>ENA-OPYX01001165-OPYX01001165.1-human-gut-metagenome-genome-assembly--contig:-NODE-1165-length-14525-cov-3.203917_pt1 | contig 14525 bp, 13 predicted proteins | sample MGYA00242639_ERZ504486 | MGnify/ENA primary metagenome ERZ504486 (study PRJEB26092, sample SAMD00036296) | human gut metagenome | host: Homo sapiens | study: EMG produced TPA metagenomics assembly of... | reverse complement strand
TTCCAGTTTTTTTTCTGTTTCTGGGAAGAAAAACGTGTTGACCTGTTAGCGCAGGGTAATATAATATAAGAAAATAGGCAAATTAGAACTATATTAAAATATTAAAAATAGCAAAAATTGGATGTTCAATGAATGTTTGAGATATGAGCAAGTAACGTTGATAGATTGTGAATGGTTACAAATATTTGCCTGGTTAGGGAACAAAATGAAGATAACAATAGAAATAAATGGAAAGACAGAAACGTTTGCAGGAAACTGGGAAAACCGAACGCTTTTGGAAGCATTTCAGGAGCTTGGCATCACACAGGTGCATGCGCCCTGTGGAGGCATTGGAACCTGCAAAAAAATGTCTGGTGAACGTAAATGGAGAAAACGTGCTGTCTTGTCAGACGATGTGTGAAGATGGCATGATGGTCGTACTGGAAGCAGAGCAGAAAGCAGTGATCGCGGAAACGGGTGACTGTTACCTTTATCCGGCAGATCAGACCAATCGCCTGGTGGCAGCTTGTGATATTGGAACGACGACGGTGGTCTGTCATTTGCTGGATGGAAAAACCGGCGTGCGGCTTGGTACGGTCAGCGCACCGAATGCACAACGCAGTTTTGGGGCAGATGTGATTTCGCGTATTCAGGCGGCAAAAGGCTCCGGTTTACGGAAAATGCAGTTTGCGATCATGAATCAGATCAATCAGATGATCGGTGAACTGATGCAAAAAGCAAAACAGGTCGGCAAAGTGGATTTGCTGGCAGTGGCAGGAAATACTGTGATGGAGCATCTGTTTTGCGGATTGTCCCCGGAAAGCATCGGTGTCGTGCCTTTTGAGCCGTTGTCAAAATTTGGAACCATGATGCAGGGAAGCAGAATCGGAATTAACAGATGTAATTATGTATACATGATCCCTGCGGTGGCAGGATATGTGGGTGGAGATATTGTGGCGGATCTGATCGCTGCAAAAATGCATACAATGACCAGTCGTACTTTGCTGCTGGATATTGGTACAAATGGTGAGATGGTGCTTGGAACTGTCGGAGATTATGTGTGTTGTGCGACGGCAGCAGGACCGGCTTTTGAGGGTGCTGAGATTACCATGGGAATGCCGGCTGCTACCGGTGCGATTTCAGAAGTCTGGGCGAAAAATGAACAGATTTGCGTTTCTGTGATTGGTGGCGGAAAGCCAACTGGTATTTGCGGCTCTGGTCTGATCGATACTTTGGCAGTCTGTATCCAGTTAGGATTGATGGATGAGACGGGACTTTTACTTTCTGCCAGTGAAGTGCCCGAACCATGGAAACGCTATGTCGGAGAGGATGAAAATGGTGTCTGCATCTGTCTGACGGATGAGGTGCGCGTGACACAGGCGGATGTGAGAAAAATCCAACTGGCAAAAGGCGCCTATTGCAGCTGGAATCCAGATTTTGTTACAGGAAAAAGACTGGAAAATAAAGGATATTGATCAGGTAATTCTTGCGGGAGGTTTTGGAAGCTATATGCGAAAAGAAAGTGCGGCAGAGATCGGACTGATCCCGAAGGAGCTGGTAAAGTGTACCCATTCGGTGGGAAATGCCGCCGGTGAGGGCGCGGTATCTGCGGCGTTGGCATCAGAGGCAAGAACGGAGCTGGAACAGTTACAGAAACAAATGCGATATGTGGAATTGTCTACGCATGAGGCATTCAGTGATATTTTTATCCGGGAGATGTCATTTACAAACAGTTATATGAGGAGCGAATAGTTACAAATGAGAGGAATATTATACGGAGTGGGCGTCGGACCGGGTGATCCGGAGCTGATGACTTTGAAAGCGGTACGCATGATCCGGGAGGCTGATGTGGTGGCAGTTCCGGGAGAGCATGCCAAAGATACAGTGGCATATCAGATCGCAGTACAGGCGGTGCCGGAGCTGGAAACAAAGGAACTGCTGGCGATTTATATGCCGATGACGCATGATCGGGCAAAAATGCAGGAAAACCATCAAAAAGGTGCAAAACTGTTGGAAAAGATGCTGGATGCCGGGAAGAAAGTGGTATTTTTGACGTTGGGTGATCCGACGATCTATTCCACGTTTTCCTATTTACAGCGGATCGTGGAAGCAGATGGCTATGAGACCGGATGTGTCAGCGGAATTCCGTCCTTTTTGTGCAACGGCAGCGCGGATCAATGAGCCATTGGTGGAATGGAATGAGGCGTTACATATTGTACCGGCAGTGCATCGGGCAGAGACAGAAATCATCGGTAGCGGAAATTATGTGTTTATGAAGTCCGGCAGAAAGATCGGAAAAGTAAAGGAATTGCTGGCACAGACCGGAAAACAGGTTTTTATGGTAGAAAACTGCGGCATGGAGAACGAACATGTTTATCGCAAGATCGAAGAACTGCCGGAGGAAGCAGGATATTATTCCCTGATCATTGCAAAAGAGCAGAATGCTGGCAATGAGAAAAGTGATACAAGGGTAAATTGTTGTGACAAAAGTAGTAGAAAAATGGAAGTTGCAACGGAGCAAAATACAGAGGAAAAACGGAATGATTCAATAAAGTGGAGGGCAGATCAGATGACAGAAGAAAGAAAAGTGGATGCTCAGATGACAGAAGTGGAAAAAACGGAATATGAGTTAGATGATCTGGTGGAAGGAACAGAAAAAGAATTGCTGCTGGTAAGTTTTGGTACAAGCTATCTGGATACATTGGAAAAAACGCTTGGAGAAATCTATCGCTATATGGAAGAACAGTTCCCTGATTATGTGGTGGAGGATGCTTTTACAAGCCAGATGATCATTGACCGTCTGCGAAAAAGAGATGGAATTTTTGTTTCCTATGTGGATGATGCGGTAAAATATGCGGCACAGCATAACGTACACAATCTGGTGCTTCAACCAACCCATTTAATGGCAGGTCTGGAATATCAGGATTTACTGGATGCAGTGGAATCATATCGTCATTTATTGGAAAACGTGACAATCGGAAAGCCGGTGCTGAGCGCTGAGGAGGATTTTGACCGGATGATCCGGATTTTGACGGATGAACTGAACGGATACTGTGACGGAAAAACAGCAATTTGTCTGATGGGACATGGCAGTGAAGCGAAAGCAAATGAAGTGTATGATATGCTGCAGGAGCGTTTTTGCCAGAAAGGTTATACGGACTATCTGGTGGGAACCGTGGAAGCAAAACCGGCACTGGCAGATCTGGTGCACCGGGTAGAACAGGGCAGTTATGAACGCGTGGTGCTTGTACCGTTGATGATGGTAGCCGGAGACCATGCCAATAACGATATGGCAGGTGAGGAGGATGATTCCTGGAAATCAACCTTTGAGGCTATGGGAAAAGAAGTGGTTATTTTGATGCGTGGTTTGGGTGAATTAAAAGGAATTCAGGAACTGATCGCGGATCATGCCAGAGCGGCAATGAAAGAAATTGACCTGTAAGATATGGCAGGATATGTGCTATACTGTAGGGCAGAAATGGAAGAATGAGAGGATTTATAGAGATGGAATTAAATGCAATGAAAGAACGGGAAGAAATCTGCGATGTATGTCATAAAATGTGGCAGCGCGGAATCGTGGCAGCAAATGACGGAAATGTATCTGTAAAACTGGAGGACGGTACCTTTTTGTGCACTCCTTCCGGTGTGAGCAAAGCTGCAATGACACCGGAGATCCTGGTGCATCTGGCAGCAGACGGCAGCGTGATCTCAGCGGCAGAGGGATACAAACCTTCTTCTGAGATGAAAATGCATTTTCGCTGTTATGCAGAGCGGGACGATGTGAAGGCAGTTGTGCATGCACATCCGCCGGTTGCAACAAGTTATGCATCTATGGGACGTGCGCTGGATGGTTATCAGACCATGGAAAATATTGTAAATCTGGGAGCAGTTCCGGTAGCACCGTATGCACAGCCGTCTACGGACGAAGTGCCGGATTCCATTGCTCCATTTTTACAGGAGCATGATGCAATTTTACTGGCACATCATGGTGCACTGACGGTTGGAGAAAGTTTGACCAGAGCATATTTCCGTATGGAATCACTGGAAATGTTTGCAAAGACTTCTCTGTATATTCATCTGCTTGGCGGCGCACCGGATATGCCGGAGGACAAAATTAATGCGCTGATGGATCTGCGCCAGAACGGATATAAGATTCCGGGCAGACATCCGGGTTATGTAAAATACAACAAACCAGAAGAAAAATAGTATATAAAGGGTTGAAAAGAGAGCATGAACAGCAGACAATTGGAGTATTTTCTTGCGGTAGCGCATGAATTGAATTTTACAAAGGCGGCAGAGTCGATGTACGTGTCACAGACGGCAGTTACTCAACAGATCAAAGCGCTTGAGGAACAGCTTGGCGTCAGTCTGTTTGAACGGACGAAAAAGAAGGTTGTGCTGACTCCGGCGGGAAACGTATTTTTGCAGGAGGCAACGCTGCTGCTGAAACGGATGCAGACTGCGATTGAGAGAACCAGAGAAGCATCCAGTGGATTTATCGGTTCTCTGGATATCGGATTTTTCTATTGGAATTGGAAATACGGGATGGCGGAAAAAATTCAGGCATTCAATGAAAAATACCCGAATATTGCAATGAAATTTGTGAATCAGAGTCCATCCATGCTGCTCAAATCTCTGAAAAAAGGAGATTTGGATCTGGTGCTGATGCCGATGTTTGAGGAGCGCTACTATAAAGATGTGGTTGTGCGGAAAATCGGTGAGGACCGCATGAATGCGGTATTTCCGCGGACGCATATTCTGGCGCAGAAGCAGTATGTGACACGTCGGGATTTGAAAGATGAGAATCTGATCCTTGCCTGCACACCGGACAGTGAGATCGGAGAAGAAAAAAGGATCATTGAAAAATTCTGGAAATGCGGTTATCATCCGAATGTGGTGGCAAAGATCGAAGACGTGGAAACAATTTTGCTGATGCTCTCCGCAAATATGGGGGTGTCGATCCTACCGGCATATATGACGATTCCGATGCAGACCAGAGGGCGGCTGGCAGCAGTTCCTTTTGGTGGACCGGAGGATACGATTGAAATAATTGCGGCATGGCGGCCGGATGCGGACAATCCGTCTCTGGAGAAGATTTTGCCGTTTCTGGAAACAACCCAGAATGTGCAGGGAGAAACATCAGAAGAACTGTAAAATATCTGACAGGAAACAGGGACAAAAAGTCTGTGAAATAGTTTGATAGGAATCAGAGGACTGAAAACCTTGTAATCAAAACAAACAGATCAGAGAAACAAAAACTTAGTGATCAGAACAGGCAGAATGGTGTATATAGTATGAAAAATGGTCTGGAAAATTATTTTGTGATAAAAGATAATAAAAAAATGCGGTTTGGATACACCACGGGAAGCAGCGCGGCGGCTGCAGCTAAGGCAGCGGCGGAAATGCTTTTTTCGGGGAAGGATGTTCCGGTAGTGGAGTTGCTGACACCAAAAGGGATTATGCTGTATTTGGAAGTGCTGGATGCAAAAGGTGGTCAGAGAACATGCTCCTGTGCCATTCAAAAGGATGGCGGTGACGATCCGGATGTGACATCGGGACTGCGGATCTATGCGAAAGTGACGTTGTGCGAACGGCAGGAAGCAGAGGCAATCTGCCAGAAGTTTCAACAGAGTGAAAAATCCAATTTGAAAGCAGCTGCTTCGGTAGGTATTACTGCCGGAGAGGGTGTGGGGATCGTGACACTTCCAGGACTGGAACAGTCCATCGGCGCCCCTGCCATCAACCGGGTGCCAAGAGAGATGATCACAAAAGAAGTACAGGCGGTTTGTGAAAAATATCACTATACGGAAGGGGTAGAAGTGTGCATTTCAGTTCCAAACGGAGCTGTGGTGGCAGAGAAAACCTTCAATCCGCGGCTTGGCATCAAAGGCGGCATCTCAATTCTTGGAACCAGTGGCATTGTGGAGCCGATGAGTGAGCAGGCGTTGATCTCCAGCATTCAGGTGGAAATGAAGCAGAAATCAGCGGGAGACCGAAAGTACCTGCTGATCGCTCCGGGCAATTATGGATTGCAGTATCTGTCCGGAAATTATACGTTTGAGGCAGAAGAAGCGGTAAAATGCAGCAATTATGTCGGACAGACCATTGATTTTGCGGTAAATATGGGATTAAAAGGCGTTTTGTTTGTGGCACATATCGGCAAATTTATCAAGGTGGCAGGCGGCATTATGAACACCCATTCCAGAGAGGCAGACGCCCGGATGGAGATCATGGCTGCCTGTGCGCTGCGGGCAGGGGCGGATGCAGATACGGCAAACCGGATTCTTGTGGCAGTAACCACCGATGAGGGATTGAGCATTTTAAAAGAGACGCCATATTGGGCACAGACGATGCAGATCATTACAGAAAAAGTGGAATATTATCTGAATCATCGGGCACAGGGGCGACTGGAAATCGGTGCAGTGCTGTACAGCAATGCGCATGGAGAGCTTGGGAGAACGTCTCTGGTGGAACAATTGCTTGAGCAATTGCAGGAACAGAAAAGTAAAGAAGAATAATGGCAATAGAGATATGCAAGTTGAATATGTCTGAAAACTGGTATGTGATACAGGTCAGTGCGATCGGATATACTTTTGTGGGACTGTCTGCATGGTAAATATAGAAAGTGAAAAATAGGAGAAATGGCATGGTTTATTTTGTTGGAGCGGGAAGCGGTGCGGTAGATCTGATCACCGTACGTGGAAAAAATCTTCTGGAACAGGCAGATGTGATCATTTATGCGGGATCACTGGTGAATCCGGAACTTTTGGATTATAAAAAGGAGGGATGCATGGTTTATAACAGTGCAAAAATGACACTGGAGGATGTTCTGGAAGTGATGGAAAAGGCAGAAGCGGAAGGAAAGATGACGGTTCGGTTACATACAGGTGATCCATGTATTTACGGCGCAATTCGTGAACAGATGGATCGGTTGGATGAAAAAGGGATTGATTATGAGAGCTGTCCGGGAGTCAGCGCTTTTTGCGGTGCGGCTTCCGCATTGAATCTGGAATATACTTTGCCTGGCGTTTCTCAAAGTGCGATCATCACCCGCATGGCGGGACGCACACCGGTTCCGGAACGGGAGAGTATTGCTTCTTTTGCGGCGCATCAGGCAACCATGGTTGTTTTTTTGAGTACCGGATTGCTGGAAGAACTTTCCAGGGAGTTGATTGCAGGCGGTTATACGGCAGAGACACCGGCAGCGATTGTATACAAGGCAACCTGGAAGGAAGAAGAAAAATATATTTGCACGGTGGGAACACTGGCGCAGACCGCGAAGGAGCACAACATTACGAAAACGGCGCTGATGATCATTGGAGAGGCAGTTACCCACAGTAATTATGCCAGATCGGAACTGTATAACCCAAATTTTTCTACCGAATATCGCAAAGCGAAAGGTGAAGACAAAGCATGAGTATTGTCAGAATTATTTCTTTTACAGAAGCAGGATATCAACTGTCCTGTAAAATGCAGGATTGCTTGCAGGAACGGGCAGAAGTTGTTTTATATAGTGGCAAAAATCAGGTCGCAGAGCGGCATGCGGAAGTTTGTGTGGTGTCCGATGGATTGAAAAACTGGTGCAGTGAAGTTTTTGACAAATCAGAGGTATTGATTTTTGTCGGAGCATGTGGGATTGCGGTGCGGACGATTGCGCCTTTTGTGAACAGCAAATGTACCGATCCGGCAGTTCTGGTGGCAGATGAGCAGGGAAAACATATTATTTCGCTATTGTCCGGGCATCTGGGCGGTGGAAATCAGTGGACATTGTTTTTGGCGCAGAAGCTGCAGGCAGATCCGGTGATCACGACAGCGTCGGATGTGAATGAACATCTTGCGGTGGATGTGTGGGCGAAGCAGCAGGGATGGCAGATTGCAGATCTGACGCTGGCAAAGCATGCGGCGGCAGCGATTGTAGCCGGAGAAAAATTGCCGTTTTATGCGGAAGATATGCAGATACAAAACCTGCCAAAAGAATTAAATCTGTTCTCATCGAAAGAATCTTTTCAGAAAATGATCTCAAAAAGAGCAGGAGAACCGATTGCGGGAATTGTTGTTTCGATATACGATCACTGGCAGAAAAATGTGCTGCGGCTTGTACCCAAACGGGTCATTCTTGGCATCGGATGTCGAAAAGAAAAAGATCCGGCAGAAGTGGAAACACAGGTACGGCAGGTGTTGGAAAACTATCACGTTGTCGTTGAGAGTATTGCAAAACTGGTTTCCATTGATTTGAAAGCAGAGGAAGCAGGAATTTTGCGGCTGGCAAAACGATGGGGGATTCCTTTTGAAACGTTTTCGACAGAGGAATTGCAGTTGGTTCCGGGAACGTTTGCAGAGTCGGAATTTGTGAAAAAAACGACAGGAGTTGGAAATGTGTGTGAACGCGCGGCGGTAGCAGCATTGCCTGAGGAAGCACAAAGGCAACCATGTTGGATCTGTCATAAACAGGCAGAAAATGGTGTGACAGTGGCAATGGTCGCATTACCGTTGTAATCAATAGAGGCGCTCACACTATTAAATTTTTATCTCAGTCGAGAAGACTCCCACTTCTGCAAGTGGTGAGTAATAACAAGTCTTTCTCAGTGGGAGTACAATCTCCGACTGAGATAAACGCTCCGCGGGGATGTGCAGTGATTCTGAGAAGAATATGTCAGCTTTCGCTGACCAGAATCACGCACCAAGTCTCACGTGCGTTCGACTTGAATGATGGAAAGGAAACAACATTGAAGAAAATATATGTAGTAGGAATTGGACCGGGCGCTTATGAACAGATGACGATCCGGGCAGCGAATGCACTGGAAAGCTGCGAAGTCATCATCGGATATACAGTGTATGTGGATCTGGTGCGGGAGCATTTTGCAGGAAAAGAATTTTTAACCACACCGATGAAACAGGAAGTGGAGCGTTGCCGGATGGCATTTGAGACAGCAAGTGCAGGAAAAACCAACAGCAATGATCTGCAGCGGAGATGCCGGTGTGTATGGCATGAGTGGTCTGATGCTGGAAATCGGAGAAGAATATCCGGAGGTAGAGGTAGAATGTGTACCGGGGGTGACAGCAGCAATCGGTGGAGCATCCGTGCTTGGCGCACCTTTGATCCATGATTTTGCGGTGATCAGTCTCAGTGACCTTCTGACGCCATGGGAAAAAATTGAAAAACGCCTGCTGGCGGCGGCAGGGGCAGATTTTGTCATCTGTCTGTACAACCCGTCCAGCAAAAAGCGGTATGATTATCTACAGAAAGCCTGTGATCTAATTCTAAAATATCAACCGGAAAGTCTGGTCTGCGCGACGGTAAGCAATATTGGCAGAGAAGGCGAACAGAAGCAGATTTATACACTGGGAGAACTTCGAAATGCAAAAGTGGATATGTTTACCACCGTATTTATCGGCAACTCCCAGACAAAAGAAATCAATGGAGCAATGGTGACACCAAGAGGATATCGGATATGAAAAAACATGCGGAATACCTGATTTTTGCCGGAACAAGTGAAGGACGGAAACTGGCAGAATTTTTGCAGGAACATCAGATCTGTGCAGAGGTCTGTGTGGCCACCGAATATGGAGAAAAATTGCTTGCGGCAACGGATTATATTCAGGTTCATACCGGCAGAATGACGGAGCCGGAGATGGAAAACTACATACAGGAACGATCCGGAGCGCCTTTTCAGGCAGTAATCGATGCCACGCATCCACATGCGGCGGAAGTGACGAAAAATATTCGGACTGCCTGTGAAAACACCGGGATGCGTTATGTGCGTCTGTTACGTGGGCAGATTGATTTATCAGCATTTTCAGATCTGGTGACATTTCCGGATTGTGAATCGGCAGCGGAGTGGTTGGAAATGCAAAATGGACGGATTTTCCTGACAACGGGAATGAAGGAATTGCCGATGGTGGCAGAACGGATTTCTGACCGGGAGCGCTTGTATGCAAGGGTACTTCCGCAACCGGAAATTTTTCCGTTGGCAGAAGAACTGGGCTTGAGCAAAAAGCAACTGATCTGTATGCAGGGACCATTTTCAAAGGAATTGAATGTGGCAATGCTGCGGGAAGTGCAGGCAAAGTTTCTGCTGACAAAGGAATCCGGCAATGCAGGTGGATTTGCACAGAAGGCAGAGGCAGCGAAAGAAGCTGGATCAGTCTGTGTGGTCATTCGCCGTCCTGTGCAGGAACAGGGATTTTCACTGGAGGAGATTCAGGAGAAAATTTTAAGTGTGAGGGAGAAACTTTTCAGTCCTAAGAATGAGGTGCAAGAAGCTCAGGGGAAAGAAAGTTGTCATGTAGAAGAAGCAGATACAGAAAAAGGCAATAGTTTGAATGTTTCAGAAACAGTTGAAAAGTTAAGCAGCTGCAAACCGGGGAAAAAGGCAGCAACACGAAGAAAAGTAACGCTGCTTGGTATCGGAATGGGTGCGGCAGAAAATATGACGGTAGAGGGCGTTCGTGCCTGCAATCAGGCGGACTGCATTATCGGGGCAAAGCGTATGCTGAACGCTGTGGAACAGGTTTTAGATACAGAAAAACCAATGGTATCCATGTACCTGAGTCAGCAGATTGTAGAGTATATCCACTCACATGAGGAATATGGCAATATTGTGATCGCGCTGTCCGGAGATGTGGGATTTTACAGCGGCGCAAAGAAACTGGTGGATGCGCTGCCGGAAGTTGAAGTGGAATTGCTTTGTGGCATTTCAAGTGCAGTGTATTTTGCATCAAAACTGCATACATCCTGGGACGATATGAAACTTATGAGCGTACATGGACGCAGGGCAAATATCATTGCGGCATTGAGCAGAAATGAAAAGGTGTTTACGCTGGCTTCCGGAGCAGAGAGTATTCGTCAGCTTGCGGCAGAACTGGTGACTTATGGATTTGGTCAGGTGACAATGTCAGTGGGAACGGATCTCAGTTATCCACAGGAACAGATTACAACGGCGACACCGGAACAGTTTCTGGATTATCAGACAGAGGGCGTCAGTGTGGCACTGCTTCAGAAACAGACACCGGATGATTTTGTGGTGACACATGGCATTACGGACGAAGCATTTATCAGAGGAAAAGTCCCGATGACCAAGGAGGAAGTGCGAAGTATTTCCGTATCAAAAATGCAGCTTCGCCGGGATTCTATTGTGTATGATATTGGTGCCGGAACCGGTTCTGTTTCTATAGAAATGGCGCGGATGATCCCGGAAGGAAGCGTGTATGCCATAGAACGAAAGGAAGAAGCGGTGGCACTGATTCGGGAAAATCAGAAAAAGTTTCAGGTTCCGAATGTGCAGATCGTGCATGGAAAAGCGCCGGAGACAATGCAGGGACTGGAAGTGCCAACCCATGCGTTTTTGGGCGGCACCGGCGGAAATATGCGGGAGATTATCACAAAATTGAGGGAGTTAAATCCTCAGATCCGCATTGTGATCAACTGTATCGCACTGGAATCGCTGGCAGAGATAACGGTACTGCTTCAGGAACTGGAAATCAAGGATGCAGAGATCACAGCGGTTACGATCGCAAAATCAAAACTACTGGGACATTATCATATGATGATGGGGCAAAATCCGGTGTATGTGATTGCTTTTGGCGGCATTTCCGGGCAGAATGATATTTGATGAGATGTATGCGATTTTTACCATGATAGGTAATGAATATTCAAGTCGAACGCACGTGAGACTTGGTGCGTGATTCTGGTCAGCGCAAGCTGACATCTTCTTTTCAGAATCACTGCACATCCTCGCGGAGCATTTATCTCAGTCGGAGATTGAACTCCCACTGAGAAATACTTGTTACTACTCACCACTTGCAGAAGTGGGAGTCTCAACTCAGGCTGAGATAACAGAGATTGATAAAAAGTAGATAGGAATCAGAATGGGAGGGAAAAACGCATGAAGATACCACGTATTATGCTGGCGGCACCGGCAAGCGGAAGTGGAAAAACGCTGATCACCTGTGGTTTGCTGCAGGCGTTCAAAAAGCAGAGGGGTACACCCGGTGTCTTTTAAATGTGGACCGGATTATATTGATCCGCTGTTTCATACACAGGTGCTTGGAATTCCTTCTCGGAATCTTGATTCTTATTTTACTGGTCGGGAACTGACGAAGGCACTGTTTTGTAAAAATGCGGCGCAGGCAGATCTGGCAGTAATGGAAGGCGTTATGGGATTTTATGACGGTGTGGCAGGGATTACGACACAGGCTTCGTCATGGGAACTGGCAGATATTACGGACACACCGGTAATTCTGGTGGTAAACATGCGCGGAATGAGCCGGTCTGTGGTGGCGCTGATCCGGGGATTTTTGCAGATGGAGAAAAAGTCACATATCTGTGGCGTGATCTTAAATCAGACGTCAGAGGTGATGTGTGAGGATTTACGTCCGTTGATTGAGGAAAATTGTAAAATTCCAGTGCTTGGATACGTGCCGAAGGTGGCAGAATGTGTCATCGAGAGCCGGCATCTGGGACTGGTGACACCGACAGAAATGACAGATCTGCAGGAACGGATTGAAAAAACTGGCAGAAATTTTGGAAAAAACACTGGATCTGGATAAAATTTTAACAGTGGCAGCAGGAGCATCCATGTTGCAGGAACAAAAAATGGAAGATTTTTATCCGGAGCTGCAGGTAGCGACAGAGGAGAATTGCAAAGAAAGCGGAAAGGAACAGAATCAGAGTCAGGGGGAGCATCCGGTTCGCATCGGAGTTGCCAGAGATGAAGCGTTTTGTTTTTATTATGAAGATAATCTGGATCTGCTAAGAGCAATGGGAGCACAGATCGTTCCTTTTTCCCCATTGCATGATGCAAAACTGCCGGAGAATTTGCATGGACTGCTGATCGGCGGCGGTTATCCGGAATTGTATGCAAAGCAGCTCAGTGAAAATGAGACAATGAAAGAGAGTTTTCGCAGGCAGATTGAGGCAGGCATGCCATATCTGGCAGAATGTGGTGGTTTTATGTATCTGCATGAGACGATGGAGGATATGAAAAGAGAGCGCTGGCAGATGGTTGGTGTTTTGCCGGGACATGCGTTTTATACCGGAAAACTGGGGCGTTTTGGTTATGTGGAGCTGACAGCGCAGAAAGAACAGATTCTGGGAGAAGCGGGAGAGACGATTCGTGCTCATGAATTTCACTATTTTGACAGCAGTGAAAACGGTGATGCGTTTCGGGCGCAAAAGCCGCGGCGGAAGCGGGGATGGGATTGTATGCAGGCGTCTGAAACGCATGCAGCAGGATTTCCACATTTGTATTATTATTCCAATCCGGCATTTGCGGCAAATTTTGTGAAAGCATGCAGAAACTGGGAACAGGAAACATGGCAGCATGGAGGAAGAAGCATGACACTGGAAGAAACGATACACCGAATCAGACCGGTGGATCAGAAGGCAAAAGAAGATGCAAAGGAGCACTGGGACGGTCTGGGAAAACCATTGGGAAGTCTTGGACGGTTGGAGGATGTGATCATTCAGATTGCGGGAATCCAGCGCACGCCGCAGATTCATATTGAAAATAAAGCACTGGTGATCATGTGTGCGGACAATGGCGTGGTGGAAGAAGGCGTTACACAGTGCGGACAGGAAGTGACTGCTTCCGTGGCAGAGAATTTTCTGGATGAAAAATCCTGTGTGGCAATCATGTGCAAACGCGCGGGAGCAGGCAATTTTTCCGGTGGATATCGGAATGGCAGTAGATACGCCCAGGGTGGAAAAAACGAAAAAATCGCTTACGGAACAAAAAATATGACGAAAGAGCCGGCGATGACCAGAGCGCAGGCAGTTGCAGCAATTGAAGCGGGCATTGCCAAGGCGCAGGAATTAAAGAATCTGGGATATGAGCTGCTTGCAACCGGTGAGATGGGAATCGGAAATACGACTACCAGCAGTGCAATGACAGCAGTTTTTCTTGGCATGGAGCCGGAAATGGTGACCGGGCGTGGTGCGGGATTATCCGGAGATGGTCTGAAACGCAAAGTGCAGGCAATTCGGCGGGCAATTTTCCTGCATGAGCCGGATGCGTCAGATCCACTGGATGTACTTTCAAAAGTGGGTGGATTTGACATTGCGGGAATGTGCGGGTTGTTCCTTGGCGGTGCAGCGCTGCAGATGCCGGTGATCATGGATGGATTTATTTCACAGGTGGCAGCGCTGACGGCGGTACGTCTGGTGCCGGAATGTGCAGACTATATTCTGGCGTCCCACGTTTCACAGGAGCCGGGGGCAGATATTTTGCTGCATGCGTTGCAAAAAGAAGCGTTTTTGACATGTGAAATGCGTCTGGGCGAGGGCAGCGGTGCGGTGGCAATTTTTCCGCTGCTGGATTTTGCGTCAGATATTTATCACAAAATGAGCACGTTTGCACAGATAGAGGTTGAAGCATATCAACCATTGGATTAAAATAAATAAGTTATGGTGAAATAATAATATATCAGATGGGAGATGACTCCACCTCTATAGGTGGTGAGAAACAAGTTAGTATCAGTGGTGGGAGCCAATCCCCCATCTGATATAGCCTCCGGCAGGATTACAGAGGTGCGCAGTTGAAGTATGT
>ENA-OPYX01001164-OPYX01001164.1-human-gut-metagenome-genome-assembly--contig:-NODE-1164-length-14545-cov-4.493550_pt1 | contig 14545 bp, 13 predicted proteins | sample MGYA00242639_ERZ504486 | MGnify/ENA primary metagenome ERZ504486 (study PRJEB26092, sample SAMD00036296) | human gut metagenome | host: Homo sapiens | study: EMG produced TPA metagenomics assembly of... | reverse complement strand
AGAATCTGTAATATGAAAAGTTTCAAGATACTTATCCAATATTTCTGTATTAACAAGTACAAGCTGACCAATTTTATAACAAGCCTTGGCATCCTTAGCCACTTCTTGAAATTTTGTCATTCCCATAAATATTAAATGATAACCAAAACTTCGCCCCATAAATGCTATGTGACTTACCATAGACATTATTTCTTTAATTTGTTTTGTATCTTTTGACAACGCATAACTAGAAAATTCATCAAATAATAAATACTTCTCGTCATATCCTTTATTACGAATAGTATCAACAAAAGAATTATAAAACTTTCTTAACAAGTCATCACATTCTGTATACTCCGCATATGTTGGTACGATATTGTCCCAATCTCCACCTGCTTTGAAATCACAGATGGAAATATCTACATTGTTATCCAGTATTTGATTAACAATCATCTGGGAACTGACGGTCTTTGAACCGCCAGTTATTCCAGAAATCAACAAATGTGGGACTATCCTTGTATCCCATACAAGATGGTTTTAGACTATCTTGAAATAGACGAAAATATTATTGCTACATGCCATTTTTCAAACTTATGTGCTCCAGAACCTTTTTTCTTCTCTATCCTCAAGGAATCAATTAGCTATTATATATTTAATGAAAAATCTACATACTGATTTTTCATTTAACTCACTTTCCGATAATTTAGGTATTGAAGAAACAGGCTTTTAATTTGATATTGACCATAAAAAAGCAGATGAATCAAATCATCTGCTTTCTCCATTAATCCTTTCCTGCAATTTTTTCTAACTGCTTTTCTATTTTATCAAGACTATAGCTCTTTTTCTGTTCCATACGAACATAATCAGAAGTATTTATTATACAGTTTATACCTTTCATCGGTAACTCAAATTGTTCATTATACATCTTGCCATTACTATAATACTGAATATCTATTATTAGCGGTTTCTCACACAATTTCATATAATCGCCTGTTCCGTCCGCTGGTACGCAAATAGAGTAAACATATTTATCATCCGCAGGGAGAAATATTTCTATATCTTTTAATTTTTGCAATGTATCTGCAACACTTGAATTTTTTTCTGTGCTTCTTAAACACTCTAACCACTTTGCCGAAATATTTATTATTAATTTTTCCGCCATTGTCTTTCCAATATTATGAAATGCCAAACAATATAATTGTCCCTCTAATGTTACAAAACGAGGAATTACATGTGCTCTGTTACTTTCTTCAAACTGTCGTTGAGCTTCTTCTGTTTGCCTTCTTGTAGCTGATGCAGACTTTCCATTGAATATACATATAAATATCGTTGCAATAACATATACAAATGTCAGTACTGCCATAACAAATCCATTATTGTTATTCATCCATGTTATCAACTCTTTCATTAACGATTTCCTTTCGCTCTATTATGTGTTTTACAAAGCATTTGACAATTACTAATATCTGTTGCACCTCCATTACTCCATGCCGATACATGGTCTGCATCCATCTCACTTAACTTCCAGATACGACCATGGTTATTGTCAGAACCTAACGCACAAAGCGGACAATTTGATTTATCCGTTCCCTTAACTGCACTTGTCTGTTGTGCATACACACTTTTTTTCGTCGGCTCATCAAAAATACGAATGTTCAGTAATTTTGTTTCTACGCAACCACCAAGAATATATTCATATATACCCTTTTTGTCTTTTACAAAATAGTCTGCAAGATATTCTTGTACTTTCTCTGACACCTCTTGCGGATTATATGCATTTCTGTGATATGTCTCATATAATCTTCCCCAATCAAGACCGACCATAGATGAAGCAACATCAAGAAAAACACTTGATACCCAATCTATAACTGAATTAAAATACGTCTTTAGTTCCGTTATATTATCATCATATCTATGTTGGCTCATATATCCGCTTATATTACCTTTACTAACCCATTGTAAAGCTGTATGTAAATAATCCTGTCTATTTGCATTACCAGATATATATGCACTCCACTTTTGTATATTTGCATTCTGACTGTTACTAAATTCCTCTTTTGCCTTTGTAACAAATGTTCCAGAGTGTATTGCATTTAAAAGTTCTTGTGCGTTAAGTGGTACTCCTGCAATATTAATTGTTTCAAACCACTCTTTTATTTCGCTTTCCTCTCCTTCACAAATATATATAGTTAATAGAGAATCTAATATTTTGCGTTTTTTATCTTCTGCAAGTCCACCAAAATTACTGTTCCATACCATTGCTATCTTTAATTGCAAATTTTCCTGTCACAAATCTTCCGAAACTCGTTATTCTTTGCTGTCCGTCAAGAACCTCATACTTATCTTCCCCTACTTTTGTAAAATAAATAAGTCCAAGCGGATAGCCCTTTAATAATGATTCTATTACTGCAACATCCTTTTTACCATCTGCATAGATGTAATTTCTCTGATATTCTGGTTGAATTGTCAATTTACCAGACAATCCAAACAATCCTTTTCCTTCGTAATCGTTATATACAAATCCCTTGCAAATATCTTCAACTGTAATATCCGTTCTTAATGTTGTTTTCATTCATTCTCCCTTCTGCGAATTGCAATACGCTTATAAACCAATTTTCCATCTATTGTCGGTACTGCTAAATCAAAATCCCCATCTTTACCATGATTAAATTCGCCTACTATTTCAAATTGGTCTGGATTATACTTGTCTAAAAAAGTAATCGGCACTCCCATAATTCCTTCATAATCATTCGGTATCGCATCCGTAAACGGAACTTCTATTGCATCAAAATTATCATACTTTTGATACTTATTTTCTTTAATTTGCTTGTGCTTACTATATTTAATATTATCAGCCATACTCATAAGCTGTAATGGTTGATGCCTACGTCCATGGTCAAGATTTGTCAACCACAAACAATTATTTGTAGCAACAATTCTTTTTCCATCTTCTATTCTCGCTTCTGTTCCATATAACTCATAATTATCTGGAACAATAAAACCAGAAATCCAACGACCCATACCATTTCCGAGCCATATCTTATTATCCATAATGTATGGAAAAACTTCTTTGTATAATATGCAATTAATATTTCCAATAATTAAAAATTTCTTATTTGCTTCAATAATCCATGAAAGAAATTCTCTAAACATGCTAAATGGTGGATTAGTTATTATGACATCTGCTTCATCACGAAGTTTTCTTACTTCCTCGCTTCTAAAATCTCCATCCCCTTCTAAATAAGACCACTCTAAATCGTTTATATCAATTCTTCCAGAAGCATCACTATCCTTTTCCAAAACAAAAATCTTTCCATGTGTATCTGTCTTTTTTTCATCATATTGAGGACTATTCATTTCAAAAAGCGTTATTTGATGATATTCTATTTTCTTACTTGCTGATGCATAACTCGTTGATATTAATTTTTTTAATCCTAGCATCTCAAAATTTTGAGCAAAAAACTTTGTAAAATTACTCCACTCTGGGTCATCGCATGGTAACAATACAGTTTTCCCTCTAAATGTATCTGGATTATATTCTAAATACGCATTTACTTCTTTTTGAATATCTACAAACTGCGTATAAAATTCATCATTTTTTTGCTGACTTTGCCGCCGTCAATCCACTATTTTCTCTCATATCTCTATCCTTTTCTATATTGTGCTAAAACTATTGTACCAGAAAATGAAAGAAAGCGGTCAAACTTTTTATAAGTTCAACCGCTTCACAATTAACTTCTATGAACGTGCTCTCTTTATAAACTTTTCTCGTAAATTGGTCATAGGATTTAATTCATTATACAATACCACTAACTAATTTTAGTAGAGTTTTGCCCCAGCAGGAATATGGTTATCAAACATAATAAGATGAAGTTCTTCATCCTCCGAATCTTTAAGGTTGTTTACTGCTGAAAGTAACATACCACAAGATTCAATTCCCATCATTGCTCTTGGTGGAAGGTTTGTAATAGCAATCAATGTTTTTCCAACTAATTCTTCTGGTTCATAATATGAATGTATTCCAGAAAGGATTGTTCTATCAACACCTGTACCATCATCAAGAGTAAACTGTAATAATTTTTTGCTCTTTGGTACTGCTACACATTCCTTAACCTTAACTGCTCTAAAATCTGATTTTGAGAATGTATCAAAATCAACTGTTTCCTCAAACAATGGCTCAATTTTTACATTTGAGAAATCAATCTTTTCCTCAACGGTCGCAATCTGGTCGCAATTCTCGGTTGTAGTGCTCTTAGATGCCTTATTTTCCTGCTTATCTGAGCCTAACGACTTCATTGTCGGGAGCAAAATTCGGCTCCCTTCATCCTGTTCCATGCCGCTCTGTAAGGGTTCAAAACCCGCACAATACTCGATTCGTGAAATTTTTTTCATTCGTCTCGTGTCCTCTTGTGCCATCCTTTTCGCTTCAAAAGTTGTAGAAAAGTTGTAGAAAGTTGTAGTGCGCCTGTTATGGCATATCGCTGGCATAGAAATGGCAAAAATTTGCTGCGTTACTCAGGATGCTATATCTAACATGATCTCTACACAAAGAACGGCTTGATCGTTTAACCGCAGACGCATACATTATTATATAATAACCTTCAATTCAATCTAAGTCAACGATTTTATCGAAACATTTTATTACTTTTATTGCCCCACCTTTAATACATAATACATAATAAAGAGGAGACTGTCATGCCAGAATACCAACTTCAAATTAAACAAGTGGTAGATTACCCACGATGCCGGATTTATCGTGAGTTCATCCACAAACTGATCAACGACCGGAGCATCCGCATAAACGGAGGCTCCGGCCTTTTTCATTTTACTGTACTTTGCAGCTATGCAAACTTCCGCACCTCATATCGCCGTATTGACGGGATCAGTTATACAGTCTCGCCCGGCGAATGGGTGTGCACCGTCAAGGAACTGTCTTGCTGGTTCCGCACCCGCTTTCATCGGCAGGCGCTGTCCATGCTGGATACCCTTCAGAAGCAGCACTTGATTTCCTATACACTGCTGGGCCGTGGCAATGTAGTAAAATATAAAATCCTCCACTGGGCCCGCCACAATTCCGCACTGGAGTACAATGCCCCATGCCAAAAGGATACCGGTTTTTTCTTCCTGCCAGTCTCTGTTGCCCTGGAACTGGTCAGCTCTGCCCGCTGCTCTGAAATGGACATCGTTCTGGATCTGTGGGTATCCGCTGTCTACAACGATACGCAGGTGCAGGGGTCAGAGGTCGGCCCGGTAGCCTACTTTCGCAATGGTACAGGAAACCCGTTGGTCAGTTATACCGAACTCTCCTGCCGCTGGGGGCTGTCACGCGCTACCGTATGCCGGATACTGAAAAAGCTGGACGGTCTTGGGTATATCTCTATCATGTCGTTTCCCGGCCGGCATGGAAGCGTGATCTACCTGCAGAACTACCTATCCACCATGTTTGAGATTTCCGATGTTTTAATCGACAAGGAGGAAGTTGCCATGACCTTAAACATTCATCTGGAGCTTCCGGAAACTGCTGAAACCGAAGAGAGCCATTCCATCTCTGAGCATGAGATCATTGTTTCGGATGCACTTTCCAGCGTTTCAAAATCGCACATTGAAACGATACTCCGCAAGATGGCTGACATCCTATCTACGCAAGGGATTTCCTGCTTTTCTTGCCCGCTCTCCCGCTATAAGTTATATCCCTTATCGGACGACTGCTTGGGAAGAGTTGATTCCGCGTGCGCGAGGGAAATCCACAGCCCACTTTGGTCTGACCATCCTCTGCGGCACAAACACTTCAATCGCCACTTTTGAACTTACACTCACTCCCTTTGAGGAGCACGAAAATAGGAGGAACTTGAAATGAGAAAATTTGTTGAACCTGATGTTGCTGATAATCCCCTGTACCATGATACCTGGAAACTGCTGAAAAAATACCGGGATGTTGTGTGGAGTCTGGAGCTTTCTGTCCAGCATGTCCGCACCAAGTTTGAGATCGAGTATGGCACCTCCATCGAGGATTTTCTGGATTCAGTCTATCTGGCCGGCGCCGATCTGGCCGGAAGTGACATTGAGCATCATGCCAAGTGCATTGAACGCAGCCACAAAATGCTTAAGCTGCTGGATTCCGCAGTCGAATTGCTGCGTACCAAGCACAAAAACGGTGAGGCATATTACTGGCTGCTGTACTACTCCTTCCTCTCGCCCCAGCAGCTCAAAAATGTTGAGGAAATCATCGAGACCCTGCGGCCGCACATTCGTGACATCAGTTTCAGAACCTACTACCGCAAACGCCGGGAAGCTATTGAAGCCCTCAGTTCCGTCCTTTGGGGCTATACCTCCAAGGACAGTTTAGACATGCTGGAACAGTTCTTGCCAGAGACAAAATCACCTTCCGGACAATCGGGCAAATAATTGGCACATTTCGGGAACAAAATTGGCATGGTTCTGCTCTTTCAGTGTAAATACCGATGTGTTAAACTGAATATGCTCAAACTTGCACCCAAAACCGAACAGGACAGTAACGGCACCTTTCATCAGGGTGCTTTTTTGCTGCCCAGATGGCCGCCCGACCATTTGAAAGCCCACATTTGTTTTGACAGGTGTGGGTTTTTCTGTTCCCTATTGAGCATCAAAAAATCATTCAGAATTGGAGGATCGCAAATTGAAGAAAACGAAAACCCCTCAAACTCCGCAGCTTCAGGAGCCGGATACCCAGTCCAAGCGCAGGCTTTCGCTGCCCAAAGTGGCTTACAGCGCCTTCCTGTGTGTGATGATGTCCATGATGTTCTGTCAGCCGGCTTATGCGGCAACAGATGTATGGACCAAGGCCAAAGAGATCATGCAGGATGTATACACCCAAATCCTTGCCATCTCCACTATCGCCGCCATCGTCACTGCTTCGGTAGCCTTGCTGCTCATGAACTTCTCCCGTTCCGGACGGACGGTGGATGAAAGCCGCGCCTGGCTCAAACGAATCTGTATCACCTGGGCTATCCTCAATGGCTTGGGCTTTATCATGGCGTATGTGACGCCGCTCTTTAGTGGCGGACAATGGACAGGCTGATTGACCGTCTGATTGCTCGCCGGAAAGGAGGCTTGCATTTATGGGCATTTTAGACGGCATAGTGGAATGGATCGCAGAACAGGTAATGGCCGGTCTTGATCTGGTGACCACATCGGTTTTGGGTGCGCTGGGCTGTGATATGGCTGTATTTCTGCGTTATTTTCCCGCAGCAGAGACTATGTACTCTGTTTTCGTGGCTCTGGCAATCGGGATCATCCTGCTCAACTGGGTCTGGCAGTTATTCAAAAACTTCGGTCTTGGCGCAGGTGTGGAAGCAGAAGACCCGGTAAAGCTGAGTATCCGTTCCGTTATTTTTATCCTGCTGACGCTCTTTTCAGATGAGATCGTCAATATTGTTCTTACCATCGGCGGCACCCCCTACCACTGGATCATGGAGTCCGACCTTCCTGCATTAAGCTTTGCAGACTTCAATTCCGTGATGCTGGTCATCATCGGTGTGTGTGCCAATGGGGCTGTGGCGCTGATTACCTTGATTTTGGTTCTCATCCTGGCCTGGAACTACCTAAAACTTCTATTCGAGGCAGCCGAACGGTATGTGCTGCTCGGTGTACTGGTCTACACGGCTCCTGTGGCTTTTTCTATGGGCGCCAGCCAGACCACAGCAAACATCTGGAAATCCTGGTGCCGGATGCTTGGCGGCCAAATTTTCCTATTGGTCATGAACGCCTGGTGCCTGCGCCTGTTCACAAGCATGGTGGGGTCCTTCCTTGCGAACCCGCTTTCGTTGTAAGGAGGTCTTATCCTTGAAGAAACTCAAAAAATTTTTTGTTTGCGGCCTTTACAGTCGCAATTCTCTCCTGCCTGTTCTGCCAGCCGGCTTTTGCCGCTATCTCCGAAAGCGATGTGCAAACTCAGGTAGACGCTGTGGGAAAAGAAGCCGTTTCCGGCAATGTGTTTATCTGGTTTCTCTGTGCTATCGGCTTTCTCAAAGTCGGCCAGAAAATCGATTCCTTCCTCTCCAGTCTTGGTGTCAATGTAGGACATACCGGCGGCAGCATGCTGGCTGAGGCTATGATCGCTGCCAGAGGCATCGGCGGCATCAAGAACTTTTCCAGTCACCACTTTGGCGGCGGGAGAAACAGCAGTTCCACCAATGTCAACGCAAACGGTAGTAAAGGCAGCGGCGGCTTTGGAGCAGGGTTTGCCAGCGGCGGTCTTGCTGGAGTGGTGAGCCGAAAAGTCACAAACAGCGCCATCAAAACAGCCACCACAACTCCCGGCTCCAAGCCTTCCGGTCTTGGCAGTCTTTTAGGCGATGCTGCAGCCGGAGGGATCGGCGGCCATATGTACGCTTCTTCCGTTAGTAAGGGCGGCAATTTTGCCAACAATGTAATCGGCAGCGTAGCCACGGGCAGTATCAGCCAGATGGGTTCCATTTCCGGTGAAAAAGCCGCCGAAGCCCTGCACTCTTACATGGGATATGCGGCACTGGAATCCGGAGCTGAAAATGTTCCGACCTTCCAAAATGTCGAAATTGGCGGCGGCCGCATCACCGGCACAGAAGTGACTGCGGAACATCCCGAAGGCATCTCCTTTGGTATGTACCACGCAGACCAATATGTTGCCCCGGAAGGCCAGTACACCACCATTCATGCCGTGGATGGCACAGCATGGTATAAACAGTACGCTGTGGATGCTGTTGACAAATCGCCCTATATGGCTCCTGACGGTTCTATCGCTTTCAACGAGTCCATTGTCAAAAAGCTGCCTCCATCCCCGAAGAGAAAGGACAAGATATAAATGCCAGAAGATCAAAAAAGCAGTTTTTCCGAAGCTGTGGAGACCGGCGCCTCCGCAGCGCATACCATCTGCGGCGCAATCAAAACCGGAAAAGCTATTTCCTCCGCTGCCAAAGGCGCTGCCGCAGGCGGTCCTTACGGTGCAGTTGCAGGCGCAGTGTGGGCAGGTCGGAAGCATATCGGAAAAATCATTGTGGCAGTCATTGCCCTGCTTATGCTGCCGGTATTATTTGTTCTCATGCTCCCTGGTCTTATTTTCGGTGGACTGACCAATGCCTTTTCGCCATCTGACCCCGAAATTCCGATTTTGAATAGCGAAACAGCGATTATTGAGAACGCCAACGAGATCACCTTTACCCTCAACGGCATCTTGGGTGAGGCACTGGATGATGTACTTGCCCGGATCGAAGCTGACTTTGCGGCATCGGGAGCCGACCATATGGAGGTCAAAAATGCCTATTCCGGCGGTCCTATTTATAACGCCAACCTGTTTATCTCTCAGTATTGTGCGGCCAAAGACAAGGATTTTGAAAGCATTTCTCTGAATGACCTTGCCGCCACCCTGCGGGAAAACAAGCAGCATCTATATTCCTACACCAGCAAGCAAGAGATTCGTGAGAGCACCGTGACTGATCCGGAGACTGGGGAAGAAACAACGGTGTCCGAAACATGGATGGTCTATACTGTCCGTTACAACGGTGAGTCCTATTTTTCTGATGTTGTATTCCAGCTTACCGATGACCAAAAGGAGCTTGCATCTGATTACGCTTCCAACCTAAGCCTGTTCTTGGGCGATGGTCTGCTGCAGAATCTGGAAGCGTGGACCGGAAACAGCATCACCGCTCTGGGCGATGTTACTTTCACCGACGGGATCACACCTGTTGTTTACTACAATCAACTGGATGAACGCTATGCCGGTAAAGCATATGGTACGGACAATATTGGCGGTTATGGCTGCGGCCCTACCGCTATGGCAATCGTGGTGTCCTCTCTGACAGACGATATGGTTGACCCTGTGGAGATGGCCGAGTGGTCTTACAACAACGGCTACTGGTGTAAAAGCAGTGGTTCTTACCATGCGCTGATACCTGCCGCCGCTGGGGAATGGGGGCTTCCGGTTTCCGGCTGTACCACTGCGGAACCACAGCGCATCACAGACGCACTGGCTAATGGTAAACTGGTAGTAGCAATCATGTCTGAAGGCCACTTTACCTCTTCCGGTCACTTCATTGTCCTGCGTGGCGTAAAAGACGGCAAGATCATGGTGGCTGACCCTGCCAGTTACACACGGAGCGAACAGCTCTGGGATCTGTCCATTATCTTAAATGAGGCCAGCCGGCGCGCTGGAGCTGGCGGTCCGTTCTGGATTATCGGCTGATGTGCCCGCCCGGCTTCGGAAACGAGGTTAATCATGAATCATAAAATCGACCGAGATACCTACATAATACCACCGAATTTCATCGAGTCAGGCACCTTCTTTGGTGGTATGTTCAAAGCCCGCAATGTGATTGAAGCCGGCATCCTGGCATTTGCCATTGGTGTGCCGGTTTTTTCATTGCTTCCTCTTGGCCTGACTGCCCGTATCATCGCTTTGTGCCTGACCGCACTGCCAGCAGCATTGGTGGCGCTTATCGGAATTTCCGGTGAGAGCCTTTCCTCTTTTCTGCTGATTTTCATAAAGTACCTGCGAAACCGCCGCATTGTAGGCGGTAACAGCGCAGAAGATGCGGTTCCTGCGGCAGAGCATGGCGGCAAGCATATTAAAAAGAAGGCACACAAGCCCGATAAGGCTCCCAGGCGGTCACGGTGCTCCGGCAGAGAGGGTTTCCCAGCGGAGTTTGATGAAGTTCGTAGCTACGAAATCCGCCAAAAACTCCGTCCTGTGAAAAAGCAGAAGCCTGCCAAGGAGAAGAAAGCCGCCAAGCAAAAAAAGAAGGTCTCCAAGGAGCGCAAAGTAAAACGCCCTATCCGCACTCAGGATCCGAAGCCCGCCTACCTTAACCCGGTAGCAGATTATCTGCCGATTTCCAAAATTGAAAACGGCATCATCTACACGAAGGACCACCGCTATGTCAAGGTCGTCGAGGTAGTACCCCATCAATTTTATGCTGCGCAGTGCCCAGGAACAGCGGAACATCATCTATTCCTTTGTCTCCTACTTGAAAATCAGCCCCATCAAGCTGCAAATCAAGGTACTGACACGCCGGGCAGAGATCAACCGCCATCTGGATACCGTTCGGAAGGAGATGGAACAGGAGACCAATGAACAGTGTCTGCTCATGCAGGAAGACTACCTCCAGTTCGTTCAGCAGATCGGTTCCCGTGAGGCAATTACCCGACGTTTCTTCCTGATTTTTGAATATGAGCCGTGGAGCAACACCAAGCGCTCTGATGAAGAAGGCGAGGCAATCAATGCCCTGCAAAGTGCAGTCCATACTGCTACCAACTACCTCCGTCAATGCGGTAACGAGGTCATCGTTCCGGAAAACTGGGATGAGTTTACCGTAGATGTCCTCTATAACCTGCTCTGCAGAAATGAAAGTGCTGTAAAGCCACTCTCCGTCCGGGCACAGGAGGTTGTGGCTGAGTACCTTGCCAAAGGGCGCGACAGTGAGATCGACCATATCCCTGCCACCGAATTCTGTGCGCCAAAAAGCATTGACTTCACGCATGGTCACCATATCTGCATTGACGGTCTGTATTATGCTTATTTGCTGGTGCCCTCTGATGGCTACAAAACGCAGGTTCCAGCCGGCTGGCTCAGTCTTATCGTCAATGCCGGTGACGGGATCGATATGGATATGTTCCTCTCCCGTCAGCCCAAAGAAACCATCATCCAGAAAGTCGGACAGCAGCTACGTATCAACCGTTCCAAAATCAAGGACGCCAGCGACACCAACACCGACTTTGATGACATTGATGGTGCTATCCGAAGCGGGTACTTTCTCAAAGAGGGCCTTGCCAACAACGAGGACTTCTACTACTTGAATCTGCTGATTACCATTACTGCCTCCAACGAGGAAGACTTGGAATGGAAGGTCAGCGAAATGAAAAAGCTCCTGCTCTCACAGGACATGAACGCCTGCACCTGCCATTTTCGGGAGGAACAGGCGTTTTTATCTGCCCTGCCATTGGTGGCAATGGAAAAGAAACTGTATGAGCGGGGTAAGCGCAACCTGCTGACAGGCGGTGCGGCAAGCTGTTATCCCTTTACATCCTATGAGATGTGTGATGATAACGGTATCCTGCTGGGTGTCAACAAGTACAACAGTTCCCTTATTATCGTGGACATCTTCAATTCTGCGGTCTATAAGAACGCCAATATGTCGATCCTTGGCACGAGCGGAGCCGGCAAAACCTTTACCATGCAGTTGATGGCGCTGCGAATGAGGCGGAAAAATATCCCCATTTTCATTGTCGCGCCCCTAAAAGGCCATGAATTCCATCGCGCCTGCTCCAATGTGGGCGGCTCCTTTATCCAGATTTCACCGGCCAGTCCCCACTGCATCAATGTCATGGAGATTCGGCGGGTAGACCGCTCGGTGAATGAACTTCTGGACGGTCCAGGCATCCAGTTATCTGAACTTGCAGCAAAGATCCAGCAGCTCCACATATTTTTCAGTCTGCTGATCCCCGATATGTCTCACGAGGAACGACAGCTTTTGGACGAAGCCCTTGTTCGTACCTATAACACAAAAGGCATCACTCATGATAATGCCTCTTTGGAAGACCCTGCAAAGCCCGGCCAGTACCGTGAGATGCCGGTGCTTGGTGACCTGTACGAAATTTTGAAAACCTCCAAGGAAACGATGCGCATGGCCCACATCCTAAATCGTCTGGTAAACGGAAGCGCCAGCACCTTCAATAAGCAGACCAATGTTCGGCTCGACAACAAGTACACTGTTTTGGATATTTCCTCCCTCACCGGAGACCTGCTCACCGTAGGTATGTTTGTGGCGCTGGACTTTGTTTGGGACAGAGCCAAAGCCGACCGTACAGAAGAAAAAGCCATCTTCATCGATGAGTGTTGGCAGCTTCTATCCGGCGCCGGTGCTGCTGGTGTAAGATTGGCCGGCGATTTTCTTTTGGAAATTGCCAAAACCATACGCGGTTACGGCGGCGCCTCGATTTTTGCAAGCCAGGATCTTGCCGATTTCTTTGACCTTGACGGCGGCAGATTTGGTAAGGGCATCATCAACAACTCCAAGACCAAGATCATTCTGAATCTGGAGGACGACGAAGCCCAGCGGGTACAGGAAGCCCTGCACCTGTCCGATGCTGAAACAATGGAGATCACTCACTTTGAAAGAGGTCACGGTCTGATTTCTACCAATAACAACAATATTATGGTGGAGTTCAAAGCCAGCCCTCTGGAAAAGGATCTGATCACTACCGACCGCCGCGAGCTGCGTGAAATCGTAGAGCGAAAACGCCGTGAACAATCCACATCTGCCGAACAGCAGATATAACAATTTGAAAAGCGAGGTGATTCCCATGTGCAACTTTCCTTCCAGACGCCGCTATGCGTCTGCTTTGCGTCTGTATTACGCCTAAAAACCAGTTTTGCCAGCCAGATCATCTTTTGGCTTACACGACTGGCTTTCCTTCCTATTTAATGCGTCTTGAATACGCCTATATTACGCCATTGGAGGTGATACCCATGAAGACCAGGGCTGAAATCTATGGAAATGAAGCTGCGGCTCTGCTGCGGATCGTCACGATGTATCCCGGTCTCAATATGCAGCAGCTTCTTTGCTTTCACCCTGACAAAGAAGAAATCATCAAGACCCTGCTCTCCCATCTGCAAAAGCAGGGCCGTATTTTTCAAACTGATACAGGCGGTTACTTTCCGTCTGGTTGGGCAGCAAAATCAGACAACTCTCTGATACGGGCTGCCTGGGTACTCTTGGATTTTATCGGGCAGGTGGAATACCATGCTCCCGGTGATTTTCCGGCCAAGCTTATCTTCTTTGCAAACGGTGAACTATACGAAATCGTCTACGCAGCTTCCGGCCAGGAGGCCCTGATCAACCATGCGCTTCGGGATGACCGCAGCGGTGGACGCCGCATCATTTTGGTCGATAATCCGGAAGACATTCGCCGCATTGACTGCCCTGGCATTTCCGGTTTCTGCACCGTGGATGCAGCGGGCCAGGTGCATTACTTTAAGAAAACAGGAGGAACTTGATTGGAACGAAAAATCATCTCACACCGGATTGGAAGCATTCTTGATGATATATCCCGTTTGAGCAATGCTCTTTACGCGATGGATACCACGGATATTCAGCGCTATCCGGACAACTATGAAGTCTTATCCACTGACGCCGCCCTACGGGCAGAGAAAATTGCCTGCAGGCTGCGGCATTTGATATATTCCAGCACCACCATCCACAAAGGCGATTACCTGACATCCGCCGGTATTGTACACGGAATTGAGGTTGTCTATGAGGACGGTGTACTGGAGGTCACCCTGCCCGGGCTGCTCCCAAAACGCAAGCAGAGACAAAACACTGAGTTTCTGCTCGACCCGTTCTACTTCTCATTGGAGCAATACGCCAAAGAGCATCCCATGCCCCACTTCAGCGATTGTGTGGTGTGCTTTACGCAGGTTTATGACCAGTGCCTTCCCACCCGGCGTATCCGTGACTACGACAATCTGGAAGAAAAGCAGCAGTGTGACCAGAGGAAAATCAGGGTCCAGCTCTCAAAGTTCAAAAAGACGTACATGGATGTGATCGTTAAAGCTGTG
>ENA-OPYX01001163-OPYX01001163.1-human-gut-metagenome-genome-assembly--contig:-NODE-1163-length-14547-cov-3.599376_pt1 | contig 14547 bp, 13 predicted proteins | sample MGYA00242639_ERZ504486 | MGnify/ENA primary metagenome ERZ504486 (study PRJEB26092, sample SAMD00036296) | human gut metagenome | host: Homo sapiens | study: EMG produced TPA metagenomics assembly of... | reverse complement strand
AGGTCACCCTCGGCTGCCGTTAGCAGTTACCGTGCTCTGTGAGGCCCGGACTTTCCTCAGAGCGGTCAAAGCCGCCCCGCCGCCGTATGTTCCACTCGTTTTCCGCTCCTCATGATACCATAAAAAAACAAGATTTGCAAGAGAAAGAGAATTTTGCTATACTTATCTTATATGTTGCCCGCGCTGGAGGTGGGAAGATGAAGCTTTATTTCAAAGTCCCGCCCGAGGCGGATGGGATGCTGCTGCGCGGTTTTCTGCGCAGGTGCAGTGTCTCCACCGACCTGTCCCGGGCCGTGAAATTCCGGGGCAGCGGCTTTTTTGCCGACGGCGCCCCCATCCTGGCCAACCGCCGGGTGGAGGCCGGGCAGGTCATCTCCTTTGAACTGCCGCCGGAGGGGGAGAGCGTTGTGCCGCAGGACGACATCCCGGTGGATGTGGTCTACGAGGATGCTTTCGCCCTCGTGGTGGAAAAGCCGCCCCATCTCGCGGTGCATCCTACCCTGAATTACCCACTGGATACGCTGGCGAACGGCTATGCCGCCTGGGCGCTGCGTCAGGGTAGAAGCCCCGTCTTCCGCCCGGTGAACCGCATCGACAAGGACACCAGCGGCCTCGTGCTGGCGGCTCAGAATGGCTACGCCGCCCCGCTGCTGGCTCAGCGGGTGGAAAACGCTCTACTACGCCGTTGTAGAAGAAGAACTTCCCCTCGGGCCGGGCGTCATCGACGCCCCCATCGGGCGGCAGGGGGAGAGCATCATCGGGCGGTGCGTCACCCCCGATGGCAAACCCAGCCGGACGGAATATACCATATTGAAAGCCGAAAACGGCCTGAGCCTCGCGGCCTGCGTCCCGGTGACGGGCCGGACCCACCAGATACGGGTACATTTTGCATCCATCGGCCACCCACTGGCCGGAGATGACCTCTACGGTGGGAGCCGGGCGCGCATCGGGCGGCAGGCGCTCCACTGCGCAAAACAGACGTTCTGGGTACCGCGCTGCGAGCGGATGCCGGACGGCATCCGCATCGAAGTACCGGTGGACGAGACGACCCTGAGGCCGGTGACAGTGGAAAGCCCGCTGCCGGAGGATATGACAAAGCTTTTTGTCTAAATTTGTGTATTTCGTGAAAAGTAAGTGAAAGCTAAGCCCAAATTTTGTGTCAATGCTTGTTTCGGCGCTGGCAGGGTGTATAATAAATAGAGTTATTCTTGTCAAAAAAGCTGTCCTGATGCGGCAGCATGTCGATAACAGAGAAAAGAGACAAATCAGAATCTCCTGAAAATACAGGAAGGAGCATCCTTTTTGCTGGAAGATAAAACAACTGAAACGCGGCAGGACGAGCCAGCCGGTGCGCCGCGGCACACCGGCTTCCGCGCAAAGCTGCGCTCGCTTTGGGCGCAGCTCCAGTGCGTCCATCTGCTGCGCCGCCACCGGCGGTATCGCCGCCGCAGACACCGGCTGGACAATGCCTCCCGGAAGCTGCGCTCGTCGAAGCTGGTATTGCGCATTGGCGCAGCGCTCTACGCGCTGGGCTTTGGCGCGGAGTATGCTGCCGTGCGGGTGGGGCGTGCCGTCAAGTACGCCGCTCTCTGGGTTGCTGGAGGCATCCGCCGCTTTGCAAAGGCTCTGGCGGAGACGGCGTTCCCCGGCGCAGCACAGGTGGTTAAAGACCTGTTTGGCCCCATCGTGCTGTTTGCAAAGGGCATCGTGTCCCTTCTCATCCATGCCCACCGCATCCGCAGGGAGCAGGGCTTCGGTGCAGCATTTGAGGCCAGCGTCCACTACTTCAAAAACGGCGTCCGCCGCAACCTCAGTCTGCTGCCCCGCATGGCGATGTATGCCCTGCCCATCTGCGCATTGGCGCTGGGCGCAGCAGTGTTCCAATATGTCATCCACCAGCCTTATGCGCTGGCCGTCCGGGTCAACGGCGAAACCGTGGGCTATGTGGCGAATGAGGACGTCTTCAACACGGCCCGCGAGGACGTGATGGAGCGTATCAGCTACGCCGGCACCGACAAGACCGAGTGGACCATCGAGCCGAGCTACACCCTCGCCATTGCCCACCACATGATGGACGAAAACGAGATGGCAAACGCCATCATCCAGAGCGCCGGCGACCAGATCAGCGAAGGCACGGCTCTTTATCTGGACGGCGAGTTGACGGCAGTGTGCAGCGACGGCAACGCGCTGCGGGATTACCTCGCCGCCATGCTCGACCCCTACGAGGAAGAAGAGGACGACCCCGATGTGAGCGTGGGCTTCAACAAGCAGGTCACGCTGGAAGACGGCCTCTACTTCAAGGAAGGCTTGCAGGATTTTGAGACCGTCCGACAGGAGCTGGTGGGCGTGAAGCAGGCCCAGAAGGTCTACACCGTCAAGGCGGGCGACACTCTCTGGTCCATCGCACATAACAATGACCTGACCTTCCGTGAGCTGTGCGCCCTCAACCCGGCGTTCAAGGGTGAGCCGCTGAGCGAGACGTCCAGCATCCTTGAGGGCGACCACCTCGTCATCACCAAAGAAGAGGCTGGCCTTGAGGTGCGCATCACCCGCATCGAGACCCGTGAGGAAGAAATCGCATTCTCCACGGAGACGACAAAATCCAACGAATATACGAAGGGAACCACCAAGGTGCTCCAGGAGGGCGAGAACGGTCTGCGCCGTGTGACTCTCCAGAACGTCTACGACACCAACAATATCCTTGTGGACCAGAGCGTGCTTTCCACCGAGGTCATCAAGGAGCCGGTGAACAAGAAGGTGGTCGAAGGCACCAAGAAGGTGACTTCCAGCACCAAGTACATCACCGGCAGCGGCCAGTTCATCTGGCCTGTGCCGAACTACCGCTACTGCTCGCGCTGGTACGGCGGACGTCACAAGGGCGTGGACATCTGCGCCCCGGCCGGTACGCCCATCTACGCCTCCGCAGGCGGTACCGTCACCAAGGCGGGTTACAACAAGGCCGGTGCAGGTACGGGCTATGGCTACTCGGTCATCATCAACCACGGCGGTGGATACAGCTCTGTGTATGCGCACTGCCTGTCCCTGACCGTCAGTGCGGGCCAGACCGTGCGGCAGGGCCAGCTCATCGGCTATGTGGGCAGCACGGGCCGTTCCACCGGCAACCACTGCCACTTCGAGATACGTCTCAATGGTTCGTACATTCCCCCACAGAACGTATTCCCGGGGAAGAAATAATTTTATAAAAAGGAGATAATTGTTATGGCTACTCCTCACATCAGCGCCGAAAAGGGCGATTTCGCAAAGACTGTCCTGATGCCGGGCGACCCCCTGCGCGCAAAGTTCATTGCTGACACCTTCCTGAAGGATGTCCGTCAGGTGACGGATGTCCGCGGGATGCTGGGCTTTACCGGCACCTACGAGGGCCGTCCCATCAGCGTGATGGGCAGCGGCATGGGTATGCCCTCCATTGGCATCTATTCCTACGAGCTGTTCAAGTTCTACGATGTGGACAACATCATCCGCATCGGCTCCGCCGGCAGCTACACTGCCGACGCCAAGCTGTTCGACACCGTGCTGGCTACCGGTGCGGTCAGTGAGTCCAACTATGCCCGCGTCCAGAGCGGAAACGACCACGACATCACCTTCCCCAGCGAGGAGCTGAATGACAAGCTGCGCGCCTCCGCCAAGAAGCAGGGCATCAAGCTCATCGAGGGCAACATCCACTCCTCCGACGTTTTCTACCGTCAGCCTTCCGACGCAAAGCCCACCTACTGGGAGCTGCTGCGCGACGAGCGCGGCTGCCTCTGCGTGGAGATGGAGAGCTTTGCTCTGTTCGCCAACGCCGAGGTGCTGGGCAAGAACGCTGCCTGCCTGCTGACCATCTCCGACAGCTTTGTCTCCCCGGAGATCACCACCGCAGAGCAGCGCCAGAAGAGCTTCACCGATATGATGAAGGTCGCACTGGGCGCGGAGTATTGATTTAACCATAATACAAAAAGACTGCTGTCGGCCGACAGCAGTCTTTTTGCTTCTCAGGTATCCGTGTAATGACCGTAACAGGACGCAATGATGATGTTTCCATCCTGCTCCCGGTAGACGATGCGGTGGGTGTCGTCGATACGCCGACTCCACCATCCGCTCAAATCTCCCTTCAAAGGCTCGGGCTTGCCGATGCCCTCATAGGTGTTCCGCTGAATGTCTTTTATGAGGGAGTTGATTCGCTTCAGCAGCTTTTTGTCCCGCGTCTGCCAAAGACAATAATCTTCCCACGCTTCCTCTTCCCACAGCAGCCTCATCAGTCTGCCTCGATCAGTTCATGTTCGGTGAGCTTGGCTTTGCCGGTGTCAATATCATGGACGATTTGACGGAGATGGTTGATGTTGCTTTCAGAATAGAAGGGGTCAGCGGAGACTTCAAAGGGGATCCGATGCTCGCGCGACACTTTCTTTGCAAAAATCGTGAAGGCTGTCGTCATCGAAAGCCCCATCTCGGCACAGACCTCCTCCATGCTCCGCTTGAGGTCGGGGTCCATCCGAAAATTCACATTGACTGCGTTTGCCATTCTGATGCGCCTCCTTTATAATTCTATTATATTCATTTGTAATGACAAATGCAAGAGCTGTCATTGCATAATGCTGCGTAATTATCGCCGCTTGCACTTCTTAAAAGAATGATTTATACTTAAATACACGACACAGAAGAATGTACGACACAGAAGGGAATGAGGCCGATGAACAGAGAAACGGTGAACATGGTGCGCAGTCCGATTTCTGTGGAGGGGAACATCCGGCTTGTTCCGTATTATCCGGCCTACGATACAGCACTTGCGTGGTATCAGGATGCACAGCTCTGCAAACAGGTAGATAACAGGGACTTCGTTTATGATTTGCCACTGCTGAAGCGGATGTATCATTATCTGGACACACACGGGGGACTGTTTTATATCGAGTATCGGGGTGTGCTTTGTGGTGACGTCAGCCTGCGGACGACCGGCGAGCTTGCCATCGTCATCTGCAAGGAGTACCAGAATAAACACATCGGGCGGAAGGTCATCGAAAAAATGCTGGAGCTGGCTCGGGAAAGGGGTTTGGCGGAGTGCTTCGCGCACATCTATTCCTTCAATACCCAGTCGCAGAAAATGTTTGAATCCATTGGCTTCGTCCTACAGGACGAGGAACGCTATATCTACAAATTGCAAAAAGGAGAACCGACCATGACAAAACTGACTCTGGAAGAAAAGCAGGAGCTCATCCGGATGGCCCTTGCGGCCAGGGAGAGGGCTTACGCGCCTTACAGCGACTTTATGGTGGGCGCTGCCCTGCGCGCCGAGGATGGCCGCATCTTCACCGGCTGCAATGTGGAGAACGCCGCCTTTACCCCCACCAGCTGCGCCGAGCGGACGGCCCTGTTCAAGGCCGTGGCCGAGGGCGTGACCAGGTTTACCGACATCGCCGTGGTGGGTGCGCGCCGGGGCGAAGTCAACAAGCAGATCACCTCGCCCTGCGGCGTCTGCCGTCAGGCGCTGTTCGAATTCGGCGGCCCGGAGCTGAATGTCATCATGGCAAAAAGCCCGGACGATTTCATCGAGCGCAGCATGGACGAGCTGCTGCCCTTCGGCTTCGGTCCCTCCAACGTGGCGGGCAACAAGGCCGTGGAAGATTGAACACAGCTGCGCGAAAAAGGCTGGGTGGAGCGGATTTTCCGGGATAAGTATGTTTTTTATACAATTTTGATAAAATAATTGTAAATGTTTTGTAATCGGAAAAGGCTTGCATCTGTCACTTCTTCCCGCTATACTTGAGCCAGTAAATGTGCAAGTGCGCACATTTCGTCAACAAACGCCGATTATTTTAATGTATAAAAAGGAGAGTTTTCTTATGATGATTTCTCGTCGTAACTTCCTGGCTGTGGCTGGCGCTGCAGCTGCTGCCGCTGCTCTGACCGCCTGCGGCGGTTCTTCCTCTTCCACTGCTTCCTCTGCAGCTGCCTCCACCAGCGCAGCCGCTTCCACCTCTGAGGGCGGCGAGAAGATCGTGAAGGTCGCTCTGACCTGCGACACCGGCACCATCGACGATGAGAGCTTCAACCAGGCCTGCTGGACCGCTGTTTCCGGCTACATGGGCGATGACTGCCAGTACTACATCCCCGAGGCTGACGCTTCCGATGAGGACCGCGAGACCATGATCCGTCAGGCTGTCAACGACGGCGCTGACGTCATCGTCTGCGTCGGCTACCTGTACGGCGCTTCTCTGGCATGGGCTGCTGACCAGTACCCCGATGTCAAGTTCATCGCCGTCGACGTCACCCAGGGCGACATCGGCACCGACAGCATCCCCGCAAACTGCTACTGCATCACCTTCAAGGAGGAGCAGGCAGGCTATCTGGCAGGCTATGCCATCGTCAAGGACGGCAAGACCAAGCTGGGCTTCCTGGGCGGCATGGCTGTTCCCGCTGTCATCCGTTACGGCTACGGCTTTGTGCAGGGCGCTGATGCTGCTGCTCAGGAGCTGGGTACCAACATCGACATCAACTACTTCTACGGCGGCCAGTTCTACGGCGATGCAAACATCACCTCCCGTATGGAGGGCTGGTACTCCAACGGCACTCAGGTCGTCTTTGCCTGCGGCGGCGGCATCTACACCTCCGCTGTTGAGGCTGCTCTGAAGAACAACGGCTACGTCATCGGCGTTGACGTTGACCAGAACTACATCGGTGTCAACGGCGTGGCTGACGGCTCCTTCGCTTACAACCCCTTCATCACCTCTGCAATGAAGGGCCTGACCGAGGCTGTCAACACCGCTCTGTCCGACATCGAGGCAGGCGATTGGAGCGACATCGCTGCTTCCAACGGCAACTTCGGTCTGGAGGACGGCGACTACATCGGCCTGCCCACCGATGCTGACAGCTGGAACTTCGAGACCTTCACCACCGACGAGTACGAGGCTCTGAAGAGCAAGATCAAGAGCGGCGAGATCACTGTGGACAACAGCTCCGACGACAGCACCAAGCCCACCGTCAGCGAGTTCACCACCGTCAACTACATTCAGTAATCAGAAACTTCCCGGGCGGGACGCTCTGCAAAGGGCGTCCCGCCTTTTTTGTATGCTTTTTCAAGACGAGGAAGGAATGCCTGTCAAAATGCACAAAAGTAATACTTACGATATAGCAAAACACTAAATTTTCAAAAAGAAGTGTGCAAAACAGCAAAAATACGGTATAATGGTCATTACAATAGTATAAGTGTCGTTTGGACACGAAAGGAGAGTGAGCAGATTGGCAGAGGATTTTGTGATCGAGATGCTCCATATCACCAAGGAGTTCCCGGGCATCAAGGCAAACGACGACATTACCCTGCAGCTGCGCAAAGGTGAGGTCCATGCCCTGTTGGGCGAGAACGGCGCAGGCAAAAGCACCCTGATGAGCGTGCTGTTCGGCCTGTATCAGCCGGAGGAGGGTAAGATCCTCAAAAACGGCAAGGAGGTCGCCATCCGCAACCCCAACGATGCAAATGCACTGGGCATCGGTATGGTTCACCAGCACTTCAAGCTGGTGGAGTGCTTCAGCGTGCTGGACAACATCATTCTGGGTGTGGAGCCCAACAAGCTGGGCTTTTTGCAGAAGGCCGAGGCCCGCAAGAAGGTCGTGGCCCTGAGCGAGAAGTACGGTCTGCGTGTTGACCCCGATGCGCTCATCAGTGATATTTCGGTCGGTATGCAGCAGCGCGTGGAGATTTTGAAGATGCTCTACCGCGACAATGAGATCCTCATCTTCGACGAACCCACCGCTGTGCTGACCCCGCAGGAGATCGACGAGCTGATGGAGATCATGCGCGGGTTCAAGAAGGAGGGCAAGTCCATCCTCTTTATTACCCACAAGCTCAACGAGATCATGGCGGTCGCCGACCGCTGCACCGTCCTGCGCAAGGGCAAGTATATGGGTACCGTGGACATCAAGGACACCACCAAGGAAGAGCTTTCCCGCATGATGGTCGGCCGTGACGTCCAGCTTCAGGTCGATAAAAAGCCCGCTCACCCGGGCGATGTCGTGCTGGACGTGGAGGATGTCACCATCCACAACGACCAGCGCAAGAAGGACTCCGTCAAGGACGTCACCTTCCAGGTCCACGCAGGCGAGATCGTCTGTCTGGCGGGCATCGAGGGCAACGGCCAGACCGAGCTCGTCTATGGCCTCACCGGCCTCGAAAAACTGTCGGGCGGCAAGATCACGCTGGACGGCAAGGACATCACCCGCGAGAGCATCCGTCAGCGCTCGAAGGACGGCATGAGCCACATCCCCGAAGACCGCCACAAGCACGGTCTGGTGCTGGATTACAGCCTCGAGAACAACATGGTGCTCCAGCGCTACTGGCAGCCCGAGTTCCAGAAGGGCGGCTTCATCCAGTCCGATAAAGTCCGCGAGTACTCCGATAAGCTGATCGCTCAGTACGACGTCCGCAGCGGTCAGGGCAGCTCCACCATCGTGCGCAGCATGTCCGGCGGCAACCAGCAGAAAGCCATCATCGCCCGCGAGATCGACAAAGACCCCAAGCTGCTGGTGGCTGTTCAGCCCACCCGCGGCCTGGATGTCGGCGCGATCGAATACATCCACCGCCAGATCGTCGCCCAGCGCGACAAGGGCAAAGCTGTCCTGCTGGTCAGCCTCGAGCTGGATGAGGTCATGAACCTGTCCGACCGCATCCTCGTCATGTACGAGGGTGAGATCGTGGGCGAGTTCGACCCCAAGACCACCACTGTGCAGGAGCTGGGCCTCTACATGGCCGGCGCACGCAAGCAGGGAAAGGAGAGCAAATAAATGAACAAGAAAAAACTTTCCCACAGCAACCTCAACAGCTCCATCACCAGTGTGCTGGCCGCGCTGCTGTGCATCGTCATCGGCATGGCTGTGGGCTTCCTCGTGCTGCTGGCCATCAACCCGGCCCACGCATGGGGCGACGGCTTTGTCCGCATCGTTAAGGGCGGCTTCCATGACGCCCCCTACGGCGTCGGCAAGGAGCTGGCCAACGCAGCACCCCTCATCATGACCGGTCTGTCCGTGGCCTTCGCCTTCAAGACCGGCCTGTTCAACATCGGTGCTGCCGGTCAGTACACGCTGGGCGCTTACGGCGCACTCTACTGTGCCATCATGCTCAAGATGCCCTGGTATGTCTGCCTGATCGTCGCCACCATCCTCGGCGGCATCTGGGGCGCTATCCCCGGCTTCTTCAAGGCTTACTTCAACATCAACGAGGTCATCACCTCTATTATGTTCAACTGGATCGGCCTGTATCTGGTCAATGAGCTTATCTACCAGAACGGCACCGGCCCCATGTACGACGTGCGCAACACCCGTACCCTGAACCTCGGCAAGAACGCTGAGCTGTCCAAGGCGCTCATCCCTGACTTCGGCCTGAACAAGATGTTCCAGACCAACAGCACCACCATTGCGATCTTCCTCGCTGCGGCAGTCGCCATTCTGATCTGGGTCATCCTGAACAAGACCACCTTTGGCTATGAGCTGAAGGCCGTCGGCCTGAACAAGAGCGCCGCCCGCTACGCTGGCATCAACGAGAAGAAGAACATCATCCTCTCCATGGCCATTGCAGGCGCTCTGGCAGGCTTCGGCGCCGGACTCTACTACCTGTCCAATGTCTCTCAGTGGAACCCGCTGAACTCCACCAGCCTGCCGGCCATGGGCTTCAACGGCATCTCTGTGGCCCTGCTGGCAAGCTCCAACCCCATCGGCACCATCTTCTCCGCTATCTTCATCTCCCACATTTCGGTCGGCGGCTCTTTCCTGTCCACCAAGTATTACCCCACCGAGATCTCCGACCTGATCAGCGGTATCATCATCTACCTGTGCGCATTCTCCATGCTGTTCCGTGGCAAGATCCACTCCATGCTGTTCAAGAATGCGGACAAGACCAACGTGAATGCAGAGCCTGCCCCTGCTAAGACCGAAACCAAGAAGGAGGGCAAGTGATATGCTGCTTCTCATCAAGTATACTCTGCTGTATGGCATCGTGCTGATGCTGGTCGCTCTGGGCGGTATGTTCAGTGAGCACTCCGGCATCATCAACATCGCACTGGAAGGCATCATGGTCATCGGCGGTGTGGCGGGTGTCCTCACCCTCACCATGCTGCCCGCGGACCTGCCGGCTTTCGCCACCGTGATCATCGCGGTGCTGGCGGCGGCTATCGCCGGCATGGTCTACAGCCTGCTGCTGGCCTTCGCGTCCATCAACCTGAAAGCGGACCAGACCATCGGCGGCACGGCCCTGAACCTGCTGGCAACGGCGGTGGCTGTGGTCATCTCCAAGAACTTCAGCGACAGCGGCAGCGCCAAGCTGAACTACTCCAACAAGCCTTTCCTGTTCAGCATCGGCGGCCTGGAGCTGAGCATCTTTGTCCCGTTGGGCATCGCACTGCTCATCATCAGCTACATCGTGCTGTACAAGACCCGCTTCGGCCTGCGTCTGCGCGCCTGCGGCGAGCATCCTCAGGCTGCTGACTCTGTGGGCATCAACGTCTACAAGATGCGTTATGCCGGTGTCGTCATCTCGGGCGCTCTGGGCGCTATCGGCGGTCTGGCCTATATCGTGCCTCCCGTCCAGACCTGGAACTTCGAGGTCGGTGTGGCCGGTGCAGGCTTCCTTGCCATGGCCGTTATGATCTTTGGTCAGTGGAAGCCCTTCAACATCTGCGGCGCAGCCATGTTCTTTGCCGTGTTCAAGAGTCTGGCCAACATCGCCGACTCCACCTTCCTCGCACAGCTCCACTGGTCCAGCAACATCTACAACATGATGCCCTTCGTGGCATCCATGGTCATTCTGGCCTTCACCTCCAAGAACAGCATGGCTCCCAAGGCCGAGGGCATCCCCTACGACAAGGGTTCCCGCTGATTCGAGCGTATTTTCCGGGCGCAGCTGCTTTTCCGGGCGGCTGCGCCCTTTTTTGCTTCTTTTTCAACAGATTCCACAAAACGGCGCTTGCTTTTGCGGGGAAATTTGCTATACTTGAATTACAATGTCATACGATTGCCGGAGGCGGGGCAGCGCGGCCCGGGCCGTCGGCGGAGAATATTATTTAGGAGCGTGACCTTATGCGCATTTACGATTTGATCGCCAAGAAGCGGGACGGCGGCACCCACAGCCGCGAGGAGTTGGAAGCCATCGTCAACGGTTTCGTCAGCGGCGAGGTGGCCGATTACCAGATGGCGGCCTGGATGATGGCAGTTTATCTGCGCGGCATGACCGACGAGGAGACTGCCGAGCTCACCGACGTGATGGCCCACAGCGGCGTCATGGTGGACCTTTCGCCCATCCCGGGCATCAAGGTGGACAAGCACTCCACCGGCGGCGTGGGCGACAAGACCACGCTGGTCATCGCGCCCATCGTCGCGGCCTGCGGCGTCAAAATCGCCAAGATGAGCGGCCGCGGCCTCGGCCATACCGGCGGCACCATCGACAAGATGGAGAGCGTCCCCGGCACAAAGACCGCCCTCTCGCAGGAGAGTTCTTCGCGCAGGTGAATAAAATCGGCCTGTCGGTCATCGGCCAGAGCGAGGGCATCGCCGTGGCAGATAAGAAGATGTACGCCCTCCGCGACGTCACCGCAACCGTCAGCTGCATCCCCCTCATCGCGTCCAGCATCATGTCCAAGAAGCTGGCCTCCGGCTCGGACGCTATCCTGCTGGACGTCACCACCGGTACCGGTGCGTTCATGAAGACCGTGGAGCAGAGCATCGAGCTGGCCAAGCTGATGGTCTCCATCGGCACCCATCATGGCCGCCGCGTCGCTGCTATGATAACTGATATGGACACCCCGCTGGGCCGCAACATCGGCAACAGCCTTGAGGTCATGGAGAGCATGGACGTGCTCAAGGGCCACGGCCCCGCCGACCTGACCGAGGTCTGCCTGCAGCTGGCGGCGAACATGCTGGTGCTGGCCGATAAGGGATCTCCCGCCGAGTGCCGCGCCATGGCCGAAGCAGTTATCGCAGACGGCTCTGCCTTTGCAAAGTGCAAGGAGATGTTCGCGGCTCAGGGCGGCGATACCCGTGTTCTGGATGACTACAGCCTCTTCGAGAAGCCCGCCGCCAGCTATGAGCTGCTGGCCGAAGAGGACGGCTACATCGTCGCCAACGACGCCGAGAAGATCGGCTCTGCCAGCGTTCTGCTGGGCGCAGGCCGTCAGAAGAAGGGCGACCCGCTGGACTTGCCGCCGGCATCACCCTCCACAAGAAGCGCGGCGACTACGTCCACAAGGGCGAGAGCCTCGCCACCTTCTACGGCGCGGCGGATAAGTTCGACGCTGCCGCCGCCGAGTACCGCAGCGGCCTCGTCTACGGCCCCGAAAAGCCCGAGGAAGCCCCGCTGGTCTACGCCCTTGTCACCAAGGACGGCGTGGAGCGGTACTGAAATACCTGAATCGCTGAGAACGGCCCCGGGATCTGTGTGTTCCGGGGCCGGTTTTTCCGCCAAAACTGCGCTTTGTAGTGGATAAAGCCGACAGAAGGGCTGATTTTGTAGATGTTTTGCCCGGGATGTGGTATAATCTACTCAATAGCGCCCAGACGGCGCAGGAGAAGAGAAAGGGTTATTCTATGAAGATCGTTTTGGTGGGCGGCGGCAAAGTCGGCACAGCGCTGGCGCGGCAGCTCAGTGAAGAGGGTCACAACGTGACCGTTATCGATACGAACAAGGCCCGTGTGGAGCATATCGGGGAGTCCTACGATGTGATGAGCATTCTCGGCAACGGCTCGTCCATCATCACCCTGTCTGAGGCGGGCGTGGAGGAAGCGGACGTGTTCATCGCAGTCACCGGATCGGACGAGCTGAACCTGCTGTGCTGCATGTTTGCCAAAAAGGCGGGCCACTGCCACGCCATTGCCCGTGTGCGCAACCCATCCTACAGCCATGAGCTGGACTTTATCAAAAAGCAGATCGGCATTTCGGCCATCATCAACCCCGAAATGGCAGCGGCCAAGGAAATCTCTCACCTGCTGCGCTTCCCGGGCGCAAGCAAGATCGATACCTTCGCGGGCGGACGCGTGCGGCTCATCAAGTTTGCGCTGACCGAGCGGCAGGGGCTGGACGGCGTGGCCATTCATGAGATCCCCACCCGCCTCAAGAGCGACATTCTGGTCTGCGCGGTGGAGCGTGACGGCGGGGTCATCATCCCCAACGGTAACTTTGTGCTGCAGAACGGCGACCAGGTCACCTTCCTCGCCACGCAGGAAAAGGCCCACGAGTTCTTCCAGCGTATCAATATGCCGGTGCGGCCGGTGCGCAACGCCCTCATCGTGGGCGGCGGTGCCATCGCCTATTACCTGAGCCAGGAGCTGCTGGAAAATCACGTCCGCGTCCGCATCGTCGAGCGGGACCCGGCCCGCTGCAATGTTCTGGCCGAGTCCCTGCCGGAGGCACAGATACTGAACGAGGACGGCTCCAACCGCGACTTCCTGCTCTCGGAAGGTCTGGAATCCACCGAAGCCTTCGTGGCTCTGACCAACATCGACGAAGAAAACGTGCTGCTGACCCTGTTTGCGAAAAAGCACTCCAGGGGCAAGCTGGTTACGAAGATCAACCGCCTCGAGTTCGACGATATTCTGGCCGGGCTCGATTTGGGCAGCATCGTCTACCCCAAGTACATGACCTGCGATTACATCGTGCAGTACGTCCGCGCCCTGCAGAACGAGGCTGGCAACAACATCAAGACCCTTTACCGCATCCTCGACGACCGCGTGGAAGCGCTGGAATTCACTGTCCATGAGGAGAGCCGGGCCACCGGCGTGCCGCTGAGCCAGCTGCATCTGAAAAAGAATCTGCTGCTCTGCTGCATCACCCGCGGCGACAACATCCTCATCCCCCGCGGCGGCGACCAGATCCAGGTGGGCGACAACGTCATCGTCGTCACGCTGGAACACGGCCTGCACGACCTGCGGGACATCGTGGAAGAGTAACGGGGGACAGGACGTATGAATTATGCGATCGTCTTTCGTCTGCTGGGCTACATCCTGATGATAGAGGGTACACTGCTGCTGCTCCCGGCGGTGACGAGCCTCATCTACGCCGAGTGGGCCGTCATGGGCGTGTTCCTGCTGACGGCGGCCATCAGTGCGGCGCTGGGTTTTGCCCTGCGGACCATCAAGCCCCGCAGCAAGGTGTTCTATATGCGGGAGGGCTTTGCGGCCACCGCCCTGAGCTGGATCACCATCAGTATCATGGGTGCAGTGCCGTTCGTCCTCACCGGCTGCATCCCGAATCCCGTGGACGCCATGTTTGAGACCGTTTCCGGCTTCACCACCACCGGTGCCAGCATCCTGCCCGGTGTGGAGGGCCTGCCCAACGGCATCCTGTTCTGGCGCAGCTTCACCCACTGGATCGGCGGCATGGGCGTTCTGGTGTTCCTGCTCTCCCTGCTGCCCCTGACCGGCGGCTCCCATGTCAACCTGATGAAAGCCGAAAGCCCCGGCCCCCAGGTAGATAAGCTGGTGCCGAAGGTGCAGTCCACGGCAAAAATTCTGTACGGCATCTACTTCCTCCTGACGGTGCTGGAATTCATGTTCCTGATCGCCGGGCGGATGCCG
>ENA-OPYX01001162-OPYX01001162.1-human-gut-metagenome-genome-assembly--contig:-NODE-1162-length-14565-cov-3.500554_pt1 | contig 14565 bp, 11 predicted proteins | sample MGYA00242639_ERZ504486 | MGnify/ENA primary metagenome ERZ504486 (study PRJEB26092, sample SAMD00036296) | human gut metagenome | host: Homo sapiens | study: EMG produced TPA metagenomics assembly of... | reverse complement strand
ACTTCTGATTCACCGCTGCTCTCGCCTGAAACTTTAGAGGCTTGCAGAAGTATGTGGCCTACATTATCGACATTTCCTTGATAGGCATCCGGAAATTTAGCGGCAGACTTGAATATCTCGCCCTTTTGGTTGCCCTTTGTGGCTATTACGGTGGTTGTGATTGTTTTATTGTTTATATCTGTAAGGTCAAGTTCCCATCGGAAAGAATACATTTCATCATTCAAAAATTCAGTTTTTACGCCGCCTAGTAGCTCAAGGATATTACCGTTAGCCTTGAAATTGGCTATACGAAAAGCATCCGCATTTTTATTTGTTCCTGCATCATGTCTTGAAAGTGTTATAAAAAATTCGCCGTTCTCTTTAATGGATTTTGGAGACACAACAGCCTCAATGATATATTTACTGTCGCTTTTCCCGCATTCAAGCTGAGTTGAATGGTCAAATGCGTGAGCCTGTTCTGCGGCTGCAGCTGAATACAATCGTAAGCCGTAGGGTGTGACTGTTACAGAACGTGCAGCTGTACCGTCTTCGTTTACAATGGGAGAGGGCACTTCTCCAAAAATACTGTTGCCGCTTAAGACATTATCAATTCCGTCAACGGTTTTTGTGTTAAGTTCCGTGAAGGAGGTATTTAAAAATTCATTTTCGGGAACAACGGTATCAAATATAGTTCCGAGCTTTATCGGTAAGCGCGTATGGTCTATTGCGCCTCTGAGTTCAACACCGGCTGCAACTGAAAGGGGTGACTTTAATGTATATCTGCCGGGTGGACAGAATACAATACCTCCGCCGTTTGCTTCGGCGTCATCAAGAGCCTGTTGTATTGCTGCTGATGCGTCCTGTTCACATGGAGAGTTGAATTTTTGAAAGTCAACCTCGTTGTGCGGCGCGTTATACGGCGCATTGGTTACAACGAATATATCAGGCTTATACGGTTTTGTGACAAGGTTGGGCTCTTCTGTAATGCTGCTTACATTTGGAGGCATATATTGCGATGTATTATGTATAACCTGACTGCTGTTTTGATTATCTATGGCAGGAAGATTATCTGATGAAGAAATAATCAGCTGTCCTGTTTTTATAATGAGATTTCCATTTTTATCAAGAACTGTATCAGTGTTGTTTTTCAGCGTAATAGAAGGGCAGTTCTTAAATTCCGCGCCTGCGATAGAAACATTGCTGCTTTGAATATCTATGTTTCCGTCAATCTTTGAATTTCCTATACACATTCTCGAAAGAGCGTTATAGTTGATTGCATAATTGCTGCCGCTTATAACAGAGTTTGCTATTTCAAGATTGCCGTTGCCTGATTCGATGCCGTTTACAGCTTCAATTCCTGTGTCACAGTCATATATATTCATTTCAGCAACGAGCATACCCGCGCCGGAGGTTCCTTCTGAGAATAATCCTACTTCACAGCCGGATATATCTGCATTGTATATCTGTCCGTTAGGATACGACCATGCGTTCATAGTACCGTTAAGATCTCCGTCTTTGTAGCTTAGAACGCTGTGAGAAAGTGTAAACTCCATACCATGCTTACAGCCTTCAATTTCAGAAAAGACAGATATGACAGTCCTATCGCCCGAGTTGATACCGGTTGCGTTTTCCTTTGTATACGTTCGCAGAGAATTTTCACACTCTTTGGCGTTATCAAGTTCGGAGTTAATCCAATAATCGGGCGAGATATGAATATTAGTGAAACGACCAACATCAGCAAGACCGTCAATATCAACTGCGGTGTGCAAGGGCGATATGTATACATTTTCAATATTGGGACAACCGCTTGAATAGGGTCCCTGACGAATAGCGTTGTATGAGTTCACAAATGTAACATTGCTTATTCTCGTGCTGTCCGCGCCCCATGTTTTAGGGTCGTACATACGAATAGTCGTCGGGTAGGGACAATATTGTCAGGTGCCTGTTCGGGATACCATATATTTATTCCCTTGATGGATGCGTTTGGTTCGAGTGTTATAAACGGCATATTTTCAGTCTCACTGTCGTAATTGTCATTTATATCATTTTCTCCGCGTCCTGAGTATGCCATAAGTATTGTTCCGGCAGCCTTTCCGTTGTTTTCGTCAGGACTTTGCCAGTCGCCGGCAAGAATTACTCCCTGAGGTATTTTCAGTGTTCCCTTTACAACATAGCGTCCTGCAGGTAAAAATAACGTGCCGCCTCCGATTTTGTATAATTCGTCAAGAGCGGTCTGGATTTTTTCAGTTACATCAGTTCTGCCGTTAGCGGAAATTCCAAAATCCTTGGCTTCATATCCGGCTATAACATAATCGTCTGTTTTATATTGTGTTTTTACTACATGCCAATTCGGATCAGGTGCGGCGGCATAGGATGTTGAAACAGGCATTGAAATGGCAATTATGGCAGCAGCCTGAACACCAGTGCATATGCGAAGCAATTTTGATGATAAATTCATATTGAAAACCTCCAGCAAAAAGAGTTTGTATTATATTCGAATACATATAATAAGTATGACAATTGATAATTTAATTCTATAATAAAAACATAACAAAGTCAAGAAAAAAGTATTGAATGTTATAAAAACATATGATAAACTGTATTTATAAAAAATTGAAAACAGTGGAATTATGAGAACTCTGTTCAGGGAGGTAAATATAATGGAGGATTTTAAGGAACGGGCAAAAGAGCTTGTGTCAAAAATGACATTGGCTGAAAAAATAGCACAAATGCAGCATGACGCGCCGGCAATAGAACGTCTTGGAATTCCGGCATATAATTGGTGGAATGAGGCTTTGCATGGCGTTGCGCGCAGTGGAACTGCGACTGTTTTTCCACAGGCAATTGCAATGGCAGCATCATTCAATGAAGATTTGATGTATAAGGTGGCTGAGGATATTTCAAATGAGGTGCGTGCCAAATATAACGGATACAAATCATTTGGATCAACAAAAATATATCAGGGACTTACCTGCTGGGCGCCGAACATAAATATTTTCAGAGATCCGCGTTGGGGCAGGGGTCATGAAACCTACGGGGAAGACCCGTATCTTGCAGGAGTGCTTGGTACGGCATTTGTAAAAGGAATGCAAGGTGATGGCAAGTACAGAAAAACAGATGCGACATTGAAGCACTTCGCTGTTCACAGTGGACCTGAGGGAATAAGACACAGTTTTAATTCTGTTGTCAGCGAAAAGGATTTGCGTGAAACTTATCTGTGGGCGTTTAAATATTGTATTGATAACGCAGAGCCTGCGGCAGTTATGGGCGCATACAACCGACTAAACGGTGAGCCTTGCTGCGGCAGTAAAACATTGCTTCAGGATATTCTCTGTGATGAGTGGGGGTTTGACGGATATATTGTATCAGATTGCGGAGCTGTTTGTGATTTTCATACACATCACAGAGTTACAGAAGATGCAGCTGAGAGTGCTGCGCTTGCTGTAAACAATGGCTGTATAATGAACTGCGGAGCTGAATATGCTTATTTGATAGCCGCCATAGCAAGAGGACTTGTGAGCGAGGAAACCATAACAAAAGCGGTGGAAAAGCTGTTTGAAGCAAGGTATAGACTGGGAATGTTTGATGATGACTGTGAGTACAACGACATTCCGCTTGATGTCATAGAATGTAAGGAGCATATGGAAACAAATCTTAAGATGGCGCAGGAAAGCGTTGTTCTTCTTAAAAATGACGGAATACTTCCGCTTAAAGGAACAGAACACATTGCGGTAATAGGACCTAATGCAGATGACGTTTCTGTGCTTCTTGGCAATTATAACGGAACACCATCGAGGTATTCAACCATACTCAAAGGAATACAAGATAAAGCAAGCGGGCATATTACATATGCAAAAGGCTGTGATATATCAAACTCAAACTCACCGCATATTCCGTTTGAGGAGGCAATTATAGCAGCAAGGAATGCAGATGTGGTAATCCTTTGTATGGGGCTTAATACTTTGCTTGAAGGAGAGGCTGGAGATGCGTATAATGCCGATTACAGCGGCGACAAGCGTGATTTAGAACTGCCTCCGTGTCAAATGAGGCTTTATGATGCAGTTATTGCACAAGGGAAACCGACTGTATTCTTTAATGTAACGGGAAGCTGTACTAATTTGTCGCGTCAGGATAAAGAGTGCAATGCAGTATTGCAGGTGTTCTATCCGGGCGCTATGGGAGGAGAGGCAGTGGCGGACATATTATTTGGTAATGTTAGTCCAAGCGGGCGTTTACCGGTGACTTTTTATGAGTCGATTGATGATTTGCCGCCGTTTGAGGATTATTCAATGGAAAACAGAACATATAAGTTCTTTAAGGGAAAACCTGTTTATGAATTTGGTTATGGACTTACATACTCAAATATAACTGAAAATTGGATTGATGATAAAACTGTTGAAATTGAAAATAAAGGATATATTGATACCGCATACAGCGTGCTAAGATATGAATACATTCCTCATAAAAATCTCTGCGGATTTAAAAAGATTTTTCTTAAAGCGGGAGAAAAGAAAAATATATCTTTTTATAAATGATATATTTCGTACAATAGCTATTTGACAAATTGTCTCAAAAGTGATATATTAAAATAAGAAAGAACACAGTTTAAGATATATTATTTTGGAGGAAAATACAAATGTCAGATAAGAAGCCACTATATATGCAGGTTATAGATAAATTAAGGGAACGGATTAGTCTGGAGATTTTGAATATGATGTTCCGTTTGTGACTGAGGACAGGATAACAAAGGAATTCGGTGTAAGCCGTATTACTGCTATACGCGCATTGGAAGAGCTTGAAAAGGCAGGTATAATTAACAGAAAAAGAGGCAGCGGAAGCTTTGTTTCGCGTGAAGCGGTTGATATTATAGAAGGCAGAAGTGTGTCTGATATCAGGACAAATTCGGAAAATAAAGACAGAGAAGTATTACTTGTAGCATTAGTGCTGCCATTTGACATAAAGCTGGGAAATATGTTTAAATGTTTTGATGGTATTAACAGTGTGTTAAATAAAGAGAATTGTTTTGCCAGTATATATAATGCAAACCGGGATGTTGAAACTGAGGCGAGTATTTTGCGCTCTCTTTTAAATCAAGGTATAGACGGAGTTATATGTTATCCTGTAAACGGCACAAAGAACTTTGAGGTATATAACCAGTTTCTTGCAAAAAAAATTCCGCTTGTTATTATTGATAATTATATTGAAAATATGCCTGTGAGTTATGTTGCATCGGATAACTTCGGGGGAACAAAGATGCTGTGTGAGTACGCTATAAGTAAAGGGCATAAAAAAATAGGCTTTTTCAGCAAACGAAGAATAAATGAGTCGTTGTCGATACGCGACAGATATATGGGCTATACATCTGCTCTTGCTGAGAATAATATTGAGGTAAATCTTGATTATGTATGTGTTGATCTTGACGATAAGTATAATATGCTTAATGAAACAGAGGCGGCTCGGTATGACAGTTTGAGAGCGTATATCGCTGAGATTATAGGACAAATGCGCGCAGAAGGAGTTACCTGTATTTTATGCCAGAATGACTGGGTTGCCGTTGAGCTGTATTCTGTTTGCGAAGAACTTGGAATATCAGTTCCTGATGATATGTGTATTATGGGATTTGACAATATGGACGAACTCAATAATATGCATGGCGGAGATAAAATAATAACCGTTGAACAGGACTTTTATGAGATAGGTGTGAGGGCAGGAGAAACAATACTTAAAGAAATCCGTGGGGAAGAAAAGGGTATAAGAGATGTTGTACCGGTAAAATTGATTACACGGGATTATTAACAGAATAAATATTGGATAATTCAAGGATATGTGAGATTGAACTTTTCACATATCTTTTTTGTTAAGAAAATATAAATAAATACAACACAAATACAAGAAAAAAACGAAAAAACACTTGACTTTGATATATTATATTGATATAATTTATATATCAAATGTTGAAAATCTGCAAAAACCGTAGAAAATTTTATTACAGTGTGAGGTGGGACCAATATATGAAAAAAATACCTTTATATTCAAAAATTATAGACGAGTTAAAGGAACGAATAAGAACAGGTGATTTTGAATATGATGTTCCCTTTGTGACAGAAGAAAAAATAACAAAGGAATACAATGTCAGCCGTATTACCGCAATCAGAGCACTTGATGAGCTTGAGAAGATAGGAGTTATATACAGAAAACGCGGCAGCGGAAGTTTTGTTACGGAGAATGGCATAGAAATACTTGACGGTGTGCAGAATGATACTAACGAGAAAAGAAACTGTGTTTATTAAACGAAATAAAGAACTGTTACTTATCGCGCTTGTGCTTCCGTTTGATGTAAAAAGAGGCGGAATGATGGAGTGTTTTAACGGAATAAATGATTTGCTCAACAGTGAAAACTGTTTTGTACGTGTTTATAATACAAACGGGAAAAACGAGACTGAGGCAACCGTACTTAGGGAACTTTTGGACAATGACATAGATGGGGTTATCTGTTATCCTTAAAAATGATAATAAAAAATCTCGAAATATTTAATCAGTTTCTGACGAAAAACATACCACTTGTACTTATTGATAAATATATAGAAAATATGCCCATAAGCTATGTTGTGCCTGACAATTATAACGGCGCACGGGAACTGTGCAATTATGCCATAGAAGCTGGGCATGACAGAATAGGATTTTTCAGCGTGACTGATTTTTCAGGAGTTTGCTCGCTGCGTGAACGATATATGGGATATGCTATGTCCATGAATGACCACGGCAAAGAGGTTAACCTTGACGATGTGCTGATAGGAGACCGAAGAAAAGATTTTTACTGCGAAGGTATGAAAAACGACGGCGAATATTTAAGGTATGCGGTAAAAAAGCTTTATAAGTCCGGAACAACCGCGATTATATGCCAGAATGACTGGGTTGCGAGAGATATTATTCATTGCTGTGATGAACTTGGAATATCAGTCCCAGACGATATGCTAATTATGGGGTTTGATCATGTAAACGCTTTTACTCCTATTGATGTTGGCGAAAGGATAACTACGGTAGAACAGAACTTCTATGAAATAGGTAAAAAAGCGGGAGAAGTGATTCTTAAAGAGTTGCAGGAAAGAAAAGGACAGTGCCTGAGAGTTGTAGTTCCGATGAAGCTTATTGAAGGTGTTTCGGATAGCGTCCTGAAAGAAAACGTATATGTTTAAAGACAGCCATTGTTTGATATAGCATAAATGATATATCAAACAATGGCTGCTTTTTGTATATTTCTTCGAAAATAATGGATATTTTTTTATAAAATATATTGACATTCTATATTAAATATGCTAAAATAAACTTAAATGATATATCAAACAATAAAACAGCTGTTTGATATGGGAAAGAGTTAAAACATTTAAAAAGAGGAGGAGTAAGAACATGAATAGTAAAATTAAAAAGGCTTTGTGCGTTGCTGTGGCAGGTGCCTCGCTTGTCGGTGCCTTGAGCGGCTGCAGTAATAGTAAAGAGGTTTCAAATGTTGTTACATATTGGGCAGGTATTCCGATGGGTGACGGAAGCAGCGATGCAGAAAGTATTCCGTTTGTTCAATATCTTCATGAGGCTACAGGTATAGATGTGGATTTCACGATTGCCTCAAGCGATGGGGGACAAAGAACAGAGCAGTTCAATATATTGATTGCTTCTAATGAGTATCCTGACATTATGGAATCAAACTGGGCAGGATTTAAAGGCGGCGCTCAGGGAGCGATTGACCAGAAAGTCATAGTACCTCTAAATCAGTATATGGATGAGGGTAAGCTGCCGAACTTTGTAAAATACCTTGAAGAGCATCCTGAGATTGACAAACTTTTAAAAACTGATTCGGGGCGAGTAATTATACAATCCCGTTCATCCGCGAGGATGATAAATCGCGTATGTTTAACGGACCTATTCTCCGTAAGGATTGGCTGGATGAACTTGGACTTGAAGTCCCGGAAACTATTGACGAGTGGGAAAATGTTCTTGCTCAGTTCAAGGAAAAGAAAGGTGCGACTGCACCGCTGACAATTCTCTCTAACTTCTGGGATGTGGGTGCATTTATGGGCGCATACGGCGTTAAAAAATGGATTTATCCTTGACGATAGCGGCAAGGTAGTATATGGACCTATGCAGGACGGATATAAAGAGTTTCTTATAAAAATGAATGATTGGTATAAGAAGGGTCTTTTGGATAATGGATTTGCTCAGATTGACGGAAATATGCTTAATTCTCAAATGACGTCGGGAAAATCAGGCGCAGCAGTATTCTCGGCAGGCGGAGGAATGGGTAAATGGCTTGGCGCAATGTCAGACGATCCCACATATGACCTTGTAGGCGCGAAATTCCCTGTACTTAACAAGGGCGACAGACCGAGATTCGGTACGAAAGCATCTGCATTTGATGGTTCAGGTGCTTCAATAACAACATCATGCCCTGAAGAGAGAATTGACAGTGCACTGAAGCTTCTTGATTATGCTTACAGCGATGAAGGAAGAAATCTGTTCAACTTCGGTAAAGAGGGTGTTGACTACACAATGGTTGACGGCAAGCCGACTTATACTGATTATGTAACAAACAATCCTGACGGAAAAACAATGTCTGAAATGCTTGCTCTTGAAACAAGAGCCACAGGCGGTCCGTTTGCTCAGAGCGTAAGATATACGGAACAGTTCCTTGGTCTTCCTCAGCAGAGCGCTGCCGTTGACAACTGGAGAGATACAGATGATGAAAAATATTCGCTTCCGGCTGTTATGGCACTTACACAGGAAGAATCTGATGAATATACAAGAATAATGACTAATGCTAATACGCTTAAGGGCGAAAAGTTTGTTAAGTATATTCAGGGGACGGAAAGTATTGATACTTGGGACAGTTATATAGATGAGCTTAAAAATATGGGTATTGAAAGAGCTATAGAAATTGAACAGGCTGCATACGAAAGATTTTTGAGCAGATAAATTTTTGCGAGGGGGCTTCGGAAATGCGATTAAGAAAAAATAAGGCAAACACTTTAAAAGTAAGCAACCGCGGAGTTATAAGAGCGGATTTTCACAGAAATAAATGGGCGTATTTTATGTTTATACCTGTACTTGTATGGTATATTGTATTTTGCTACGCTCCGATGTATGGCGCTATAATCGCATTTAAGGATTATTCGCCGTCCCTGGGAATATTGGGAAGTAAATGGGTAGGATTAAAGTGGATAAAGGAATTTGTTACAGATTACTATTTCCTGCGTCTGCTGAAAAATACTTTGGTTATCAGCGTAACTTCACTTGTTGTAAACTTTCCGATACCTATCATATTTGCACTTTTGGTGAATGAACTTAGAAGCAAAAAGTATGGTAAGCTGGTTCAGACTGTTACAAGTCTGCCGCACTTTATATCATTGATGGTTATATGTGGTATGATTAAGACATTTACGATGGATACCGGCATAATAACAAAGATTGTCGGAGCGCTTACGGGAGATTATAGCAACCTTCTGAATAAACCGGGAGCGTTTGTTCCTATATACATACTTTCAGGAACGTGGCAGGAAATGGGCTGGAGCGCTATCATATACATAGCTGCTCTTGCGGGAGTTGACCAGGAACTTTACGAAGCTTCCGCCATAGATGGCGCAGGAAAGCTACGGCAGGTGTTTGCAATAACTCTTCCAAGCATTATTCCGACAATAGTCGTTATGCTCATACTGAGAATAGGCGGTCTGTTAAATGTCGGATATGAAAAGATTATTCTGCTGTATAATGAGGGTATATATGATACGGCTGATGTAATATCGTCATTTGTATACAGACGAGGTATTGTTCAGAGCGACTGGAGCTACAGTGCGGCAGTCGGCTTGTTCAATTCGGTAATCAACTTTATACTGATTATCACGGCAAACAAGATAAGCAATAGACTGACCGAAAACGGTTTATGGTAAAGGAGAGGGGTTGTGTTTGAAATGAAAATAAAACGCAGTAAAGCAGAACAAGCGTTTAATATATTTAATATTATACTTATGTTTGTTCTAATGGTTGTAACTCTGTATCCGTTACTATATGTATTGTTTGCATCGCTATCGGACGCGTCGAAACTGATGCAGCATAGTGGACTTCTGTTCAAACCGCTTGGGCTCAATTTGTCCTCGTATAAAATAGTTATACAGGATAGGCAGATTCTCAGCGGCTATATGAACACAATCATAGTAGTTGTGGCAGGAGTACTGATAAGTATGGTGCTTACTATACTTGGAGCGTACACTCTTTCGAGAAAGAACCTTTATTGGGGCAAGATGATTTCGATGATAGTAATTATTCCTATGTTTTTCAGCGGAGGATTAATACCGTTTTACTTGCTCGTAAAGAACCTTGGAATGTTGGATAGCCTTTGGGCGCTTATTCTTCCAACCGCCCTGTCTACATATAACATGATGATAATGCGTACGGCATTGGCGGGGGTTCCAAAGGCGCTTGAGGAAGCGGCGGAAATTGACGGGGCTAATCCGTTGGTCGTTCTTTTCAGAATTCTTATTCCGCTTACAATTCCTACGATTGCTGTTTTAATTCTCTATTATGCGGTTGCAAACTGGAATTCGTGGTTTAATGCTATGCTGTTTTTGCCGAAAGCAAAAGAAAAGTGGCCGCTGCAGCTGGTATTAAGGAATTTACTTATTCAAAATCAAACGGACGATTTAACATCGGGGGTAGCGGCAGCCGATAAATTTTCGGTTTCTGAAACAATTAAATATGCTACAATTATAGTATCAACGCTGCCAATACTATGCCTGTATCCGTTCCTGCAAAAATACTTCCTGAAGGGTGTCATGGTCGGCAGTGTGAAGGGTTGATGATTTTTACCTCAGAAAAATATAAATTGCAGTGAATTTTAATGACCGGCATAGAATGAGAGGGACGGGTTTCCCGTCCCGCTCGTTTTATAAAATAAAACTTATGCGAATATCGGAGGATTGTTATGAAAAAGGAATATTGCGTTATATCACATACGCATTGGGATAGAGAATGGTATTTTACTTTTGAACAATTTAGGTTTCGTCTTGTAAAGCTGATAGATAATCTGTTGGATATAATGGAAAAAGAAGAGAATTTTGTTTTTCATTTAGATGCGCAGACGATAGTGCTTGAAGATTATTTAAAAATAAAACCGCAGAATAAATTTCTTTTGGAGAAATACATAAAAGAAGGCAGAATTATAGTAGGTCCGTGGTATATACAGAACGATTTCTATCTGACAGACGGTGAGGCTACAGTAAGAAATCTGCTCGTCGGAACCAAAATGGCAAATGAATTTGGCGGCTGCGGAACTACAGGATATATTCCTGACCAGTTCGGAAATATCAGCCAGCTTCCGCAAATATATAATCAGTTCGGAATAAAGACTTGTCTTGTTGGAAGAGGCTACAGCTTCTATCACATAAACGATGACGACGAATTAGAGAGGATAATGACTTCTCCGGAATTCTATTGGAGAGGCAAGGATGGTTCTGAGGTGTTTACAGTACGCTTTACAACGTGGTATAACAACGCGCAGAGATTTTCCGAAGACGTATCGAAAAATCTGAAGCTGATTGATCATATAGAAGCTATGTATCAGGGGACGGACAGAATTCCGTATTATCTGCTGATGAATGGTGTTGACCACCTTGAAGCGCAGGAGAATCTGCTTGAGGTACTGCCGCCTACAAATGCGGCTCTTGAAAAAGGTGTAATTAAGCAGTGTACCATGCAGGAGTTTACAGATAAAGCAGAAAATTATATCAAAGAAAATGATATTGACATAGAAGAAGTGATCGGTGAGCTTAGATATGGACATGATAATGACCTTCTAAAAGGAACATTATCTGCACGGGTGTATTTAAAAACTGCAAATGTAAAGGCTCAGAACAAGATAGAGAATGTAGTTGAGCCATTATACGTTATGGCAGAAGCGATGGGCTTTAAGGGTATATATCCCAAAGACTATCTTGAATATTTGTGGAAGTTGCTTATGGAAAATCACCCGCATGACAGCATTTGCGGCTGCAGCATTGATGCAGTTCATTCTAATATGATGGACAGAACGGCAAGATTTAATGAAGCTGCTGATGAATTAACAAATGATATTCTCGGAGTTCTTACAGCGCATATCACACGAGAGGGTGTGAAAGAAAATGAATATATTGTTACAGTATGGAACACCTCGGAGATGAAAATCAGCGGCACTGCAACAGTTGAATTTAATTTCCCTGTGGAAGAAGACTTTGAAAATTTTGCTGTTATTGATGAGCAGGGCAGAGAAGCAGTGTTTGATGTGATAAGAAAAGACGCATACTGTATGAAAACAACAAGCCCGATAAATCTTCCGGGTCAGATTGATTGCGACAGTTATCTTGTCAAGCTGGCTGTCGATGAGATTGAGCCAATGAGTTATCGTACATATGTTGTCAAAAAGATAGATGGCAAATGTAAAGTAGTGGATGAGCAAGAAGTAGCAGCGAAGGAAATTAAGCTCGAAAATGATTTGTTTATGGTAGAAGTAAATGAAATGGGCGAGATTTCTGTAACTGATAAAAAGCAGAACAACACCTATGTAAATTGTATTAGAATTGAGGATATGGGGTGAAAAAAGGGTAAATTCATATATACATTATGATGTTGAAAATGATGTGCCTATTGTAACAGACGGTATAAAACCGAAAAACTCAGTGCTAAAGGATACGGACATTGAAAAGAGCTGTGTTCTGAGGTATACGCTCAATCTACCAACGCATTTAGATATCGAGACACTCACAAGAAGTGAAGAAATGGTAGAAAACATTGTTGAAATTAAGCTGTCACTCATAAAGGGTAAGCCGTGGATTGACATTGAATGCGCGGTGGATAATAAAGCAAAGGACCATAGACTTCGTATACTGTTTGATACAGGTATGACAACTGATTATACAACCTCGCTTATTCCGTTTGACACGATTGAGCGGGATAGACGCGAGGTACTTAAGAAAGTTTCAAATGGCACGCAGCCCAATAGCGGACTTATACATATAGAAGAAAATGGCAGCGGAATTGGAATTATGAATGAGGGGCTGTATGAATATGAGCATCTCTTAAACGATAGAGGTACTATTGCTGTAACGCTTATAAGAAGTGTAGGAATGATTTCAAATTTACCTGACAGACATCAGAGAAATACAATGAAGAATATTGATAGTCAATGTATAGGAAAATACACTCTGCATCTTGGTCTTACTTTTGCAAAAGGCGAGGCGGATATGCAGGTTAGCGAGTTGGTACGAAGAACCAAGATTTTTCAAAACGGACTTATCGGATATTTCCAGCCTTATTCGGAAAAGAAATTCACAGGCGGCAGACCTCAGGTTCAGGACACAGATATTGCAGAATTATTCTTCAGAGAGGATAGATATAAAGACATTAGTCTGAATAAGAGCGGAAAACTGCTTAATATAAGCGGTGATGCTATAACAGTATCGGCTCTGAAACAATCTGAGGATGGCGAGCTTATGGTCTTGAGGGCATATAACACTTCTGATAATGCAGCAGACTTCAAAGTAGAACTTAGTACAGAAACGGAAAAAGTTTACAGGCTTGCAATGAGTGAGGAAATATTGAAAGAGGAAGCCGTTGATGATAAAATAGTAAGCATAAGGGTTAAGCCCAGAGAAATTGTCACATTAGGTTTTAAATTAAAGTAAAATTCTAGAGAGGTGCAAAACACAAGAAATAAAAAGTAAATAAATCATAAATAAAGCTAAGCGAAGCAACAAAAGCGAATAATAGTTAAAAAAGTGCATAGCAAACAAACCTAACGGCAAGGAACAAAAATATTTGGTTTTAAACATTGTCAGCTAAGTCGTTTTAAAGTTTTTACGCTGCGATAAGAAACGTCTTTCTTAGTAATAACGGCGGCAATTGCAATCGATAAAAGTGATATATGAGCAATTGTATTAAGATTTTTTACAGAATTGCCATTACGAACAAAAACTCTTTCACAGCCTGCTTGCTTAAATCGTGAATTGTATCTTTCGGCTTCGGTTCTGAGAGCATAAACGGATTTAAAGGCTATTGAGCTTCTATCGATAGAAAGCCTGTAATCATCGGGAAGAGTTATGTATTTAGTACAACCGCGATTTTTCTTGCCATTATTCCAACATTTGTGATTACAAGGGCAATTGCCATTTTTAGAGCGTTTCAACGGACAGCAGTATTTCTGACGTGTTCGACCGCTATCTGAAAACTTGCCGTCTTTATGCATTGCGAGTCCTGCTTCGCAAATGATATTCCCTGACGGTAACTTTTTAGGGCTTTTGGTATTTCGTTTGTTTAAGGCAATAAAGCAATCGCCATTGTATGTGTCATGCACAGTGTTGTAAATAGCCTTAACATCATAGGCTTTATCAGCTAAAAATGAGCATTCAGACATAGGAAGATAAGAATTTGCTCTTTTGAGTATTTCGAGTGTTACAGAACTGTCGGAAACATTGGCACCGGTTGTTAATTCACAAACGGGTAAGCCCGATATGCAGTCGACAAGAATATGATTTTTGTAACCCCAATAGAATTCATAATTCTTTTCGT
>ENA-OPYX01001161-OPYX01001161.1-human-gut-metagenome-genome-assembly--contig:-NODE-1161-length-14579-cov-5.047537_pt1 | contig 14579 bp, 15 predicted proteins | sample MGYA00242639_ERZ504486 | MGnify/ENA primary metagenome ERZ504486 (study PRJEB26092, sample SAMD00036296) | human gut metagenome | host: Homo sapiens | study: EMG produced TPA metagenomics assembly of... | reverse complement strand
TCATAATGAAACCTCCAATTGTAGTAAAAATCTACTTCCTATCAAGATGATGGAGTAAAAAACTATTTTCTATCATTATGAATGAAAAAAGGATAAATTTGTAGTTACCCAAAAATTAAGCGCTTACTTTGTGTTCCGATGGAGCTGCAAAATCCACACCTTTATCCCGCAAACCTTCCGCATCAATGTTAAATGTATCTTTTGCTTTTACTCCGATAACATTTGAAAAGGATGCCGGAAAAGCCGTATACCCACTATTAGCAGTTGCCGCAATTATGATAAGTCCCTTATTGGCATATTGATTTATCAACTGCCGAATTATTCCTTTGTCCTTAAAATGTGTTGAATATTCTTGTGCGATGAAATCGCACTTCCGGAAATTTGGAAATCAGAGTTCCGGTACTCGGAAATCGCCTATTTTGTGCTTGATGACTTATCCATTTCTGTTGGGATATTTGTCAAGACCTTGCCGCATCTGCGGTGCGTAGCAGTCTTTACAAATGTCTCAGCAGAAATTATGATTCGGTATGCACAAAAGCGGATCTAAAAAGTGATTTCCATATCACCGGACGGCTGATGTAAAACCATCTGGAATATTCATGTGTATGATTATTCCGGAGCTCTCTGAGCCACCTGTCCGGACTTTGGGAGCCACCATTCCGGAGAATGAGAGCCACATATTCCGGTAATTCAGAGCCACATTTAAACGCTCTATTACATATATTTCCTTTATACTGTTGATACACACCATTGGTGTGAATACAGGTAAAGGAGGTCACAATTATGACCAAGTATCGTGAAATCCTACGCTTGCAGAGCTTAGGATTCAGCGAACGGAACATCGCACAGAGCTGCGGTGTATCCAGGAACACAGTCGCCAAGGTTTTGAAAAAGGCAGCGGAAATAAATATTTCATGGCCGCTGGATTTTGACATGACCGACAGCGCACTTGAGGAGCTTATGTTCCCAAAGGATAAGTCAGTAACAAATAAACGCATGCCTGACTTTGACTACATTCGCAAAGAACTTCTGCGAAATGGAGTCAACAAAAAGCTTCTCTGGGTAGAATACTGTGAGGAGTGCCGTATGAGCAACGAAGAGCCGCTCATGTATTCCCAGTTCTGCTACTACATCCAAAAGGATGAAGAGAAACGCAGGGCTACCATGCATATCCCGAGAAAGCCTGGTGAACAGATTGAAGTTGACTGGGCAGGTGATCCCGCCCACATCTTTGATCCGGACACCGGAGAGATCACAGAGGCATGGATCTTTGTAGGGGTACTGACTTACAGACAGTATGCTTTTGTAAAAGCATACATGAATGAGAAAACAAGCAACTGGATTAAAGCTCATGTCCAGATGTTCGATTTCTTTGGCGGTGTAACACCCATGCTTGTCTCCGATAACTGCACAACAGCAGTGAATCATGAAAAGAGCGACTGGTATACCACGTCATTAAACACAACTTACCATGAGATGGCAGAACACTATAATCTTGCCATCATTCCGGCCAGAGTCCGGAAACCCAAGGATAAACCAAATGTAGAAGGATCTGTAGGAAAGATATCTACTTGGATAACTGCAGCCCTTCGTAATGAACAGTTTTTCTCGCTTGCAGAATTAAATGATTCTATCCGGGAAAAACTGAATGCCTACAATGCTCGTAAATTCCAGAAAAAGGAATGCAGCAGGCTCAGTTTATTTCTTGGGGAAGAAATGCCGTTACTGGCTCCGTTGCCTGCTACACCCTTTGAACTGGCTGAGTGGAAACAAGCCACTGTCCAGTTCAACTATCACATCGCAGTAGACAAGATGTACTACTCCGTGCCTTATCAGTATATCAAAAATAAGGTAGATGTGCGTATAACAGATACAACGGTTGAAATATTTTATAATCACAATCGAATTGCCTCTCATAGGAGACTTCACGGAAGGAGCGGCCAGTATTCCACTGTGACGGAACATATGCCGCAGGAACACCAGAAATATCTGGAATGGAACGGCGACAGGTTCCGCAAATGGGCAGATTCGATTGGAATTAACACAAGTAAGGTTGTCGATGCAATACTTACCTCCGGCAGGGTTGAACAACAATCCTATAGAAGCTGTATGGGATTGTTAAAACTGGCAGAGAAATATTCGCCTGAAAAACTGGAACAGGTCTGTGCCAAAGCACTTTCTTATTCTGCTAAACCCAGCTATAAAAGTATCAAAAATCTATTGGCTGCAATGAAAGACTCACCAGATGACATATCGAATGCATCAAAGGAATCTCAGACTGTTGAAAAGCCACATGGCATCACAAGAGGTGCCAGATACTATGGAGGTAAACGATCATGACAAATCAAAGTACAATCGATAAACTTATCGAAATGCGCCTGACCGCTATGGCAGATGCATTCCGTATCCAGATGGATGATCCTACAATGAAGGAAGTGCCGTTCGAGGACCGCTTCGGTATGCTTGTTGATATCGAGTACAGCAATCGCAAAAATAACCGGTTGAAAAGACTGATCCGGCAGGCTGAGTTCGAACAGCCGGATGCCAGCATTGCAGCAATTGATTACCAGTCCGGTCGGAAACTGAACAAAGCACTGATCAGCCGTCTGGCAACTTGCGAATACATTACAGAATACAGGAACATCTTCATTACAGGTGCCACCGGAAGTGGTAAAACTTATATGGCCTGTGCTTTTGGCATGGAGGCCTGCAAACACTACTACACAGTACGGTATGTGCGGCTTCCTGATTTATTACTGGACTTACAGGCTGCCAGAGACAGCGGAACTTTTTCAACTGTCCTGAAGAAGTACACCAAGCCAGTAGTACTGATCATTGACGAGTGGCTTCTCCTCAAACTGACGGAAGCTGAAGCCAGAAACCTTTTTGAACTGATACACAAAAGACGCAAGAAATCATCCACGATCTTTTGCTCGCAGTTCCGCGAAAGTGAATGGTACCAACAAATCTGTGGCGGTGAAAGTACCCTGGCAGATGCCATTATGGATCGTATAACGTATGACTCATATAAAATCGATATTGAAAGCATTGATCCATCCAAAGATCTCTCTATGCGAGAGGTATATGGATTAGATCCTGCAATGGCAAAGTAACTTATCACTACAGAGAACGGAGTGGCTCCGTTAGTCCGGACAGGTGGCTCTCGCCACACCGGACTGGCGGCTCCGCCGCACCGTAATATTCAATGTGTAGTTCCAAAACTCAGATTGACAAGTCTTATATTGTTCATCAGACACCAGTCAAACGCTGATTTCAGATCATCCACATTTCCTTTTCCTGTATTATCAAGCAGTTTATAACTGTATAATTCTGCGTCGGCACAATTAAGCCCTATGATCATGGCACAATTTGTCCCATGCAGAAACAAATCCTCCTCATCACTGATATTTCCTTTGTTCTGCTGAATTATATCGGGTAATCCACATGATGCAAGCAATTTTTCGTCTACACCATTATCTAATACTGCAATCTTTAATTTATTCATCCACCGCATTTACTCTGCTACCACAAATGTGGTAGTTATTAGACTTCGTTGCTTTATGCCAACTTATCTCTCGTAGCCTAGCCTTGTATGCGGTTTCTGTCCGTCGGACCAGAGATTTGCCAACGACTTCCTTCAGATTTCACCTCACGGTGAACACCCTTGCTGTTCAGCTATACATTTCCCACTACCTGGGCATATTCGGGACCTTTCACCCATTAGAGCGCGCCCATGGCGCGCATACATAAAAAATAGCCTTTCTGCAAAGGCTATTTCTAACGTAATTCTTTAATACTATTTAAGATTTTTATCATTGCATTCTTTTCCTTGCCTGACAGCTGCTAAACTTAGTACTCACAATATATTTCAAATCCCCCATACATGTTTTTCCAAGAGATTTTTATATTGCTCACACCGTTTTTCTTTCAACTGATTATTATTGTAAATATTTGTGTTTACTGCATGACACATAGAAGAACAAAAATATCTAACATCGCATTCATTACATGGTGTAACCGTATCTACAACACAAATCGTATTAATTCGTTTAACATCATGAAAAATTATATCCAGTTCATCAATATCTCCCAAAATAACATTTGACTCTTCCATAGCTGAACACAAAGTCACTTTACCACTTGCATTAATAGAAAGTATTTGACTTCCAGCATTACACATGGCTAACATGTTAATTCTCTTAGATATATTATCTTCTTTTCCTTTTTCGTTATCATTAATTAAGTCATCATAAAACTTTAAAGCTCTTCCCTTTACAGAGAGTGTTCTTAGAATAGGCTTTACTTCAAATTTATTACAAAGTTCTTTGAAGTCAGTTACATGATTTTTATTATTACTTGTTAGAACCATAGAAAGTGAAATGTTATCAATTTTATTATTTTTTAGCAAAATTATAGTCTCAATAACTTTATCAAACACCCCTTGTCCTCGTATGAAATCTACGCTATTCTTGTCATATCCATCTAAACTAATACTAATTTCATCCACACATGACTTTAATATACTAATATGTTCAGGATAAATTAAAGTAGCATTTGAAATAATATCAATACGCCCCATAAAATTCTTTCTTGCATATTCTAAATATTTTGAAATATTAGACAAACAAAAAATTTCACCACCACTTAATGTTACTGAGGATATATTATTTTCTGCGGCCCAATGTATGATTCTATGAAACATCTCTTGTGGCATTGAAGATTTATCTTGCTCACCATACTCGCCAGAACAATGCTTACATCTCAAATTACATTTTGTAGTTAATTCAATGTCTAATCGTTCTATAGTTTTCTTGTTTTCACTCCAGTCTTTACGTTTTATCACTTTTATTTTTGCTAAAGCCTTAATAATCTCAATATAATATTGCTTCCGTGCATTATCCGTATTCCGCATTAACAGCTCAAAACCATTTTCTAGTCCTATGTATGTTTTTATTTTTTCAAAGTCTTTAGTTAGAATTTTTATCCATAAACCACACTCTCTCACATTACCAATAACTATTTCATTATAGTGATTTAAAATTCTTGTATTATCCGAAAAGCATATATTATCCAGTTTAATTTCGTTCATATTTACACCTTTCATTGTATTATTAGTGAAGTATAGATCCTATTTTGTTAACAAAATTTTCTAAATAAGCTAAATCTGGCATCCAAAAGGAATCATAAATATATGATTGTTGAGTTTTTTCTTCAATTATCCTAACAAGTGCTGTTATATTCCGTGGAGTAGCCTGGGCGATTTTAAATGCTTTATTTTCATCATATAAATTCCAAATAGAAATTTCTTCCTCAATACTTTTCATTAATTTAGCATTAATTATTGATTGTCTCTGAATTTTTTTATTACTATTAAATATAAAACTTTGCTGCATTAAACAGTTTTTTTAAATTTTGTATACTTACATGATTCTGCAATAATTCATATACTTTTTTTTATAATAAATGGAGTCAAAAAACTATTTGCTCCACTTAAAACATAAGACGATCCCAACCATGGTATAATTCTTGGAGAATTATTAATATAAATAACATTGTTACTGGTAACAAGATTATTTTGTTTACCTTGGACACTAATTATTCTATTATTACAAGAAAGATAATTTATTTTTCCATTATTTGATTCTGATGTAACTATTATTATTCCTTGAGACAGACATTTATCTAAAAGAATTTCTAACTCCGAATCTTTAATAAATGCTTCAATTCCTAAACTTAAATTAATAATATTAACGTCACTGTTTAACGCTTCAAGTAGTGCCACTTTTAAAGACGACAGCTTCCCTTTTCCAGTTCTATCCAATATTTTTATACTATACAATTCCAAACCAGAACTAATTGAATCAATTAATTTTATAATACATGTACCATGACCGTTTTCATCTTTGTTAGTTTCATCTGTGAAATTTATATTAGTAATTTTATTCTGTAATGGTTGACTAAAATCAAACCCACTATCTAACACAGCAATTTTCATTGAAGTTATTTACACCTACTCACTAATTAAAAAGAATGCCCTAAAAGTCTCTCGCACCACATACTACAACCCCAAAATACACCTTATCAAATGTTCTAGGGCTTGTATAATATTGGTTTTACAAAGACTTCTAGGGCACCCATTTCTTACTCATTTACATGTTTACCTGATACTTTCTACCACAGTGGCCAAGTATTATCAGTTTCTTTCCAGCCACAATCTTTTGATGCCGTTTTCTCAAAATACTGTTCGCAATCATCGTCACATCCATAACCTTTGATTTCAACTTCAAGTTCTTTTTCTTTGTTTCCCATGATAACTCCTCCCTTCTTTAAAATTTTATTTGTAAATTAAATTACAAATCATTATCAGTGTGCCACACAATTTTTTCCAATTTATTCTTTTTAATATGACACCTCTCAACACGTTTTTTATTGTTTGAGTATATCACATTATTTCTTGAAATACAAGTATCCGCACAAAAATACCGTACATTACAATTTTGACATGGAGCGATTTTGTCAACTATAGGTTTTGCAAACAAACCGTCTATATGTATCTTGTGTTCCGAAACTATAAAACTTCCAATTCCTAATTCTTCCTCTCTTAATGCAGCACATGAAAACACTATTCCATAAGTATTAATAAAAATAGAACGATATTGATGGTTACATAAACATTTAAATGTAAGTCCTTTTTCAGTCAGATTATGCATAATACGCAATTCCATAGGATCCTCCGCAAAATTTTCTTCTGCCCGTCCTTTTATATTAAGCTGTCTAATAACCGGCTTAATATGTAATCGTTCAGATAACTCTTTGAACTTTATTATTTCAGAATTATCATCGCCAACACTTACACATGATAAAGTAATTCTTTCATACCCACACATCTTCAGTTTATTAATTAATGCAATAACTTTATTATATACACCCTTTCCCCGTATCATGCTCACACTGTTTTCATCATATCCATCTAAACTAATATGTAAAGCATGAATATACCTCATTATAAGCTCGATGTACTCATCAGTTACCAAAGTTCCGTTTGTAATTATTTCTAATGACCCAGTAAAATTCTGCTTAATCACTTTACATACATCGACTATATCTTTCCGGCAAAATGGCTCACCGCCTGTTAATAATATTCTTTTCACTTTATTGTCTTCCGACCATTTTGAAATAGCTTTTATCATATCAATTGGCATTTCTCTATATTTTTTCCCACCAAAGGAATACGAGCAATGTTTACATGCCAAATTACACTGAGTTGTTATCTCAATGGTTATATCCGAAGGATATAATTGTAACTCATCCTTTTCTGCATTATCAATGCAAATACCTACTTCCCGAAATGCATTTATATATTTTTTTCTTTTTCAGATAGTAAAGATATATTATTTTGAGACTTTTGCACCAAATCTTTATAAAGAGAATGCGACATTTTGATCCATCTTCCATCAAAAGCAATATTGCCAACAATACATTCATTACCATTTATTAATACTCTCGTATACTTCGAAAAAAATATACTATTGATATTTTTCATAACTTTTCCTCATTTATTCGATACAATATCTTTCTATATCCACAAAAGAAAGAATTAGTTTTATTCAAGTACCCTGTCATTTTATAATTTCCATATAAACAGCTAGCACTTTTGCAACATTTAAAATATCTGCATCCAACACAATCTTCCCTATTCAAAGACGTTCCATCTGTATATCGCGGTTCAATTTCTGAAACGTTTTCTATATTTCCTAAAAGAAATTGTTTATCATCCATAACATATGTACAAGGATAAACATTCCCCCCCAAATCAATACTAAACATGCTATAACCTCCCGCGCAGCCCCGTCTACCGATAAACAATTCATCATCATCTAGGTTTATATATGCATTCTTTCTTATATTTCTTATCTTATCTATTTCTCTTAATTGTCCTTCGAGAATCTCCAATGACTTGTCACTCCATTCAGAATCGAAATAATCTGGTACAACTTTCAACACTGTAAAGCCACGATTTATCAAATATTCACAACTACTACTAAGTTTTGAAACAGTTTTTGAATTATAGGTCACTCTCGCAGACAATTTTAAACTTGCATCAAACAATCGCGGAATGAGATCATCGACATCGCGCCACGCTGATGATCGGTTTTTATATCGTCTATTTATGCTATATATCTCTTCATCACCGTCTATACTTAATGCACATTCCACATTATTTTTTTTTAACCAAATAAGCATATCATCCGTCATTAATGTTCCATTAGTTGTTATAGAATAAAAAGGAGTGATTTTGTCATCAATTTTTTCATTTGCAATCTCAACAAATTTTTTAATAAAAGGAAACTTAATTAAGGGTTCTCCACCAAAAAATTTAATGAATATTTTTTTAGAGGCGGTCTTATAACACATTGTATTAATAAACTCTATTGTTTTTTCGATATAATCAATTTCGCAAACACCAGTATCCTCTCTTATAAGTCCTTCTTCATAGCAATAACTACAGGCCATATTACATGTCTTAGTTACCCAAATACTTAATTTCATACTGTCATCTTACCCCCTTCATACAATTCCAATTTTATTATCCGATTACAAATTTTTAAAATTTGTGGTTTATGAGTTATAATAATTACAGTTTTTTCTTTAAAATGATTTTTAATAAACTCTATCATCTTCTCTTCACTATTAGAATCCAAGGCAGCAGTCGGCTCGTCTAGAACACAAATCGGCTTATTATCCAAATAAAGCTTATAAAGAGCTAATTTTTGAGCCTCCCCTCCTGATATATTTAAATTATTTTCTTTTACTTCAAAATTACCTTTTAATATACTGTTTCCTGATTCGTAAAAGTTCATTTCTTCCAAAAATTTTTTCATTTTATTTAATTCTTTTTCACTCTTTAGAATATTATTAAACTCTTCAGCCAGCAAATAGCTATTTTGAGTCATAACGCCTATTTGCGTCTGCAAATATTCCATATCAAATGTGTTAATATCAATTCCATCAATCTCAATTTTGCCACGTTCGACAGTACACAATTTAGTCAACAATCTGACTAATGTAGTTTTTCCGCTTCCATTGTTCCCTACAATACCAATGATTTCTCCTCTATTAAACGTTTCGGTAAATCCTTTCAATATAAATCTTTCATTGTTATAACCAAACCATACATTATCAAAAGAAATATTTCCCATAAGCTCGCTGCTGTGTTTATAATCTCCCTTGATTATATTTTTTTTCATTAAACATTACATTATAAATGTTATCTAATAAAGGAAAGAAATTTTTTATTTTAACAAACATATTTCCTATTGATACTATAGGACTATATAATCTTTGCACATAAATAGTCATACTAAACAACAAACCAACAGAAATCAAATTATTAGAAACATCAACAGCACCTAAAATTAATACAATAACAATTGCAAGAACATTAAAAGACATTCCTGTCATTCCAACAGTACACATGGTTTTCGTAAAATCTAATCCTTCTTTAGCCAGTTCATCACATTTATCTGCATACAGTTTTTTTTATATATTGAGTTTTTCCCGTCATTTGTAATGAAGGCATATTATTAATGGTTTCAGTGGAAAATGAGTTAAAAATCTCCCATAGTCACTCTCAACTTTTTCATACGTTCTTTACTCTTATTTGCCACTTTTCGCTGAATAAATGCAAATATAATTGACATTACAACAACCAAAATGCCAATTTTAGGATTTAATATAATTATATATGAACTAATCCCTATACACAAACAAATATTTACTACCAATTCGCTGATATCAGATGTTAGTAGTTCTTGCAATTTTTCTATGTCATTATCTAAAATTGTGAGTACATCCCCTACTTTGTACTGGTTCCAAAATTGAATATCAACTGTATTAAGCTTTTTATATAATTTTTGTTTTGTCCTTAATACTATATCATTACCGAATTTAAAAAAAATACTTTTTGCAAATAATAGAAAATTACCATTAATATCCCGCAAATCAACATCTCAGTAGTATACAACACTATATTTGAAACATCTCCCATAACAACTCCCAGATCAACAATTTTGCTTAAAAAACTAGGAAATATTACAGAAGCAATTGTATAGATCATTAAGAAAGAAAAACATTTTATCTGATTAACGATATACTTTTTTTTCTCTATATCTACTATTTTTAGTAAACGTTTCAAAAAAGTTTTTAATTCCATCTGCAACCCCCTCAAAGATTATATAATAACCATTTTTTACTCATACCAATATGATTAATTTAACATTTTAAAAAACAATATACAATATACAGCGAGTTTGTCCTTACTAAATAGCCACGTTTACCAATAAGCAAAAGCCCTAATCATGGTTATGGATTCTCTTGAATCGCAAACTCCTGATTGGACTTTTATTTTTAAAAAGTAATAAATCTTCTATCTAATCTACACTCAAATTCTATCTGCGAAGAAATTATTGCTTATTAATTCGCTCAATCAGCCTATCTTTTAAAATGCTTTGATATGCAAAAAACGGCGTTACTAAACATACCATAAAAATAATTATTAAAACAATTAACAAAGAAGCATACGGCATTTTAAAAGAAGCATACGAAACAATTTGCTTAAACCAAAAATACAAGGGAATATATATTCCATTTCCTACTATGAGCAATAATATAAATGAAATTATCCAATAATAAAATCCCTCAATCAATAAAATCTTTAATTGCTGTCTATGCGTCATACCAATACTTTCCAAAATTGCAAATTCTTGTTTTCGGTTATTTACACTCGTAATCATTGTTGTAACAAAATTAAGTATTCCTACTAGCAAAAATATAAAAGACAATCCTATCGTTAAAACTTTAGTTGTCAAAATGTAACCTTCCATCTCTTTAGCTTTTTCAATCCTAGATATTATTTGAATATCCGAATTCAAAGAAGCAATCGTTTGAAGTTGCATTAAAACTTCATCATCATGTTTTCCATCAGTGTCAAATGCAATTCGAAAAATTTTAATTTGAGAAGTTAAACCTTCAAGCGCCGTTTTGCTTATATATAAATCCGGGGCTGTTCCTTTTTCATTTCCCCTCCCTCCTTGAAAATCAGCGCTAAAAAAACCATCAGCAACTTCAAACTCCGTCTCGGCCCCTTTAGTTTTTATAGTAATAATCTGATTAGGTTGAATTAAATTTTCCCCATCCTCATTTGTAATTGTCTGAAGCACAACAATCTTACCATCTTGAAACGCCTCTAGATCAATAGGATGTTCAAGTGTTTTATTTAATTCTTCTATATAACTATTATCAATTCCATAAACACCACTATAAAAATTCTCCGTATATGATTCGCGTTTTTCAGAAGAAGAAAAGTCTATACCTGCTTTTCCTTCTAATGAATCCACATATGCGCCAAATACCTCCTCATCATACTGCACATCAAAAGTAACACGTTCTTTGGCAACATAGGTAACTCTTAAGTTTTGAATTCCAGAGATATTTTTAATATCTTCTAGCATATCTGCCGTGATTGGACTTCCATCATCATGAATACTATAAGTAATTGCAAAGTCGCTTTCACCCCATTGCTGTATAAAGTTTTCCGGACTAATACTCGACAATAAAGACGTTGCTATCCAATATAACGCCAGCCCTAAAAACAAAGAAGAAATAACCAATATTGCGCTTTTTTTAGAGCGAAAAATATTTTGAAACGCCATTCTTGTTAATCTAAATACCTTATTCCTACGCTTATACAATTTTTTCGAATCCACATCATTATATGACATTGCCGCAATAGGAGAAACCTGGGCGGCTATTTTCGCAGGTTTAACACACCCTATTCTTGCAGTGACAAAAGAAAATATTGTGGCTCCTATAAAAACGAACGGAGAGAACGAAATTTGCAATCCTAAATCTTCATTCCCCGAATATAGCACATTTAAACTATATGGCACGATACCAAAAGATACTGCAGCTCCCAATATCAAGCCTATCGGAATTCCAATAACAGTAATATACAAAACTTGCTGATAAACAATTTTTCGTACTTCTTTTTTGGTAAATCCTATTAATCGAAGTTGACCAAAAAAGCGGATATCTCTAACTATACTAATATATAAAACATTATGTATTAACAAATAGCCGCTAATAAATATGAATAATAGTATAAAGACAATGCCTATAATTAATACTTGGCTGTTCACTTGTGTTACAGGTACAATTTCAAAACTCTGTGTTGAAGAAAATTTCACCTTGTCCTTTAACCTATCACACTCTTTTTGAATATCTCCTGTATCTTCAAAAGACACCATAACTACTTTACCAGTAGAGATAGCAGCCTTATTTTTAAATTCTTCTGAAACGTAAATGCTTCCTTTGTCATTAGTCCTAACTTGAGAGTAGTCTGTATAGTATCCCGCCAAAATAAACTCTTGCGTCTTAATAGAATCATCGTCATCCAAATGATACGACAAAGAAATAGACATACCTTCTTGTGGATTTGTTATTCCCAAACGCTCTAAAATCCATGTAGGTATCATTACTTCATTTTCTGTAACAGGGTAGTTTCCAACAACATCTGAAATAGTGGGCACCCTATGAAGGTTCCATTCATTTTCATCTATCCAATTTAGCCCTAGCAACAAATCTTCATCTTCCAAACCGTCAATTTGTCCTAAATGTTGAGAAATCCCAATATCTTTAATCGAATCTGATTTCTTTATCTCAGATACTTGCAAATCACTAGGGTTATTAATAGCCACATGAGCCGTTGTCCCCATCGCACGAATTTGTTGTAATTGTGCTGTCTCTATATAACTAAATCCAACACTAAACACAGATGTCAACATAAAAGTGGACAAAACTACCGCAATAATTACCACAACATTTCGATATAGATTTGACAAAAAAATTTTCTTAGACAATCCCCATATACGCCTTAAATTCATTTTATAATAAAAATTTTTTTTTCCATATATCTACCTTTCCATCTATAATATTTATTATGCGATCCGACAACTGAGCTATTTCCAAATTATGTGTAATCATAATCAGCGTTTGTTCGAAACGCTGGTTGACTGTTCTTAAAAGCTTTATCACATCTCCACTCGTTTTACTATCCAAATTTCCAGTTGGTTCATCTGCTAATATAACAGCCGGTTTCGATATAATAGCACGAGCAATAGCCACTCTCTGTTGTTGTCCTCCAGAGAGCGTATTCGGAAGATTAAAGATTTTCTCCTTTAATGAAAGTATATCTAAAACATCATCTAAAAAATCTTTATCTATTTTTCTCCCGTCAAGTTCTACTGGCAAAACTATATTTTCATAGACACTTAAAACAGGAATCAAATTATAATTTTGAAAAAATAAATCCTATATTTTTTCTACGAAATAGTGTCAATTCTTCCTCAGACATAGAAGTAATATCTTTCCCCAAAATATATACATTCCCTGAAGTTGGAGTGTCTAATCCGCCAATCATATTAAGTAACGTAGATTTTCCACTGCCAGAACTACCAATTATGGAAACAAATTCTCCTTTCTGTACAGAAAAACTTATATCATTTACCGCTTTTGTTTGATTTGGCACTTTACCATAATATTTTTTCAAATGTTCTACACTAATAATTTCCATAATTCCCTCCATAATTGTATTAGAAAAAGTTTAAGTTTATATTATTATATATTTTATAACTATAAATGGTAAGCGCATAGTTTTAGGGCGTACCCTATAAATTAAATCTGACACCCCGCGCTAGAATGCCAGACATACGAGTATTTCACTACATTTTATTTACAAGTTCCCTGAGCCAATTTACTCCACGGGGCAAATTGTTCCAATTCCTCGTCTGACATTTCAGCACCAGGACGATGCTCTAGAAGGAAGCTCAGATATTTAAGTGGATCAAGTTCATTGGGTATTGCCCGCAGCCAATAGCGTCGTATGTGAGCCCAGCAACAACAACGCTGTGCCTCCGGCACTTTGTTGTATCCTTTATAACCATCAACCATTAGATAGTATCCGGGATCTGCACCTGCAAGAAAAGCAGCGGCATGACTGCCGGCTCTGGTCGGAGTGTAATTATAAAGGATGATAGGAATCCCACCATTGTCACCAGTTCGTACCAGCCAGACATAAGATTTACTCTGTGGTCTGCGGCCTTCTTCCTTTAATACCTGGATCGGAGTCTCATCTGCCATCAGATATCTGCGTTTCAACAGTTTCCGGTGCAGATATTCATACATTGGCAAAAAGTAATTCTCTGCGCAGTAGATGATCCAACCGGCCATGGTCGTACGGCTGATCTTTATCCCAAGGTGTTCAAAGTCCTTCTCCTGACGGTATAAGGGCATGGACATGACATATTTATAATACATCACATGTGCTGCAAGACCGGACGATGCATAACTCCCCGGGATCAGTGCAGGAGTTCCTTCGTCCTTGATGAACCGGGGATGGATTGTCAACACTTTTTCAGACAAATTTTTTTAGGTTATTTTTCCGATATTGTACAGGCGTTTGATACCCTAAGGAAGAATGTATGCGGTGATGATTATACCAGTTTACATAATCCCATAGTTTT
>ENA-OPYX01001160-OPYX01001160.1-human-gut-metagenome-genome-assembly--contig:-NODE-1160-length-14581-cov-3.096582_pt1 | contig 14581 bp, 15 predicted proteins | sample MGYA00242639_ERZ504486 | MGnify/ENA primary metagenome ERZ504486 (study PRJEB26092, sample SAMD00036296) | human gut metagenome | host: Homo sapiens | study: EMG produced TPA metagenomics assembly of... | reverse complement strand
GAAAAATACGGTATTTGAAACCGTAAAAAGATAGAATATGAAATTTAGGAGTGATAAAAATGGCAGCAAAAAAAGGTAGTCTTTCAATTCAGCAGCGAAAATATTTTCCCGATTATCAAGAAATGGGTATATTCTGATCATGATATTTTCGCAAGAGAGCTTGTTTCCAATGGATGCGACGCGATCACAAAATTAAAGAAGCTGGACATGATGGGAGAATATACACTTCCGGATGATTATAAAGGAAAGATCCAGGTTATTGTAAACCGGAAGAGAAGACTTTGAAATTCATCGATAATGGTCTTGGTATGACTGCTGATGAAGTAGAAGAATATATCACACAGATCGCATTTTCAGGAGCAACCGAATTCCTGAACAAATACAAAGATAAGACAACAGAGGACGATATGATCGGACACTTTGGTCTTGGATTCTACTCTGCCTTCATGGTAGCTGATGAAGTTCATATTGATACCCTTTCTTATAAAGAAGGTGCAAAACCGGTACACTGGGTAAGTGAAGGCGGTACAGAGTATGAGATGGAAGAAGGGGATAAAGAGGAAGTTGGTTCTGAAATCACCTTATTCCTGAACGAAGATTGTGTAGAATTTTCAAATGAATACAGAATCCGCGAAGTCCTTGAGAAATACTGTTCATTCATGCCGGTAGAGATTTTTGTATCCAAAGCAAATGCAGAACCGGAATATGAGACGATCCCGGAGGATGAAGTCCTGGATACCGATACGGTTGTTGAACATATCCATGAAGACGCCAAGATGGAAGAAAAAAGAAAATGAGAACGGTGAAAAAAGAAATGGTTGAAGTTTCACCGGCATCCGACAAAGCAAAGATCGTGAAACGCCCGGTATCGATCAGTGATCCGGCACCGCTGTGGACAAAGCATCCAAACGAATGCAGCAAAGAAGATTATATTGATTTCTACCGGAAAGTATTTATGGATTACAAAGAACCTCTGTTCTGGATTCATCTGAACATGGATTATCCTTTTAACTTAAAGGGTATCCTGTACTTCCCTAAGATTAATACCGAATACGATTCCATTGAAGGAACCATCAAATTGTACAACAATCAGGTATTTATCGCAGACAATATCAAAGAAGTTATTCCGGAATTCCTGATGGTATTAAAAGGAGTCATTGATTGTCCGGATCTGCCGCTTAACGTATCACGAAGCGCACTGCAGAATGATGGATTCGTACAGAAGATCTCCGAATACATTTCCAAGAAAGTTGCTGACAAGCTTTCAGGAATGTGCAAGACAGATAAAGAAAACTATGAGAAATACTGGGATGACATCAGCCCATTTATCAAATTCGGCTGCCTGAAAGATGAAAAATTCTGCGAGAAGATGAGCGATTATGTTCTGTTCAAGAACCTGGATCACAAGTATATGACACTCAAAGAATGCATCGAAAAAAATGGCGGAAAAGCAGAACCGGAGGAAAAGACTGAGGGTGAAAATGCAGAGCAGTCAGCAGAAAAGAAAGAAACAGAGAAGACAACAATCTACTATGTAACAGATGAACAGCAGCAGAGCCAGTATATCAATATGTTCAAAAATCAAGGACTTAATGACCGTTGTACATTCCGTCAATGATGGATACACATTTATTTCACTGTTGAAATGAACAGACGGGTGTTAAATTCAAACGTATTGATTCGCCATAAATGACATTTCGGACAACACAGAAAAAGACGATTCAACTAAAGAACAAGAAGAAAAGTTGATTGAAAAGTTCAAGAATGAAATCAAGGACGATACATTGAAAATCGAAGTGCAGTCACTTAAAGACGATTCAATCCCTGCCGTAATTTTGCTTGGTGAACAGTCAAGACGTATGCAGGAGATGTATAAGGCTTACGGTCAGCAAATGGCAGGTATGGCTGATATGTTCCACGATGAATTTACACTTGTACTAAATTCAAACAACTCACTTATCAAGAAAATAGATACATTAAATGACGAGGACGCAAATCTTGTTATTGACCATATTTACGACTTAGCGAAAATAAGCCACAGTCCTTTGCCGGCAGAACAAATGACAAAGTTTATCGAACGCTCCAATAAATTGCTTGAAAAAGCTGTTTTAATTAACAGTTTTTTCTTCCATCGTCAAAGAGGGACACTAAATTTCAGTTTAGTGTCCCTCTTTTAATATGTTTAATAATTCTTCTATTGTATCCACAGTATAATCCGGCACTTCAAATTCATTTTTAGGTGTGTTTAACTTGTGAATACCTTGTTTTACGCATACGGTTTTCATACCCAACTTTTTAGCCGGTGCAACGTCATTATCCACCCTGTCACCGACCATCACAGCATTTTCACCTTTACAGTCGGCTTTCTCAAGTGCTTTTTGAAAAAGTCTTATATCGGGTTTTGATACACCCTCCTCCGCAGAGGATATAACAAGGCTGATATACTTTGCCAAGCCATACTTTTCAAGACGTTTTTGTGTCCCCAACGGTTGATTCGCTATAACTCCGATTTTGTACTTACCATACAGTTGTGACAAAACATTTTCAGAATATTCATAAGGAATTTCAAGTTCACTGTGCCATTCTGCCCTATTCAATCCCGATATAATAACAGCGTCATCATACGGAATTAAATTTTTCAAAGCACAGTCGTCCATTAATTTATAAAACTCTCTTACGCTTATGTTACTCCCTTTTACCGTATCGCTGACACGTTTTTCCCACGCCTTGCTTTCATCAACAAGCGTTGAACCGACATCGAAAAAATATCCACTCTATCATTCTCTTATCTGACCGTCCCCGTAAATTATATATTTAACTAGAAGTCAATGCCTCAAGTCCCATTGGACCTCTTGCGTGCATTTTTTGTGTACTTATACCTATTTCAGCACCAAATCCGAACTCAAAACCATCCGTAAATCTTGTTTGACGCATTAACATAAACTGCCGCTGCATCACCTCATTCAAAAACTTTTGCGAATGTTCGTAATTGTTTGTAACAATCGACTCAGAATGTTTTGTGTTGTACTTATTAATATGCTCAATCGCCTCATCAATTCCGTCAACGACTTTCACCGCCATAATATAATCATTATATTCCGTATAATAATCCTCGTCTGTCGCGTCATTTACATCTGCAAATATTGCTTTTGAATTTTGGTCGGCTCTGATTTCAACATTCTTTTCTTTCAGTGCCTTGAACATAACAGGAATAAATTTATCCGCTATTTTTTTGTCTATAAGCAAAGTTTCGGCGGCATTGCACACAGACGGACGTTGTACTTTCGCATTAAGCACAATTTTAACCGCCATATCAACATCCGCGTCCGCGTCAACATAAACGTGACAGTTACCGGCCGCCGTTTCAACAACGGGAACAGTCGCATTTTCAACAACCGAACGAATAAGTCCCTTACCGCCGCGTGGGATTAACAAATCCACATATCCGTTCATTTTCATAAGCTGAGTTGCTGTTTCACGCGAAGTATCTTCTATTATATTTAGTGTCCCCTCAGGTATTCCGACACCGTATGCCGCGTCCTGCATAATTTTCATAACGGCTTTGTTTGAATTAATTGCTTCACTTCCGCCTCTTAAAATGCAGGCGTTTGAAGTTTTAAGGCAAAGTACCGCCGCGTCAACAGTTACATTCGGTCTTGCCTCGTAAATTATTGCAATAACGCCCATAGGCACACGTTTTTGACCGATAGTCAATCCGTTTGGTCTTTTCCACATTTTTATTACTTCACCGATTGGGTCGGCAAGTGCTTTGACCTGTCTTACTCCCTCCGCAATTCCGTCAATGCGTTCTTTTGTAAGAGTAAGTCTGTCAATCATAGCTTGACGTGTTCCGTTTTTCTTTGCGTTTTCTATGTCAACGTTGTTTGCCGCAATGATTTCATCGGCACGTTCTACAAGTGCATTTGCAATAGCCTCAAGTGCATTGTCCTTTGTAACCGTACTTACTGAAACCATTTTATATCCCGCTTCTTTTGCAAGAGTGCATTTTTCCAAAAGCTCGCTCATTATTCTTCCTCCTTATCGAAATTCTTCGACACAAACAATGTTCCGACAGGCTTTCCGTCAAGTATATCGTAAAGTGAATCAACATTGTTTCCGTTTGCGATTATCATATGAATACCGGCATTTGTCGCTCTTTCGGCAGCCTCAAGCTTTGTCACCATACCGCCCGTACCTCTGCTTGTTCCCGCACCGCCTGCAACATCTCTCACTTCGTCAATATCGTATACTGTAGGAAGTAATTTTGCGTTTTTATTCTTGTGTGGGTCATCGTCGTACAAACCGTCAATATCGGAGAAAAGTACAAGTAAATCCGCGTCAACAAGGTCGGCAACGACTGCCGATAAATTATCATTGTCGCCGATTTCGATTTCGTCATAACTTACCGTATCATTTTCGTTTACAACAGGAATTATCCCCATTTCAATAAGCGTTGTAACAGTATTTTGAATATTTCTCTTTCTGCGTGGAATTGCAATATCCTCACGCGTTAAAAGCACCTGTGCAACGGTGTTGTTATAACCCGAAAACATTTTGTCGTAAAGATACATCAGTTCGCACTGTCCGACTGCCGCAATGGCTTGTTTGCCCTTTGTATCTTTCGGCTTTTCAGCCAAACCGAGTTTACCGAGTGCAATTCCCTGCGCACCCGATGAAACAAGAATTATCTCCTTGCCTTGATTTCTTAAATCAGAAAGCACCATAGACAGTCTGTCTATAAGTTTTAAATTCATTGTTCCGTGTTCATATGTAAGCGTAGACGTTCCGACTTTGACAACAATCCTGTGCGCCATAGACACGTCCTTTAATATATCGTTCATTGCCATCCTCCTATAAAGCATATAGTTATTTCTATTATATCGCTTTATGGGTAGTTTGTAAAGTCATTTTTATCTTACCTTATTCTTCAAAATTTTACTTGCATTTTTTTACTCTCTATGATACTATATAAATATATTTTTACAAAATTTTCATTGTATCATATAACAATAATGTGAATTTTATTATACATTATACAACATTGTGGGAGGTAATGATGAAAAAACAAATAATTGCGGCAACTGCGCTGATGTTAGCGATTTCTTCAACCGCATATGCGTCCGACAACATAAACATATTCGTAAACGGAAATGCCTTAAACACAGGTGCTTTCATTATGAATGATTCGACGTATATACCGCTTAGAGCGGTCAGTGAGGCTCTCGGTTCAAATGTAAACTGGGACGGAAATACAAGAAGTGTTTACATTGATTCCGATGAAGATACAGTCACTGCTCAAGTGATTGAAAACGCAAGTTCAAGTGTCGTTGCGATAGTAGGAAATTACAAACCCGAATATATGACAGGGACTGTTTCAAATTACAACGAACTTACCGCTCACGGTACAGGTGTAGTTATCAAATCAGGTGGTATTATCCTTACAAACGCACACGTTGTAAGCGATATTGACAACATAACAGTCGTTTTCTCCGACGGCGAAAGCTATGCCGGACAAGTTCAGGCAATCGACAAAGATTCCGACTTGGCTTTGGTAAAGGTTGGCCGTCTTGGTTTAAAGCCAATATCGTTCGCACAATCGGACAGTATCTTCGCAGGGCAGTCCGTTGTTGCAATCGGTACTCCCCTTTCGCTTTCAATGCGAAACAGTGCATCAAAAGGTATCGTAAGCGGACTTAACGTCAGCACTCCGAGCGCGTATTATCCGTTAATTCAAACTGACGCCGCTATCAATGCAGGTAATTCCGGCGGACCGCTTCTTAATATGAAAGGTCAGCTTATAGGTATTAATTCTTCAAAATATGCAGGTGTCGGAATTGAGGGAATTAACTTTTCAATCCCGCTTGACACGATTAATTATGTACTTAATCAATTTGAGCAAAACGGAAAAGTCATAAGACCGGATTTAGGCATTACACTTGAAAATTCATGGGAGGCGCGAATCGGTCTGCCGACAAAGAAAGGCGTCACCGTAAAAACATCTTCGTCAAGTTCACTTTCAAGCGGTGATGTTATAAGCTCTATCAACGGCGTTGAAGTACACAGTATTGTGGACTTTAATAAAGCATTGCGTGATACATATTCTTCGGGAAATATCAACGTAATTTATACAAGGAACGGTGAACAAATTTCAACTGACATCGTTCCTAATCTAAAATAATAAAATTTGGGGTATTAAAATGAACAAAAAACTAATCGCTGCAATTCTTGCCGCAACAACAGCTCTTTCAGCAGCACCTTTTGCGCTTGCTGAAAATGACGAAAACACAAATGACAAAGTAGAAATCGCATACAACGTGGGTGACAGTATTCTTAAAATAAACGGCATTGAAACCGAAGTTGAAACACCGTATGTAACAGAAAACAACACTACATTGGTACCGTTAAGAGTAATAACAGAGGCTTTTGGTGCAAAAGTTGACTGGGACGGCGATACTCAAAAAATAACTCTTACATACCCTGCCGTAAATATTGAACTTCAAATCGGCAATATCGTTGCAACTGTAAACGACCATACAGAAACACTTCTTGAATCACCTGCACTTTCCGAAAACGGCGTTACAATGGTTCCGCTAAGATTTATTTCCGAAACATTTGGTGCAACAGTAGGTTATGACAACGACACTCAAGCAATACTTGTAACAAAAGAAAATATGGACAATTCTTCTACCGTTACAGGTATCACCGATATGACAAAAACAGGTGACAGCTATTATTTATGGAGCATTGACACTCCTACTCAAATGAAAATGGCATGACAGAACTCTTGATGCAATGACAACAAAATTTGTCGCCGATGACGAAAGTTCAATGTACATAGAAGTTTATCCTATAACAGAAGATACTGTCGATTTTGATGAAGAATATTCAAAGAGAAAAGACTCTTTTTCTTCATATACACTTATCAATGCAGAAAAATTACCTGAATCAAACGGAACACAGCATATGCACTTTCAGGCAAAAAATAAAGAGCAAATCATTGATTTACACGAATACTATGCAAAGAACTACAAATATTTAGTTTTGTCGATGATAAAAATTAATGACGATACATCAACAAAAGATATGATACTTTCTTTAGTGGATTCATTTAAGATTGGCAAAATAGATAATGAAACTTATGATCTTTCCACAGTAAAAACAGAAGGTACAAGACAATACCGTGAAATCACTGACGATACATATAAAGTAAGTTTCTATGTACCTGCCGATTACCAAATGGACGAAGATAATCCCGAAAATGAATTCACATTCTTTGATCCTGAAAATGAATCAAAAGCGCATATCTCATTGAGCATTTATTCAAAAACAGGCGACACGACTGCTTATTCGCTTGCCACACATGACCACGCTATAAGAGAAAAATATGCAAGTACAAAATATTCTACTCTTACCTCGGTATCAGAAACAGGTACTAATTCATACAAGTACACTCAAACCATTTCGGGTTCAACAAATTCCGATTTATACACGGTTGATACTTTCTTTGAAAAAGGCGATTATGTATACAATTTTGCCGTAACGACTAATTTAGATTATGACGAAATGGAACTTAACACAATTCTAAACAGTATAAAAGCAGAAGAACTTGATTCTTCAAAAATCGGTAAATTGATGAGAAACGACCCTGAGGATACCTTAAACACAGCAAAAGTCGGAGATTATCAATTTTCAATTCCTGCGTCATGGAAACTTTTCTCAAAAGCATCTCAAGGATCTTCATATACGAACGTTTCATATGTAAACACATATACAACTTCGGGAATTATTTATGCCAGCATGACCGGTTCTGATTTCAAGCAAACTAACCTTTCTACAGTTGCAAACTCATACTCAAAGAGTATAACTCAAGACGATGAACACGAAATGTTCAAAAAAGTTGAGTACACTTCAATAAACGGTAAACGTTATGCTTATTTCACATATACAACAACAAGCAAAGCTGACTATAAATCATATGGAACCGTATATATGACTTGTGACAACGGAACGGCTCATATATTCACGCTTATACAAGACGAAGTATTCTACGGTTCGGCTGAAATTGACGATTTTATCGACATCGTTAACTCATTTCAAAGCAAATAAAATTTAAAATTCTGTATTAAAGTTCGGATTTTTTTATCCGAACTTTTATTTATATATTTTTTCTAAATAAATATGTATAAATTGTAAATTTTTTTTTGGTTTGTTGACTTTTCACAAAAAATATGTTATATTTAATTACAATTAATAGTGGTGCAGTATCCTAGTCAGTACGGCTCTTCGGAAAGCGGGCCTAAAAATCCGCCAAATGGCACATCGATGAAGTTTCTGGTGTTTTGCTTTGAACGCCCAGTTCGGGGCTGATGCTGGGAGTTAAGGTTTAGGGGCGGTTTCCAACGGCATGGTAACCTTACCCCCTTTTCCGTGGAGGCCTATGACTGTGGCGGCCCATACCTCCTAAGGGAGCAAGTCGTTACGGCATAGGGGAAAACCTGTTTTGCGGTTAGTAATTCACGTCCTCACAAGGGACGTGGTATGAATGCTGTGGGCAGCGTAGCCAGCCTTGAGTGGATATGGCGGATAGACGCCCAAAACTTTTTCGCCGCTCGGCCAGTGGCAAAAAGGCAATGCGTCTTGAAACCATATTTGCAAAAGAGGATACGGAAAGCTCAGGCTGTTTGGGAAAACTTCTAGGCTGTCGTAATTGGATGAACAGGGGATTGCAGTGCGGACTCAGTGGCAATCCGGTAACTACAAAACAGTATAAGTCTTTAATGGGAAACCGCTTTTTCGGCGACGATTAAGCAGATTTATGGGAAAGCCAACCGGACCTATGCCGCAAACTTTACTCTGTTCATTACCCTATTTTAAATATTGAAATTCTTGATCGGCATTTTGCCGATTTATTATTATAGAAAAGGAGATTTACAAACTTGGATAAATCTGACTCTCACAGGCGAAAAAAATTTAAAGTACCAAAACCTGATTCAAATGTTTCGACTTCACACAAATGGACGATTTTCGTAATCTTCCTTTCGTTCGTGTTGTCATTGGTATTCAGTCTTATAACATCGGTTGCGATGCAATCGCTCAATTTATTTTTTGCATTTATAGTTTTGTTCGCTATCATTGCAATAAATATTTTATTCGATATGATTGGTACGGCTGTTCAGTCTGCGGAAGAAAAGCCTTTTCATTCCCTTGCGGCACGCAAAGTCAAAGGTGCAAGAGAAAGTATTTCCGTAATACGTCACGCACCTCAACTTGCAAACTTATGCTGTGACGTAATCGGCGATATTGCCGGAATTATTTCCGGTGCAACGACAACTCTTATTGTTTCGGAACTTGTCGCAAAATTTAACCTGAGCGGTATATTGCCGAGCCTTATACTTACAGGTATTGTCAGTTCTCTTACTATCGGCGGTAAAGCTATGTCTAAGGGAATCTCTATGAATAACGGTAACTCAATCGTTTTTACGGTTGGAAAAATAATGAGTGTTTTTAAACGTTGCAAATAACATTAATGGGGCATTGGTGATGGATAAAATTTTAAATAAAATCGAATCACCCGATGATTTGAAAAAATTAAATAAAGACGAATTGAAAACTCTTTGCAGTGAAATTCGCGAGTTTCTGATTGACAGTGTATCGGAAACCGGCGGTCATCTCGCCTCAAACTTGGGGATTGTTGAATTGACCGTTGCTATTCACACTGTTTTTAATGTGCCTGAAGATAAGATTGTCTTTGACGTAGGTCATCAGTCTTATGTGCATAAAATTCTTACAGGAAGAAAAGACGGGTTCAAGTCGCTCCGTCAGTTCGGCGGAATGTCGGGATTTCCGAAAACAAGTGAAAGTGATTGTGACGTATTTAATACCGGTCACAGCTCAACTTCAATTTCAGCCGCACTCGGTATTGCCAGAGGGCGTGACCTTGCCGGTGACAATTACAATGTAATTTCTGTATTCGGTGACGGTGCTCTTACGGGCGGTATGATGTACGAGGCTATGAATGACGCAGGTCATTCAAAAACACCGCTTATACTTATTTTGAACGACAACGCAATGTCTATTTCAAAAAATGTCGGTGCAGTATCAAAACACTTGCGTTCACTCAGAATGTCGCCGTTTTATTTCCGTTCAAAACACGCGGTTGAAAACTTTTTAAAAAAAATGCCTACAATAGGCAAACCTACCGCAAATATATTAAAGCAAATAAAACGTTTCTTCCGCAGGCTTGTAATCCCTACAACGATTTTTGACGATATGGGATTTATATATATGGGACCTGTTGACGGTCACAACCTAACAGAAATTATACAGTGTCTTGAATATGCAAAAGAAGAAAAACGGCCTGTCTTTATTCACGTCCACACGAAAAAAGGCAAAGGTTATGCCCCCGCAGAAAGCAATCCGCAAAAATTCCACGGCATATCACCTTTTGACAAAGCTACGGGTGAAACGAAAAAAAGGCAGTGAAACATACAGTGCAAGATTTGGTAATACGCTTGTCAGATTAGCGAAAAACAACAAGAAAATAGTTGCAATCACAGGTGCAATGCCTAACGGCACAGGACTTGACGAATTTCAAGAGCAATATAAAGACAGATTTTTTTGATGTCGGTATTGCCGAACAGCATGGTGTTACGCTTTCAGCAGGACTGGCAACGGTCGGATACACTCCTGTTATACCGTTGTATTCATCATTCTTGCAACGTGCATACGACCAAACTTTGCACGACGTCTGTCTGCAAAAACTTCACGTTGTATTTCCTATCGACCGTGCCGGTATAGTCGGCGCAGACGGTGAAACACACCAGGGTGTATACGATATTTCGTACTTATCACATATGCCGAATATGACAATTCTTTCACCTGCCACGCTCGATCAGCTTGAATATATGCTTGATTTTGCAATCAATAAATTCAATGCACCGATTGCAATACGTTACCCACGTGGCGGAACAGAGGCTGAAAACGTGCCTTCCGCTTTCACTTTGGGACAAGCACAGTGCATACAAAACGGCTCGGATGTTACAATTATCGCAACAGGCAGAATGGTTAAACGTGCCGAAGAAGTTGCAAAACTTACAACGAAATCAGTTGAAATTTTAGCTATGCCTACAATAAAGCCGCTTGATACAAAGAGCATAATCGATTCGGCAAAAAAGACAGGCAACGTTATAACCATTGAGGACAACGTAAAAATCGGCGGTATGGGAAGTATGATAGGCACATTGCTTGAAGAAAACCATATCGACTGCAAATTTAAAATATTTGCTTTCCCCGACCAACCGATTACGCACGGCTCAATAGATGAACTTGATAAATTATACGGACTTGATGCAAAGACGATTGCATCAAAAATAGATTAAAAGGATAAGAACTATGGGAAAAATAAGACTTGACGCACTTCTTGTCAAAAACGGACAGGTACAAAGCCGTGAAAGAGCGAAGGCTCTAATTATGGCAGGACAAGTGTATGTAAAAAACCAAAAATGCGACAAAGCCGGACAGATGGTTGACGAAGATACAACCGTTGCGGAAATTCGCGGCGAAACTTTAAAATATGTAAGCCGCGGCGGATTAAAACTTGAAAAAGCTATGCAGGAATTTCCGATTACCCTTGAGGGTAAAACCACAATGGACATAGGTGCGTCAACAGGCGGTTTCACCGATTGTATGCTCCAAAACGGTGCTGTCAAGGTATTCGCCGTTGACGTTGGCTACGGTCAGTTCGCGTGGAAATTACGTCAGGACGAAAGAGTCGTAAATATGGAGCGTACCAATATCCGCTATGTGACACCTGAGGACATTGGCGAAGAAATTGATTTTGCGTCTGTTGACGTGTCATTTATTTCGCTTAAACTTGTACTACCCGTTGCAAAAACACTTCTTGCCGATAACGGTGAAATTGTCGCACTTATAAAACCACAATTCGAGGCAGGACGTGAACAGGTCGGTAAAAAAGGTGTTGTAAAAGACATAAAGGTACACTATGAAGTTATAAAGAAAATTCTTGACTTCGCACGAAGTATTGATTTGCACGTTGCAGGTCTTTCAATTCTCACCTATCAAAGGTCCGGAGGGCAACATTGAATATCTTGCATATTTGAAAAAAGCCGAATGTGAGGATAACATCACAGATGAAAAATACAAGAATAGTAGACAAATCACACAATCTGCTTTAAGAAAGGAATGAACAGAAATGCTTGCCGAAAATACAGTTTTAACAGGCAGACGTGCGATAACACGTTCATATGCAAAAATCAATCTTACACTTGACGTACTTTCAAAACGCGAAAACGGTTATCACGACATTAAAATGATTATGCAGACAGTATCGCTGTTTGACCTTATTTTAGTCGATAAAACGCACAGGGGTATTTCTATTTCAACAAATTTGCCGTATTTGCCTTGCAATGAAAAAAACATCGCCTATAAAGCGGCAGACGCATTTTTCAAAGCGACAGGTATTCGCGGCGGTGCAAAAATCGTAATTCACAAAAATATACCCGTAGCCGCAGGGCTTGCCGGCGGCAGCGGTAATTGTGCGGCGGTTCTTACCGCAATAAATATGCTCCACGGCAATCCTCTTTCTAATGATGAGCTTATGCATATCGGTGCGTCACTCGGTGCAGATGTGCCGTACTGTTTTGACGGCGGTACACAGCTTGCGGAGGGTATCGGTGAAATTTTAAAACCGCTCTCCCCTATGCCAAATGCGTACATCTTACTTGTAAAACCGCCTATCAACGTATCTACGGCACTTATTTACGAACAAATCGACAACGCACCTATCGAAATTCGTCCCGACACAGACGGAATGATTGACTCTTTAAATAATAACGACCTTTACGGCGTTGCAGACAGGCTTTGCAACGTTATGGAAAACGTGACCGCTAAAATGTATCCGATTGTCGGCGGTATCAAAACCAAAATGATTATGAACGGCGCCGTTAATGCCATTATGAGCGGTTCGGGTCCGACTGTTTTCGGTATTTTTGACGATTTTGAAAAGGCAAAAAAATCCGCTGACAGTTTTGCTTATCAGTTTAAGGACGTATTTCTTACGCAAGTTTTAAATTAAACGAGGTGATTATTTTTGGAGAAAGACAAGGATATTATAGAAGTAATCATTGACGAACAACCGACAAACAATAAAAAAATCAAGTTTGCATATTGGGATAATCTCGCAAAGGATTTATCACCGCTGTTTATAAAAGTATCATCGGCAGTATGTATTATGATTGTTTTGGGAGTATTTTTTTGTCGGCATTTTTTCATACCAAAAAAACGATAACAAAATAACAAAACGACTTGAAAAATTACAAAATACAAATTCGGAATATATTACGGCACAAAACAATTATTCATCGCATTTCCGATGAAATAAATACTCTTAATTCGGATTTAGCCGATAAGAAAAAAAACTATGAAGAATTTACAACGTCGCAAAACGGTCTTGAAAAAATAAATGACGAAAACGATAAACTCGAAAAGGAAAAAGAGGAATTGCAAAATATGGTTAATACAAAGCAAAGCACACTCGATTCCTTGAATAACCGGGTATCATCGACTTCTCAATCAACCTTGACTTTGACATCGGGTACTTACGCAGTCGGAGAAAATATAAAAGCCGGTAAATATACAATTATGGGTTCGGGAAGTATTGCGATTTCGTCATCAGGAAAAGCAAGAGTAAACTCGAATTTAACCGCTGACGGAAAAGATTACGTATTAAACGATGATGAAACAATAAAAATCAAGGGCAAGGCTCAATTTATTCCGATAAAATAATGAAAGGATATGACGATTATGACGCAAAAAAAATTATATGTTATAATACTTTCGTTTTTCACGATTATAATCGGTGTGGTTTGTTTTTCACTCGGCAACTATTTTGACACAAATTCTCTTGCTACAGAAAAACTGAAAACTCAAATATCTGCACTTGAAGAAAATACATCATCACTTACCGATACAAAAAATGATTTGGAAAGTCAGATAAATGACCTAAATTCGGAATTGAGTACAAAAACCACCGTAAATAATTACTTTATGGAGGCAAAGAAAAAGAATGACAAATTAAAAAACGACATTACCGAATTAAATCAAAAGTCATCTGAACTCGACTCACAAATTGAGGAACTGCAAAATCAAAACTCGTCATTACAAACAACCGAAAAGACAGGCAAAACATATACATTAAAGAAAGACCAAAGCTATACTTGCCCGTCAGAAATACCCGCAGGACGATACATCGCCACAGGTACGGGAACTCTTGTAATTTATTCATCAGGCGGTAAAGCTCGTGTAAGCGAAGATTTGGCCGTTGCTTATAATAATTCGTATTCCTTTACACTTTCCGAAAAAGAAAAAATCAAAGCAGCTGATGATATTAAATTAACCGAAATTAAATCAAATTAACAAAAGGGGACACTAAAATTTTGATGTGACCCCCAAAAGTTAGACTTTTTATAGCGTAGTAGTTTTAACGACTGCTACGCTATTTTTATGCAGCCAAGGTGTTGAGCCGATACTCAACCGGACTCATCCACCCAAGTTTTTCTTTTAT
>ENA-OPYX01001157-OPYX01001157.1-human-gut-metagenome-genome-assembly--contig:-NODE-1157-length-14591-cov-3.580337_pt1 | contig 14591 bp, 11 predicted proteins | sample MGYA00242639_ERZ504486 | MGnify/ENA primary metagenome ERZ504486 (study PRJEB26092, sample SAMD00036296) | human gut metagenome | host: Homo sapiens | study: EMG produced TPA metagenomics assembly of... | reverse complement strand
ATACAGTATTCGTACCGAATGATAACTCTTTTTCGCCGTCAATTGATCATAAGTGAGAGAATTACCTTTATCAACATGGCACGAATTATTAGGAATCTCCAAAGTAGTATCAATTTTATCAGTGCATTTCGTTATAAGCAATAAACTGATGTTCCGTTCTTAATTTTTCATTTCGGTAATTGATGTAATTCACTAAAATCTACAATCAATGAATTATGTTTTCTGTATGACTCAATTTTTAAATTGGTAGGGTAGGAAACAGAATTATATTCCGTTGAAAGATAAATTATCTTTTCATATGTCGCACCAACACTATCTGTTAAAGATAATGTCAATCTATACTCATTACCACTTATAAATCTATCATACTGCCAATTTATAATTGTAGAATATATATTATTTGAATAAGCAACTGTCGAATATTTTGTTTCAGTTTCTCGTTTTTCTAAAAGAAAACTATAATGACTTACAGTCACACCTTCTGCTTGTGAATATTCGGCAGTAATATGAAAATGACTATATGATAAGGATAGGGGAGCAAGTTGCGTGTTTTCAGATAAATCTATCTCTCTTGTTACATTTGTTCCGCTCACACTTTCAAAGTTCTCGTACAATGTAATCGTAGGAGGTGTATTTGTATCAAAGTAATATTGGTCTGTATCTATGTAATTACAGTATATGGTATAGGTATCATTGACAGAAACCTTAAGTTTACCACTTACAACCGCATAACCAAATTTAGGTTCACCATATGTATCTAAATCATCCGTTGAGTTGAACCATTTGATTGTCTTGTCGCCTCTCTCAGGGTCTTTTCTATATGCTTCATATTTTGGCAAAAAGTAATAATATTTTTTGATTTTTTGCAAACGTATTCCCAACCTTAATATAGTAGTTCGCATTTTCATCATATCGTGTCCATAATTCTTTGTGTGGATTATCATCGGAAGTTTTTGTTAATGTACAATCCTTAAAATACATTTGCGTATGAGGATTTATCTTTAAAATTCGATTCCCATTCATTTCAGAACTATTCAAACCGTAATATGTTCCTTGATTAGATCCTGCGGACTCAGCCCCTGATAAAATTTCCATAACAGTACCTTTACCAATCCAAGAAGACGGCACATAATTAGACTTGGTATCGTCCTCATATATTCTCATCTTCCAAGTATACATTTCACCGGCGGCGAATGAAAACGTGGTTTTATCACTTGTTCTATTGCTGTCCGATTTGTATATCTTATATGTTGGAATGTTATTCTTAATAGGGTATGTAACCAACGAACTATAATTATTTTCTTGCAAATTTTGTATATCAAAATTATCAAAGTAATATTCATAGTTGTTGTCATCTATCATTAATCGTGCTTTTGCAATCTTTCCGCTTGATTGTAATTCACATTGAAAATCAACTTCTTCATTTGGATTTACAACCTCTGCGTGTGGATATTGCAATGCTGGTTTTCTAAGCAAATGTTTCACCTCCTTAAATTTTTGCAATAAAAAAACAGCTACGTAATATAACGCAACTGTTTATTAGTGGTTTGTATTGTTTTTAGTTATAAGAATATAAGTCATCAATATATTTATATAAATCCTTGCAAGTTAAGTCTTTGTCATTTTTTGCAACATTCATATCATCTTCTAAATCTTCATAAAAATTACGATCGCGATACATATGATAACCTTCTTTTGTGGATGAAAGATATATGAAAGCTATTCCTATGTCATTATGTATATCCCATATTTTTTGTTCGCATTGACCCAATAAATAATCTCCGATATATTTTTTATCTCCGTTATTTGTTTGATATAAAAGCTGATGTTGAAATTCTGAATCTACAGCTAAATAATTAATTTTTGCTGCACCACCTAATGGGGTGATAAGTTACTTCTCCATTACTGCAATCTTTTCTCATTCAATACGACTAACGGAGATATTAAAATAACCAATAATTCGAGTTCTTTCTTCATCCAATAATACATAAGTAATTCCTATTGTCCTATCAAGAGCATCATCACTTGACAGAAAATTATCAATGGCGATATTGCCAGAAGAAAACTTGAAGGATAATGGACGTAATTCATTTGTATATTTTTCTATTTGATTCATAAACTATTTATTCTTTGTTGCCTTAACTTTTAAATTATTATCTCCGTCTATCTTGAAGGTAAAATCATGAGTGTTCATATAATTTACCCAATTCATATAATCTTGATTGACCGTATTTCTTACTAGTGGTTTGGTTGTAACTATTGGCTTTTCACTCTTTATAGCATATACTCCCATGACAATTCCTCCTTTTATAAATAATTTGAACTATATCTTTCAAAAACATTTATTTAATAATATTATATGCATTTCAACGCAAGTTATAATCACTATACTTTTATTCATTTCGATTATATAATCGCATAAAATTTCTATTACTATTATAACCGATTTTTTTCAAAAAATCAATACCAATCCACGAAATTCCTTGATTCAACCAATAAAAAACAGCATTAGACAGTCACTCCCAAAAAGGGAGCAACCATCTAACTTATAACTTATATTTTCGTGTTCTTTATAATTGGATATTGTGATTTAACTTTGTCTGTCAAAGAATCTACAAAAGCATTTGCGTCTGGAACAGGGTCAGTCACATTTATATCGCCCGTAAACGTAATGCTTTCAGTCGTCGACGTTGAATTGTTAGTTGCAGGCATTTGTTGAGGAGATTGCTTAAAGATAGAAACTTGGTCAATAAAGTTTTGAGGATTCTTTGCAAATTCCCACAATACATCAGTCGCTTCCTTATCAAAGACCATATCGCCAGCATTAAGCATAGAATAACGACCGGCAGACAACTTTCTTAACTTAGCCTCGTAACCATCCTCATCAGTAATCGCAAGACCACCTTTAGCCGACTTTGTTCCAGTTGCATAATGGGCAGTAGCAATAGAACCAACAGACGGCAAATTAGCATTATACTCTTCAATCTTATTTGTTATCATTTCAGACAATTTAATGCCCAACTGTTCATTCAATGCGGAAAGAAGTTTTGTATTGTCTTGACCGGTAGATAACAACATATCAGCCAAAGCAATATATTCTTCATGAGATGCATGCCAACTGTCAAAGAATATAGCTTCTTGTTCAGTCAATCCACCATTCTCTTTACAGAAGTTTTCAATATCACTGTAATCTTGTGAGAAATCATTTGTAAACATCTGTGCCCCAAAATCACTTGTTTGTTCGTAATCTAAACCACTGCTATAAATCTTTAGATTTCTTGCAAGTTCAAGTCTTTGAGCTTTTGCACGGTCTTCAGCTGACAAATAACCATTCTGTTTCTTTGCTAATTCATAATATTTTTCTAACTCAGCAGCATAATCAGTAATCTGCTCAGTCTGTTTCATTTGGACTTTTGCATCACCGTTTGCACCCATATGATAGTCATATTCTTTACCACCATATTCAAACATATCTGAGTATTGAACACTATTAGGGTCTGACTTATCCTTTAAATTATGTTGATTTTCATTTATATTTGCAAACCTCTTGTAATAATCTTCAGAAATAGCACCTGATTCATACAGCTCTTTCCATCTGTCGATATTTCCGTAATGGTCATTATTATAATCCCAACCTTCGCCAAGTTCAGTGTCGGTCAGTCCATAAACTTGCCCATAAAACGAATCGCCAGAAGTAGAATAATCGTTCATCCATTTGATGTGATTATCACTCAACATAATATTAGAAGCAATAAGAGCATCTAATGAATCTAAAGTTTCTGCATGACGTAACTTTTCATCATCATTAAGATTATTCAACTCACTTATGTAATTTTCATTTGCAGAAATCATCTTTTGAGTTAAATCACTCTGACGTTCTATATCACGCACATTCTCATTTTCAACATTAGACTGAACAAGATTATCCAACGACAATTGGGCTTTAGTTGACTCTAATTGGGCATTATATAGCTTTTCAGGGTCAGCAACATTAACCCATCTGTCGCCGACAAGAATACGAGTATCACGTTCTTTCAAAGTATTTTGCAATTCTGCATTTTTCTTTGTAAGGTCAAGATTTTGTTTGGCGACTTCTAATTGTTCTTTTAATTCTTCTACTTGTCGATTATATTCGTTCGTAATCTGTTGTTCTTTATAATATTCTTCCGGTTTTAATTTAGCAATATCGGCTCTATACTTTTTGTACTTACGAGCAACTTCAGCATTTAGAGAATCAATCTCACTCATCATTTTAGAATAATCATTTTCGTTAAACAACAATTCTCTTGTATCATCATCTAACCACTGAGAAAGATTTTTATTTGCAATAAGTTCACTTTGATAATCCAAAGCAGCATCTCTCAATGATTGTTGGAATGAATACTGTTCTTGCAATGCAGAAGTAATAGCTTTCTCTTTATTCAAACGAACGTCTAAGATTTTATTAAGCTTTTCATAACGACTGGTTTCTAACTCAATCTTTTGATTTGCTTCTTCTTGCTCTTGGTCTTGAATTTCATTATTTAAGTTACGAATGTTTTCAGTACCTTCAAGATATACTTGAGAATTTTTCTGCATCTCAGAAGCAAGTTGCTTAAAGACCTGAACTAAGTCACTTCCACCAATACCCTCCAATAACTCAACAGTTTCATTATATGCCGCATCATTAAAGCTACCGTCCGCATTATATAGCTCACTCATCTTAACATTTTCTAAGACTGTTTTTCGTTGTCCCGTAGCATTTTCGTATATTTCTTGATTAGCCTTATGGGCAGCGTCTACACGTTCTTGTTCAATGTCACGTTCCTTTTTCATACTCTCGGTAATTTCTTTTGCAAGTTTGGCTTTTTCTTCATCATCGGTTGACCTATTGTATTGGTCTTGAAGAATATTTCTATCATACTGCAACATACCGGTTTCACGAGTATATTTAGAATCTCTGTTGGCGATGTCTTGAAGCTTACGTTCAGTAATTTGCTCCATAGTATCGGCATAATTTGACTCAATCTCGTCTATATTCTCATTGATGTCTTTAAGTTCATCTCTTGCTTTTTGAGCTAATTCAGCCGTAGGTGCGTCTTGAATAAGCTTTTTTAGAACTTCCGATTTATCCTTTAGTTCATCAAGAGCATCATTCATATTATCAGCAACAAGTGTTTGTTGAGTGATAAGAGATTCAGTTGCTTTCTTTGAAGCTTCATCAGCAAACTTAAAGTAGTCACTCATATAGTTGCCGTCAGTCGGATGTTCTACCCATTTCTTAAAACGTTCTTTAAAGTCAGATTGCCAAGAATCATACTTATCCTTTTCAGCATAGTATTTTTCATAGAAATCTTCACTATAAGAATTCAATATATTAGATAAATCATCTTCCGCCCATTTCTCATAATCGGCGAAGTCTTTCGCATAATCCTTAAACTGCATAAGAATATCAGAAGTGATTGTATCATCATCGCCCCAACTGTCAGTCAGCTTATCAATGGCTTCAAGTGTTGGTAAGTCAAGCTTTTTAATATCATCAGACAATACACCACTGTCTAATTTGCTCTCAATACTCTTGAGCGTTTGATTTATCTTTGATGTATTTTCTTCTGCTTTACGTTCTTCGGCAGTTTGTTCCTTTTCTTCGTCTGTATTATCGGCATTGACACTGACTGATGTATTACCATTCTTTAAGAACTGTACGGGCTTTTTATCACCGCCATACTTCTTAATCTGAGCATAATCATCGGCATTAATAACAGGGAATGGCTTATCAGAAACAAACACTTGCGAAGTACCGTCACCTAACGGAACAAGATTACCTTTTTCGTCAATAGTTGCTTCTGGCTTATTATGTTCATTCACTTGTGCGATTGTGCCGGCAGAAACAATACCACCTTTTTCTCTTTGAGTAAACGGCACATCAAAACTATAACTACTTTGCTTTTTGTCGCCTAAAGACTTTACATTGCCGACCTTAGTAGCCGATGTATGAGTGTTGGTCTTAAATGTACCATAAACTTGTTGAAGCTTAGACATAAACTCTTGCATTTTTTGAGTTAATACAGAAGTTCCGCCGACAGAAGGCATATCAGAAAAATCAAAGCCTTCCAATGAACCCAAATTTTCAATCAAAGTAATCGCATGATTTAGATTACCATATGGAGGAGTACCACCGTTAGCTTTATAAGCAGGAGCAATAGCTGATTTCTTAACTTCAAATTCAACCATATCTTGTCCGTTGTTATGACCCCACTTGTTGGCAGGGTTATTATCGTACCAAGTATATGCTTGCGACTTCTCGTCCATTATGATACCGTAAAATACACTACCGTCATCTTGAGTGTATCTCATAACATCTCCAGGCTTACCAAAAGTAGATGTCATTGCTACAAGACGAGCACCTTTATATGTATAGATGCCATTCTCATCGGTTGATAAATCACCGCTATCCAACAACTTCTTAAATAGTTTCCAAGCACTGGAACTTGTATCCCAATATCCAAGCGATGAACCCAAATATCCATTTTCGTCAAAAGCGGTATATGAATGTGACTTACCTACACCTTGTCCGAAATCATTTGTATCCCAAGATTGTTGAACTGTATTATTTGTTATACCCGAATTATTACTTCTTGTAGAGCCGTTATTCACTCTATTCCTGACATTGTTTATGCCTAAAATCCTTGATATAGCGTCTTTTGCATTTGGTGTACCATTAGCATAAGCATGACGTACATTGCCGTTTAAAATTCGCTTTGTATCGGCATAAGGGATAACAGTATCACCTCTGTCAAGATTAACAATCTGTGTGCCATCTAAACCAGTAAGATATGCTTTACCTGTCTTTTGTCTGATAAGAATTTCAGGTGTAGGATAGTTTAAATCCTCTTACTTCTGCTTCATCACCGAGTTTAGCAAGCCCAGGCAATGCACCCTCAGTACCTTTATAATAACGTCTTGCACCAAGATAAACATTTTGACCGTAAGAATTAAAGTCAACTTCTTTAACAACATCTCCCGAATGTGGAGCATGTATCATCTTACCATTGCCTTCATATATTCCTACATGGGTTGCTTCTGTTCCGCCACTCCAATTATAGAACACTAAGTCACCAGCTTGAAGATTACTTTTATCAACAGCTTGTCCGCCTGCAAACTGTTCTTGTGATGTTCTCGGCACTGATTTACCGTTTTCAGCTAATACATATTGTACAAATCCACTACAATCAAAACCAGATGGAGAAGTACCACCCCATTGATACGGTGTACCAAGAAATGATTTTGCAGTATTGATTATTTCATTGTCACCTTGAGGATTGGTTTGAGAATTACCAGACAAAGCACCATTATTAACATTGATAGCAAAGTTCATATCAACTGTATTTTCACCAAACACTTCATTCATTAATGATATGATTTCTTGTATCTTATTAGCAATCAATACTTGCAATGCGTTCCAAGATTGCTCTGATATAGACGGTGCGATTATCTGTAATGATTGTATAGCCTTTGCACCATTAACGGCAATGGTTTGAGCATCTGTCATATATTGCTCAATAGTATCATTCATACTATTCCAAGAAGATGATAACAAAGTCAATGCTTGTAGTGGGTCATCTTGTACAAATTGATCCCAAGCGTCTTTACCATTAATACCTGCTTGTTGAAGCAGAGAAGTTACATTGCTATCAAGCAAATCCCAACTACTCATTCCACCATCTTGCATTAGGTTAAATGCTTGAAGTGAATTATTTGAGTCTTTTATCCAATCAGTCCAATTATCTGCATTTACATTCAATTCAGACAATTTATTCTGCAATTCATTCGGTAAATCATTCCAAGCTGAATTTTGCAAAATAAGTCCAACAACCGAATCTGCAAGTGTACTCTTATCAGCTTTGTCAAGCGACTGCGATGTCATATTAACAATAGTGTTTGATAAGTCTTTGTACATCTTCTTATCAGTCAGACTGTTCTTGAATGCAGTTTGTACGGCACTAAATTTTATATTGCCTTTTAAAGAATTAAACTCATTGTTGATTTCCGCAATAGTCTCTTCAACCATTGCTTGTACGTTAACATCTGAATACAATGCTTGAGTAGATAATGTGTTATATGGAATAGGTGAGAATGAAACATTTGTATTACCTTGTGCAAACTTATCAACCGTTGCAGATTGAATATTTTCAATAGGCTGATAGAAATACTTCATACCAGTATATTTAATGATATTCTGCAAGTCTTTTGCATTGACAATGCGAGTATTCGGAGGTAATTCAGATAGTTGTGCTTCATTATTGAATAGATGAAGTTTGCCATCTTGTCCTATATACGCTTCTTGTCCTGCATACGCTCCCGTACCGTCACCTGTGATTGTAAGTCCTTGTGATGTTGTACCACCTTGTGCTTTTTTCGTTATGACTACCGTTGATTTTGAATCACCATAGGCATATTGATATTGTGCACTTGTCGGAGCACCGATGTCAACCCCATCTTCTTCATAATTATATGACTTATTCGCATATGACCGTTGTTGCCAATTAATATTATCGACTGCGTCTGACATTCTCTGAGCAGCATTTTCCGCCTTATCGGCAGTATTCATATACTCATCGCCAATATTCTTAACACTGTCTGAAACCTCAATATTTTTACCTATAACATCATTAATCTTATCTTGATAGTCCTCATAAGCTTCTTGAAGTTCTTCTTGATATTCTTGACGTTGCTTTTCACGTTCCTCTTTTTCTTCCGCATAAGACATATCTGTTGCTTTCTTACGGATTTTAGCAATAGCGTTTTGATAGCGTTTTTCTTCCTTGATAAGCTTATTGTTTTCTGCTCTCTGCTTAGTAACCTTGTCTTTTGAGATAGACGGTAGGAGAGTAGCCGACCAGAAACCATCACCCGACAATGAACCATTCTTAATAACATTAAAGGTATTATCCAAAATACTCTTAGCATTGTTTACTTGTTCAACAGTAGCACTTGCAGATTCGCCCAAATAATCTGTTGCTGTTTCAAACAATGAATTTCTATACTCAATGATATTCTTTTCATTCTCAAAGAAACTGTCAGATAAGCTTTCAAGTCTTGAAGCAAGTTCTTCTGCTTCATCTGCCGTTTGTGGCTCAATAGCCAATAACCTCTCAAGTTCAACACGCATTTCACCACCGTAACGTGAAGCCCCTAAGAATTGTTGCCCGATAATACTTAACTTTGCACTGTAATCTTTTTCAAATGTCAAGTCAAGCTTTGAAGATAATCTATCAAGCGATTGTTCAAACTTATTAAGGTCTTGTGTAATCGTTTCAATACTGTATTTTAAGTTTGCTAAATGTTCTTCTTTGTCGAGCTCTGCAAGCTTTTCATTGATATCTTTGACTTTATCTTCATAGTCCTTTAATGCTTTTGCTTTATCCTTTTCAGACTTAGAGCTGTTTGAAGATTTGCCTAAACTGCCTTTGTTAATTCCGTCTATTGTGTTTTTAGCCCAAGTTTGATATGCGTCTACTCGTGACTTCAAACGTCCGGCAACATCATCACTGATCGTGCCTGCTGCTTGAGCCTCTGCTATCTTTGCATATACCAACCCCCATGTACTTTCGGTTGCTTCCTTTGTAGATTGAGTTAAATACTGAAGTTGCTCGGCTTCACTACCTAAATTTGTTACACTGTCTACTAATGTTGACGCTTGTTTTGCAGCAAGGTCATTTATTCTTGCTTCTGTAAGCTTATATAAGTTTTCAGAAGTAAGTGCAAGTGTACCGTTTTCGTCCATCAACAGATTTAAGTATTCAGGCTCTAATTCCATTAAGCTTTGGAATGTATCTACCGAGATATATCCGTTCTCATTGTATTCTTCAATGGCTGTCGATGCTACTTGATATGCTGATTGGATTTTGTCGAGTGAGTCATTGAGTTCTTTTAAGGATTTTGTATCAAGTTTTTGTTGATTCATATAATCCAAGTATGCTTTTCTTGCTTTAGTAGCATCATTAATACCAGCGGTAACCTTTTGCCAAGCATCAAGTTCTTCTTTGGTGTTGATTGAATTTTCTTTAAACCAAGCTTCCCAATCAAAATCAGGATCGCTATTTTTTGCTCTTTCAATCTCCTCATTTGCAAGATTAACCGCTCCATATTTGCCAGAAAAGTGCATAAGGCGACCAACAACATTAGCCCAATTATCATCTTCATTTGTGTTATCGTCTATTGCACCAAAAATTCCTTGAACAAAAGTATCTCCAATTTGACGTCCTTCAGCATCAATGGCACTTAACTCTTCTTCAGTGACCGTTCCATCGTCAGAATAGGCATCCGCTAAAATAGAATTAATATAATCATTTACTGTATCTCTACTTAAAAATGTACCGTCTGGAAGAATAGGAGTAAATGCAATTTCCCAACCCGTACCATTTAGATCTTCTCCAAAACGGTCATTTCCTCCAAAGACTGTATCAATGCTCCCAATTTCGGGATCGTACTCCCAAGAAGCCAATTCGTCTTTGTAGGTTTTTTTTAACTCTTCAGACCACTCAATGATAGTTCTCTTGTCCATATCAACATTTCCAAATTTTGATTGGATTGTACCATTTTTTATATCATCGGCGTAATCATCTAACCCCCAATCGGTAATTTTCTGATATTCGTCCTCTAAATTAGACATCGCATCTTCTAATGTCAATCCATTGTTAAATTTTTCTTTTAATGAAGATATGATGTTATTATACTGATTCTCCAATCCGTCTAAATCAAAACCAAATGAGATCAATAATTCTTTTTTGCCGTTTTCATCTATCCCAAGAGCATTTGAAATAGTGTCTATATATGAATTTGCCCTACTAATAAAATCATTTACTCCTAAATCTTGTTCATCTAAAGAGAATAAATTGTTCCATGCATCAGTAAATCCATTTTTATTATTAGAAATAGAATCTATGATATTATTAACAAATTGTCTCATAGAAATTTCATTTGTAAGGTCATTATCGTTTATAAAATCAAAAGAAAGCCCGCCGATAAAATTGTTAATACTATCTTGCAAATCAGTATTGTCTAAATTCCAATAGTCACTATTACTATAAACCATCTGTTGTAATATATTTCTGATTTTACAACATGAGTATCTGTATCGCTCTCAATACTAGATAATGCACTTACAATAATATCATGTACTTCATCAAAAATTTTCTTGTGTAACAGCACCTAAATCTTTATCTATAATATTTTCAGGAGTTGTTTTACCAATCTTAGACTTAAGCCCTTTGTCTTTTAACAAAAGTCCTATATAATTTGAAAAGGTATCATTTGTATTTTCTAATATATTGAAGAAATCTTCATAGTTAGCTTGTGATAAAGTCTCAAGATTTTTAGCAATTACATCTGAGCCATATATGTTTCGAAAACTTTCAGAATCTTTAAATATACCAGTTTTTACGCCATTACGATAATTTTCATATTCATCAAACATATCTTGAATCGTATTACCATTATCGTCTCCTTTAGTTAGAAATTGATTTGCTCTTATTTGAATGTTTTGTTTATAAGCATTTGATAGCTCATCAATGTTGCCCTTTAAATTTAATATAGCGTTGCCTTCAGTATCATAGGCTTTGACTAAACTTGGCATTATATCGCCTATTTGATTACAGACACTATGATATTCTTCTCTTTCAGCAGTAGTCAATAAGGTTAAGTCTTTACTATCAGATAATTTTTGACTTAATTTTTGATATGATTCTGATAAAGTGTTAATTGTCTTAATATTACTATTTGCACTTTCTTGAAAAGATTGTAGCGATTCCGACATTTCATTTGCATGTTGTTTCGTTTCTTCACCAACATGGAATAAAGAACTTACTCCTTTGATAATTGCACTAATAGCAAGACCAATTCCCATGCTTATAAGTGCATTGCCAACCACAGACAGTGCTTCTAATCCTAAAGTTGCAGCCTTAGCACCTAAAGTTTCTTGTTGCAATGCTGCATTATGCTTTAAGGCAGACTCACGAGCGGCATTAGTGGCTTGGACTAAATCGTCACCTGTAAGCTTAGATAAATCTTTGGTGTTCTTTATTAGGTCGATTATATGTTTTCTGCCCTCAACATCTAACTTTTGAAAATAATCTTGCCAATTTTTTGTTCCATTAGTAACCGCAATCGATTGAGCTTGAATAGACTTAACCAACCCGTCTGCTTCATCTTGAGATAATTGTGGAATATATGAATCAATGTTATTTTTAGTGACAATTTCATCTTGTGAATTTTTTATCCAATCCAATTTATCTTTTGGGACAGTAAATGCAGTTTTCATAACACTTGAAATTTTGTTAAGTGTTGTATAGAATTTATTTGCACCTGTCTCAGCCCCATTAAAAGCTTCTTTAACTTGTGAACCCCATTCTGCAAATGTACGTTTATTAAAACCTAATTTATTAAATATACCATCTAAGTCGTTTTCATATGTTTTAAATATCACACTATCAAATTTTATATCAAGTATTGTGGAGATACTTGCTTTTTTTTGACTTTTATGGTATTATAAAATAAAAAGGAGGGGAACAATAATGTCATTGCCACATACATATTGTAAGAAATGCGGAACAATAGGTTTTTCATTCAAAAAAGACCCAAGTGAAGAACTTTGTATGATGTGCGGTACTTTGGGAACTCGACAATTCGTCCCTGAGCAATATCTTGACGAATATGGAGATTTAAAACCTGGGGCAAAAGAACAAATTTTCGAAGAGCTGGTCAAAACGTCACCAGAATTCGACCAAGAAGCTTACGACCGAGTGCCATTAGTTCTTGCACAATATGAGCGACAGTCTGCTATGCTTGCAGCCGAATCACAAGGGAAGAATACATCAAATACATCCTCGTCCGTCCGTTGCCCTAAATGCGGTTCATATTCAGTTGCAACAACGAATAGGGGATATAGTCTACTCACTGGATTTATAGGTTCAGGCAGTCCACGAAATGTATGCCAAAAGTGCGGTCATAAGTGGAAACCGGGGAAGTAGAAAATGCGAACGAAAGATAAATCAAATACTCGATACAAAGGAAAATCTATATGCCAAGTTTTAAAACAACAACATTTTTTATTATGGAGCAATTTTTATCTGCTATTATAGAATACAATCCAGATACATCATTAGTTTTACTTCAACCGAGTGAGGAGTCGAGAAATAAATATCGCATTCAAACAAACACCGTAAAACAAGAATGCATAATATTCTTCAAACATGCATTTTGAAAAAGAAGTTGGTTCTCGTAGTTGGGTATATAATTTTTTCAGATAAAGACAAAGAATTTCTCAAAGAATGTCACAAAGAAAAAATTCCTGCGTTTATTTATTTGTTATGTGCAATGAAAAACCTCAAAGATAGTGAAATAGCCGTACTACGTTATTGGGACGAATTTTCACAAGTCATTGATAAGAAGAACTTCACAATTAGTTTTAAAAAATGAGGTATTCAAATTTTTTATTTACATAGAAGTAAATCAAGTGCAGATGACATTTTAATCCCAAGGAATCGTATAGAGAAGAATTTTTGATGACCTTATAAACGAAACAATAAACAGTCAACGGATATTACTGTCCTAAATGTGGGAGTTGTATGATACATGGTCATTAAATTAATGTAGTATCACCGGTTCTCTATCAATATCTGTTTGAACAAATTATATGCTTTTTGGTTCATCGAATGGATATTTTAATTCACAATCCATAAAGCAAAGCATGATATCGCCACCTTCTTTACCAAAGTTAATATAATAAAGTCTTCTAAATGAAGGTGCAAAAAAATCTATTTTATGATTGCGTTTCTTAAAATATGATAATACAAAGTTTAATTCGTCTGGAGATAAATTAAACATAACAACAACTCCTTTCTAAAAGCAGAGGTAATAAATGAATTTAACAAATGAACTTGATATAAACCCACAACTTTTAAATATAATAAATAAGATTAAGTCTGATATAAAGGTTACATCACTCTGTGGTATTGACTTTCTTAATATAGAAGATAAACGTGCTGGGCATACAGAACGTGCAATTTACAATAGTGTACCAATATCAAAATTGTATTTAGGTCATATATTACAAAACATGTCTGAAACTGATCAGATTAATATTATTGCTCATGAATTATACCATATAAAACATTTTGAAGAATTATCACAACATGTAGATTATAATGCAATATCCAAAGCAATTGAAAATCCACTTACTATTAATGACTATAAACTTGGATTAGGATTTGCAATGTTAGATGAATACGTTGCACAAAGAAATTCTTATAAATATCAAAAGTGTCAACTTGTTCCTGAAAATCACGCATATGTTCCCAAAGAAATGTTTAAAAATATAATGATTCGTATCAAAAATTATAAAATCTTTATGATTAATAACCACCTACATACAATGGGAAAGGCATTCTTTAAACTTTTCGATTCATTTCAGGACTTTATCTACGATATGATTTCAATTATGGCATTTAGTGATGAAAATAGCCCTATTGAAAAAGAGATAATTGAGTCTTTATTACAAAGTGAATTGGGCGAAGAATATATCCGTCCTATTTTAGAGTTTGCAAATAGAT
>ENA-OPYX01001156-OPYX01001156.1-human-gut-metagenome-genome-assembly--contig:-NODE-1156-length-14598-cov-3.769194_pt1 | contig 14598 bp, 15 predicted proteins | sample MGYA00242639_ERZ504486 | MGnify/ENA primary metagenome ERZ504486 (study PRJEB26092, sample SAMD00036296) | human gut metagenome | host: Homo sapiens | study: EMG produced TPA metagenomics assembly of... | reverse complement strand
CTTGTGCTTGATTTTCGTAACCGCATGCAGGACAACACAGAGCTTTATCACTCATTTGATTCCCACAATTAGGACATTTAATTAATGCCATATTTAATCCCCCTTTTTATGTATATGTATTATTATATCATATTTTAGGATATTTTGAAAGTGACAAAATATATAAAACATAGGATGTAATTATGTTATGTTTTAACACATAAAAGGACTTGTCCATTCGTGAACAAGTCCTTAATCGTTAAATATTTTAACCAAAGTATCTCTTTAACATACCTTCAAAGCCTTTTCCGTGTCTTGCCTCGTCTTTTGCCATTTCGTGAACTGTGTCGTGAATAGCGTCATAGCCAAGTTCTTTTGCTCTCTTTGCAAGTTCAAGTTTACCTGCTGTTGCACCACATTCAGCTTCTGCTCTAAGTTCAAGATTTTTCTTTGTTGACGGAGTTACAACTTCGCCAAGAAGTTCGGCAAATTTTGCTGCGTGTTCAGCTTCTTCCAAAGCGGCTCTCATATAAAATTCGCCGATTTCAGGGTAACCCTCGCGTATTGCCTGTCTGCTCATTGCGATATACATACCGACTTCTGTACATTCACCTTCAAAATTAGCCTTTAGACCTTCGTAAACATCAGCTTCAACCTGATCTTTTGCACCTACTCCGATAACGTGTTCACATACAAAGTTTAGTGCAGTACCCTCTTCCATAACAGTGAACTTTGAACCCGGAACACCGCACTGTGGACATTTTTCAGGTGGTTCGTTACCCTCGTGAACATAACCGCATACCGGACATACATACTTTTTCATAATAAATTTCCTCCTTAGAATTAATTATTTTTTTTTTACTACTACAATTTTCGCAGATACCGTAAAATATAAGCGAATAGTCTTCTATATCTGCATTTAATTTTTCCGCCGCTTGATTTTTTATCTCGTCCATAGCGTCTAAATCAACATCGTATATTTTGTCACACTTATTACATACGAAATGAAAATGTCGGTGGACAAAACCGTCGAAATGTTCTTTGTTTGCGGAAGTGCTGATTTTTAAAATATCTCCATTTTCCGCAAGCTGTGCAAGGTTTCTGTATACAGTTCCAAGACTGATGTTAGGAAATTCCTTGCGCAGATTTTCGTACAGCCAATCAGCCGACGGGTGGGAGCGTGTACTTCTAAGCAGCGTTAGAAGTGCCTCACGCTGTTTTGAATACTTCATACATTTCACTCCTTCAAAATCAATAATGATAATCATTACTGATTTATGAGTTCATTATAACAGACGTTTTTCGGTTTGTCAATAGTTTTTTGAAATAAATTTAGATTAATTTTGTGTAAATTTGATTTTGGGTGTTGCCACCACTCCTCAGGGAGAGAAAAAAAGGCTCCCATAGAGGGGAGCAGTCGGCACAGCTGACTGAGGGGGTATGTAGGACGACCGATAATCGCGTGTGTGTAATAATGCCACCACTCCGTCACTGCGTGCCACCACTCCTCAGGGGGAGAAAAAAAGGCTCCCATAGAGGGGAGCAGTCGGCACAGCCGACTGAGGGGTGGTTTCGCACATTGCAAAATACTTTTTTATTCTAAAATTTACGATATTTTTTGATTAGTCTTGATTTTATCGGCGGTTTATAATATAATATAGAAGTAAAATTATGTTTACAGGAAAGGAACTGATAAATATGAAGAAAATGGAACAGCTTTACGAAGGAAAAGCAAAGAAGGTTTTTAAAACTGATGACGAAAATCTTTACATCGTTGATTACAAAGATGACGCAACTGCATTTAACGGTCTTAAAAAAGGTCAAATTGCAGGTAAGGGTGTTGTGAACAACAAAATGTCAAACTTCCTTATGCAAATTATGGAAAAGAACGGTATCCCTACTCACTTTGTTGAAGAAATTTCAGACAGAGAAACTGTTGTTAAGAGAGTAGAAATCGTACCTTTGGAAGTAATCATCAGAAATATTGCGGCAGGTAGTTTTTCAAAGCGTTTCGGCGTTGAAGAAGGCAAGAAATTAAACTGCACAACTTTGGAATACTGTCTAAAGAACGACGACCTTGGCGATCCTATGATTAACGATTATCAGATTATCGCTATCGGTGCCGCTACTAAAGAGGATCTTGATACTATTGCTGACCTTACTTTTAAAGTAAATGATGTTCTAAAAGCATATTTTGAAAGTATTAATATAGAACTTGTTGATTTCAAGATTGAGTTCGGTAAAACTCCTGACGGTCAGATTATTCTTGCGGATGAAATCTCACCTGACACTTGCCGTCTATGGGACGCTACAACTCACGAAAAAACTTGACAAAGACCGTTTCAGACGTGATATGGGCAATGTTGAAGAGGCATATGCAGAGGTATTTAAACGTCTTGGACTATAATTAAGTGTAGACCGAATTAAATTGCCCGGCTCACCGCTTTTTGCCGAGGGCATGTGCATATGTACGGCACCGTCGACTGCAAAGTGGCAATCAAAGCGATTTTCTTCGGTCTTATAAAAAATTTAGAGGAGTAAATGAAATGGCAACAAATACTTACGAAAGTCCGTTAAACTCACGTTACGCGTCAAAGGAAATGCAGTACATTTTTCTCCGGACAAGAAATTCTCAACTTGGAGAAAACTTTGGATTGCACTTGCCGAAAGTGAAAAAGAACTTGGACTTGATATAACAGACAACAGATTGCTCAAATGAAAGAGCATATTTACGATATTAATTATGATGTTGCAAAGGCTCGTGAAAAGGAAGTTCGTCACGTGTAATGTCGCACGTTTTACGCATATGGCGTACAGTGCCCGGAGCAAAGCCTATTATTCACTTGGGTGCAACAAGTTGTTATGTCGGTGACAACACTGATATTATCATAATGACAGAGGCTATGCAGCTTGTTAAGAAAAAGCTTGTATGTCTTATCGGAGAGCTTGCAAAGTTTGCAAAGGAATATAAGGATTTGCCGACATTGGCATTTACTCATTTTCAGCCGGCACAGCCTACAACAGTAGGTAAGCGTGCGTCATTGTGGCTTGAAGATTTGCTTATGGACCTTGAGGACGTTGATTATCAGCTTTCAAAGGCAAAGCTTTTGGGCTGTAAGGGTACAACAGGTACACAGGCAAGTTTCCTTGAACTTTTTGAGGGTGACCATGAAAAATGTAAAATGCTTGACAAGAAGATTGCCGAAAAAATGGGTTATGAAGAATCATTCCCTGTAAGCGGTCAGACATATCCGAGAAAACTTGACTCTCAAATGCTTAATACATTGAGCCTTATCGCACAGAGTGCGTACAAGTTCTCAAACGACATCAGACTTCTTCAACATTTAAAGCAGATTGAAGAACCGTTTGAAAAGTCGCAAATCGGTTCATCGGCAATGGCTTATAAGAGAAACCCTATGAGAAGTGAAAGAATCGGCTCTCTTGCAAGATATGTAATAGTAGACGCACTTAATCCGGCAATCACTGCATCAACACAATGGTTTGAAAGAACACTTGATGACAGTGCAAATAAGCGAATTTCAGTTCCTGAGGCTTTTCTTGCGGTAGATGCTATTCTAAGCTTGTACATCAACGTTGTTGACGGACTTGTGGTATATGATAAAGTAATCAATCAGCAGTTTATGCGTGAAATTCCGTTTATGGCTACTGAAAATATTATGATGGACGCCGTTAAAAAAGGCGGTGACAGACAGGATTTACACGAAAAAATCAGAGTATATTCTATGGAGGCGGGAAAGACTGTTAAAATGGAGGGTAAGGAAAACAACCTTGCTGAACTTATCGCCGGTGATCCTGCATTCGGTTTGACTTTGGAAGAAATTAATGCCGTTATGAAACCTGAAAATTTTGTCGGACGTGCTCCGCAGCAGGTTGAAGATTTCTTAAAGGATTACGTTGAGCCTGTTCTTGAAAAGAACAAGGATTTACTTGGTATTGAAGTTGAAATTAACGTCTGATCTATTTAAAATATAAATTTAGAGGTATTTATATGAAGAAAATTATATCTTGCCTTGTTGCGGTTTGTATGGCTGCAATGTCGTTTGTGACCGTACACTGCGAGGATAATATTAAAGTGATACTTGACGGCAAAACGCTTGAATTTGACGTTCAGCCACAAATTATAGACGAACGCACACTTGTGCCTATGCGTGTGATATTCGAGGCATTGGACGCAGATGTTGAGTGGGAAGAGGAAACTCAGACTATCAACACAAGACGTTCGGATACTGATTTGTTTTATATCAGTATGCGTGTGGGTGACAAGACAATTCATAAGGAGTCGGTTGAGGCGAACTTGCCGACATCAAACGATATTGAACTTGATGTACCGCCGATGATTATAGACGGGCGTACGCTTGTTCCTGTTCGTGCGGTTTCGGAGTGCTTTGGCTGTAAGGTAGAGTGGGACGGCGAAAGTCAAACTGTTATTATTGAAAGCAATTCTGACAATAATACAGATACTGACGTGCCGACACCGTCACCGACAGAAACGCCTGTCAATTCAGTTAATACAATCGAATATAACGCCGATAATGAGCAGTATGCAAGTTATATGAAAGAATTTAAAATTCTTGACGCGGTAAAAAATTCGGACGGCAACTATGATATAACATACACACTTCAAACATATCTTGAAGGTCGTGGTTTGGTTGTGGTTGAATTTAGGTGCCTTGATGAAAACGGCAGTGAAGTTGACAGATTCGGCGGAGCATTCCAAGGCACAGATTATACATGGAGCGCTCAAGAGGCGAAAACAACAATTTCCGGTAAAACAACACGCATTGAGCTTGTAATTGAAAAATAAGTTATGAAATTAAAAATCAGGCAAACGCTTGGTTAGCATAGGAGGACAAATACATGGTAAAAGCAATAGTTGGTGCAAACTGGGGCGATGAAGGTAAGGGCAAGATTACAGATATGCTTGCTGCTGACAGTGACATCGTAATCAGATTTCAGGGCGGTGCAAACGCAGGTCACACTATTATAAACGAATACGGAAAATTTGCATTGCATCTTCTTCCGTCAGGTTCATTCAATCAGAATGTAACAAATATGATCGGAAACGGTGTTGCACTTGATATTCCTGAACTTATAAAGGAAATTGACGAGGTCGTAAAACGTGGTGTTCCAAAGCCGAACATTGTTGTGTCAGAAAGAACACAGGTTCTTATGCCTTATCACAAGTTGTTTGACCAGTACGAAGAAGAAAGACTTTCAGACCGTCAGTTTGGTTCTACAAAGTCAGGTATAGCACCGTTCTTCTCAGATAAATTTTCAAAAATCGGTTTTCAGGTTTGGGAACTTTTCGAGCCTGAAAGACTAAAGGAAAAGATTAAGAACGTAATCGAAGTAAAAAATCTTATGCTTGAACATATCTATCATAAACCGCTATTGGACGCAGACGAGCTTTTCAATACACTTATGGAATATGCCGATATGATTAAGCCGTATGTGATTGATTCGGTTGCATTTATGCACAACGCAATCAAAGAGGGTAAGAAAATTCTTTTGGAAGGTCAGCTTGGCTCACTGAAAGATCCTGATTTCGGTATTTATCCGATGACAACTTCTTCATCTACTCTTGCCGGTTACGGTGCGGTTGGTGCAGGTATTCCTCCGTATGAAATTACAGACATAATTACAGTTGTAAAAGCATATTCATCAGCAGTTGGTGCAGGTGCATTTGTTTCGGAAATATTTGGCGAAGAGGCAGATGAACTTAGAAGACGCGGCGGTGACGGCGGTGAATTCGGTGCTACAACAGGCAGACCGAGACGTATGGGTTGGTTCGACTGTGTTGCGTCACGTTACGGCTGTCGTGTACAGGGTACAACTCAAGTTGCATTTACTGTACTTGACGTACTTGGTTATCTTGATGAAATTCCTGTATGTGTGGGATATGAAGTTGACGGTGAAGTTATCAGAGATTTCCCTACAACAAACAAGCTTGAAAGAGCAAAGCCTGTTTTGAAAGTTCTTCCTGGTTGGAAAACTGACATCAGAGGAATCAAGAAATATGAGGACTTACCGGAAAATTGCCGTAAGTACATCGAATTTGTTGAAAAAGAACTTGAAGTGCCTATTAAGATTGTTTCTAACGGTCCTTCAAGAGAAGATATTATATTGAAATAATTAAAATGAACCCAAGGGGGAATTTGTTATGGACGCATCTAAAATCAAATTGATTATATGGGACCTTGACGAAACCTTTTGGAACGGTACTATTTCAGAACAAAAGGTCGCACCTGTTAAGCAGGCTTGCGACCTTGTTTTGTTATCCTCAAAAAAGGGGAATTGTCAATTCGATTTGTTCCAAAAATGATGAAAAGCCGTGTATCGATAAGCTGAAAGAATGGGATTTGGATAAGTATTTTGTGTTCAATTCGATTAACTGGGAGCCGAAAGGTCAGAGGATTAAAGATACTGTGGAAAGTATGAATTTAAGAACTTGCAATGTACTTTTTATTGACGATAATAAGCTGAATTTGGAGGAGGCAAAGTTTTTCTGCCCCGATATTATGACAATGCTACCCGATAAAATCGGTGAACTTTATGCGGCGGTTTCAATGCTTGATAAGAATGACGAAAAATTATCACGTCTTGAAAGTTACAAGGTGCTTGAAAAGAAAAATAAGATTAAAAAGAGTATCGGTTCAAATGAAGAATTTTTGCGACAGAGCAATATCCACGTTGATTTTCATTCGGATTGTGCGGAACACATTGACAGATTGCATGAGCTTATATTCCGTGCAAATCAGCTTAATTTTACGAAAGTGCGTTCAACGAAAGACGAACTTAAAGCGTTGTTTGAAGATAAAAATGCGAAATGTGAATATATAACGGCGTATGACAAGTACGGTGAATACGGAATTGTCGGCTTTTATGCCGTAAAGGATAATACGCTTGCGCATTTTCTGTTTTCGTGCCGTACGCTCGGTATGGGGATTGAGCAATATACATATGAAAAAATCGGTTGTCCGAAACTTGATATTGTAGGTGACGTGTCGGTTAAAATCGGCAAAAACGAGCCGACTGTAACGTGGATAAATCAAGATAACGTAAAGACGGATAATGAATTTGAGGACATAAAAAATACCGGTTTTAAGGTGCTTATAAAAGGGCCTTGCGACTTAAATCAAATATTTTCGTTCATAAAAAATGAGGATATATTCGATTGTGAGTTCACGTATGTGAGCCGCGAAAAACAGTCGCTCGGTGTTGCGATTGAGGGTATGAACCATACTTCGCAAATTGTAAATGCCTATTCGATTACAGACGAAGAAACAGCCGAAATTTGTAAACTGCCGATATGCGACAGCCAAATGTATTCGGACAGCATTTATAAAAATAAGTATGGAATGATTTTTATAAGTATTTTGACTGACGCTAATCTCGGCGTGTATCGAAATAAAAACAACGGTGCTGTTTTTGCGTTTGGTGAGTATATTTATCCGCTTACCGACAAGGCTATGTGGAAAAAGTATATTAATAAAGAAGTTTATACCGCAAATTGTGATTTTAAAGAAAAGGATTTGCAGAAGATTGCGGAAGAATATGAATTTTTGGGCAGACTTACACCAAAGCAGACGGCGGAAAATCTGCGGTTTATCTATGAGCATATCAAAACCGATACGGAACTTGTTATTTTGCTTGGCTGCGAACGTGAGTACAAGGATAATAAGCTGGAGGCTTGGGTGAACAGGCACAATGACCACAAGGAATATAATGCGGCGGTACGGAAAGAATTTGACGGCTGCAAAAATGTGACGTTGTTTGACGTGAATGAATATATAATGTCGGACGATGATTTTAACGACAGTGTAAACCATTATAAAAAACGTGTGTATTACTTGATGGCACAAAAATTTACCGAAATGATAAATGCTCATGCAAACGCAGATGTAGCAAAGCAAACGTCAAAAGCAAAACTTGCTTATTTAACATTAAAACAAAAAATTAAAAAGATTGTTAAACCAAACGGTTAAATTTTATATTGACAAAACAGTTGCATTAGAATAAAATTAAACTATTGATTAAAATAATTTGGGAGATTATAAATGAGTATACGAAAGGTAACTATATGCTTGGCGGTGATTCTTTTCATATCTGCCACCGTACTTGCATTTACATCTAATAAACGTGCAGAAAAAAATGGCTGAAAAAGAATATACGCCTACCGTACAGACGGTCACAATGACGGCTGTCGGCGACTGTACGTTGGCAACTGACATAAACGCAGACCCAAACGGCAGCTTTAAATCGGTTGCTGAGTCTTTAAACGGCGATTATTCATATTTCTTTAAAAATGTTTCACCGATATTTTCGGAGGACGATTTAACTATCGTAAATTTTGAGGGTACTTTGTCAAATCAAGGAACAAGACAGGATAAGCAGTTTGCTTTCAGGGGTAAGCCTGAATATGTACAGATACTTACATCGTCAAGTGTTGAGGCGGCAAACCTTGCAAATAACCACAGTGCCGATTACGGTGACGTAAGTCTTTCGGACACGATAAAATATTTGAATGAGGCCGGTATCTCCAATTTTATAGGTACGAATACTGCGATAAGAGATGTAAACGGAATATCGGTCGGACTTGTCGGAATTGACGCACTTGACGAAACAGAGGCGGCAAAACTTGAAAATGTTATCGGTTCGGTTAAAAGTCTTGGTGCACAGCTTGTTATAGTAAGTATTCACTGGGGCGAAGAAAAGGCTACCGCTCCGAACGATACACAAACAGAGCTTGCACACAAGGCGATTGACGCAGGTGCAGACCTTGTTTTGGGAACACACCCTCACGTTTTGCAGGGTATTGAAAAATACAACGGTAAATATATAGCGTACAGCTTGGGTAACTTCTGCTTCGGCGGTAACAATAACCCGGCGGACAAGGACACAGTTATATACAGACAGACATTTACGTTTGTTGACGGGGTTATGCAGGAGGACGATAATATGACGCTTATTCCCGCAACAATTTCGGGTCATGATGAGTATAACGACTATCAGCCGGCAATAGCTGAGGGTGACAGAAAGACTCAAATAGAGAATAAGTTGATTGAATATTCGACACCGCTCGGACTTTCTACGCTTAATTTCAGATAATTTGTTTTTACTATTGACAAATGGCAGTAAAGTTTAGTATAATATAACACAGATTAGATGAGATTAGAACAGACAGAGCATATTTTAATATGATTTTTATGCCTCTTGGACTTATCTGTCTGAGAGGTTTTTCTGTTTTTTCTTGCAAAAAAGAAAGGAAGATGTAAAATGAAAAATTTAAAGAAGATTATTGCAATGGGACTAACAGCCGCACTATGTGCCGTTTCTTTGGCAGGTTGCGGAGGTTCAAAAATCGGCGGTGCCGACGGCGAAACGGACGTAAATGTTGCAGATACATACAAAATCGGTGTACTTCAATACGCAGACCATCCGTCGCTTGATAACTGCCGCGAGGGCTTTAAGCAGGGACTTGATTCAGAGGGTATCAAGTATGATATTACAGAATCGTCTGCAAAGGGTGACGACTCAACAAATACACAAATCGCACAGCAATTTGTTTCACAAGGTATGGACCTTGTATGCGGTATCGCAACACCGTCTGCACAGGCTTGCTACAATGCGGCTTATGAAGCAAAAATTCCTGTAATCTTTAACGCAGTTTCAGACCCTGTTGCCGCAAAGCTTGCAGAAAGCGATACACAGGCAATGGACGGAATTACAGGTGTAAGCGATATGTTGCCTGTTGACGAACAGTTAAAGCTTATCCGTGAAATGTTGCCTGACGCAAAGAAAATCGGTATACTTTACACAACAAGTGAAGCAAATTCTGTTTCTACAATAGAAACATACAAGCAAAAAGTAGGCGAATACGGTTTTGAACTTGTTGAAAAGGGTATTACAAATGCCGCTGAAATTCCGCAGGCAGTAGACCTTTTGGTAAGCGAAGTTGACTGTATCTCAAATATGACAGACAACACAGTTGTTGAAAACTTGCCTATACTTCTTGAAAAGGCAACTGCTAAAAACATTCCTGTATTCGGCAGTGAAGAAGAACAAGTAGGAAACGGCTGTATAGCGTCAGCCGGTATCGACTACATTGAACTTGGTAAAAAAGCAGGCGTTATGGCTGCAAGAGTGCTAAAGGGTGAGGACGTTAAGAATATCCCTTTCGAAACTCTTACAGAAAGTAAAATTACAATCAACACTGACGTCGCAGAAAAAATCGGAGTAACAATACCGCAGTCAATCACAGACAGAGCTGAGGTCAAAAACGCTCCGTCTGAATCATGATTGAAGGACTGATAGTCGGAATACTTGAGCAGGGACTGATATATGGAATAATGGCTATGGGTGTGTATATCACCTATACCATTCTTGATTTCCCCGATTTGTCTGTAGACGGTACGTTCCCTCTCGGAATTGCTATATGCTTTGTGATGATTAATAACGGTCTTAATCCGTGGCTTGCATTGCTTGCGGCATTTGCCGCAGGGTGCATAGCCGGTATGTTTACGGGAATTTTCAACGTAAAACTCAGAATACGCAATCTTCTTTGCGGTATTCTTACTATGACGGCTCTTTATTCGATAAATTACGGAATAGTCGGAAAAGCGTCGGATTTCCTAAGTATGGATACAACGACTATTTTCTCGCAGGCAGCTTTCCTTTTCGGAAACGGTCACTTTGCATTGTACTCTAAACTTGTTGTTATTCTTGTGATTACGCTTATCGCAAAGTTTGCACTTGATTGGTATATGCGTACCAAGTCGGGATTTCTTTTAAGAAGTGTCGGAGATAATGAGGGGCTTGTAATCACGCTTGCACAAAATCCGGGAACGATTAAAATTATCGGTCTTGCGATTGCAAACGGACTTGTTTCTCTTGCCGGTGCGGTGTACTGCCAATACGGCAAAGCGTTTAACGTTGCGTCGGGTACGGGTACTGTTGTCATGGGTCTTGCCGCCGTTATTATCGGCTCGACTATATTTAAGAAAATTAAATTCCTTAGAATTACAACAGGCGTGCTTTTCGGTATGATTATTTATAAGGCCTGTATTTCAATCGCACTTGCCGCAGGCTTGCGTTCGCAAGATACAAACCTTATGATAACGATTTTGTTTATTGCAACACTTTGCGTAGACGAATTTTTGCTTAAAAAGAAGAAAGTTGGGGTGAAGAAAAATGCTTGAACTTTCTCACATTTATAAAACTTTTAATCAAGGAACTATTGATGAAAAGGTACTTTTTTCGGATTTTAACATAACCGTAAACGACGGTGATTTTGTCGGAGTTATCGGTTCAAACGGTTCGGGAAAAACGACTATGTTAAATGTCATTTCGGGCGATATGCCGATTGACAGCGGAAGTGTTTTGCTTGACGGTAAGGAGCTTAATAAGCTGAAAAACTTTAAACGTGCTCAGAGAATAGGCAGAGTTTTTCAAAATCCCGCAATGGGAACCTGTCCGTCAATGACTATATGGGAAAACCTGTCTATTGCAGATAATAAGGGTAAGAATTTCGGACTTTCGTTTGGACTCAACCGTCAGAGAAAAGACTTTTACCGTTCACAGCTTGAACTTTTGGGTATGGGACTTGAAAACAGACTTTCAACTCTTGCAGGCTCACTTTCTGGTGGTCAAAGACAGGCACTTGCACTTATTATGGCGACTATGATCAGACCTGATTTGTTGCTTTTGGACGAACATACAGCTGCGCTTGACCCTAAATCTTCTGATACGGTTATGATGCTTACGGATAAGATTGTTCGTGAAAAGAACATAACAACCATTATGGTAACGCATAATCTTCGTCACGCGGTTGAGCATGGCACAAGAACTGTTATGATGCATAACGGCGAGGCTATTATGGACGTTTCCGGTGCGGAAAAAGAAAATAAGACGATAAATGACTACTTGACAGTGTTTAACGAAATAAGTATCGAATGTGGAAATTAGCCTAAAAGCTGAATTTGAGAGTAGTTCAAATTCAGCTTTTTTAGTATAAAAATCAGCAAATATTTCATTCTCTTCTTGAAATTTTTATTCATTAAAGTTTATAATGAAAAAAGAGGCTTAAGAGAGATATTGGAGCGATTTGGGGTAAGGGAGAAAAACTATGTTAAAAAAATTAACCGCATTTTTGACGGTAGCTGTAATGGTTACATCAGTTGCGTCAATATCGGTGTTGACGTCATATGCCGACACAAATTCAACTATTGAAAAACGAGTAATGGAAAAACTTGATCGAGGCACTGTTGCCGTTAAAACAAACGGCGGTGTATATTTGTCGTAGCGACTTTTGGGTACGGAAAGTCTGACAAATCAAGCATTTGACATATACCGTGACGGCGAAAAAATATATACAACAGGCGGACACGATGCAACTTGCTATACCGATTCAAAAGGCACAGCGGATAACAAGTATACAGTTGTGCCGAAAGGTGAGGCAATAGACGAAACAGAGGCGGTTGATGTTTGGACAACCAACACAACATATAAAGGTCGTTCTGTGGCATATAAAGACATTGCGTTTAAAGTTCCTGACGGAGGAAAGACGCCGACAGATGAAGAATATACATATACCGCAAACGATATGAGTGTGGGCGACCTTGACGGTGACGGAGAATATGAATACATCGTAAAATGGGACCCGTCTAATTCAAAGGATAATTCCGTTAAGGGTTATACGGGCAATGTGTACTTGGACGCATATGAGCTTGACGGCACTCTTCTTTGGAGAATAGATTTGGGAGTTAATATCCGCGCGGGTGCGCACTATACTCAATATATGGTGTATGATTTTGATGGTGACGGTAAGTCGGAAGTCATATTAAAAACAGCACCGGGCTCAAAAGACGGTGAGGGTAATTATGTCTCAAAAAGCAGGAAAAAATATAACCAAGGGTGACAGATAAAAAAGATTACAGAAATTCATCCGGTTTGCTTATGGGCAAGGATGGCGGACCGGAGTATTTAACTGTATTTAACGGTGAAACAGGTGCGGCAATGCAGACTGTTGATTTTGACCCGCCGAGAAGCATTTTGACATCTTCCAAATGGGGCGACAGCTATGCAAACAGAAGTGAAAGATACCTTGCAGCGGTGGCATATTTTGACGGTGTACATCCAAGCGTTGTTATGACGAGGGGATATTATACATATGTGTATGCGGCGGCATATACTTGGGACGGCACAGACCTTAAAGAACAATGGCTTTCAACTAATACACCGACAGAAGAAAATAGCGGTACAGGTTGTACCGTAAAATATGCAGACGGTACAAGTAAAATAATACAAACAAACGCTTTATGCACAAGGTGCACACAGTGTATCGGTAGCTGACGTGGATAATGACGGATATGACGAGATTATTTTCGGCAGTGCGGTTCTTGACCATGACGGAACTGTTTTGACGTATGACGGCCGAGGACACGGTGACGCAGAACACGTTTCGGACTTTGATAACGACGGAAAACAAGAAATATTTATGGCACACGAGGCAGGTAAGCACAATGATAAAATAATTCCATATGCGGTAGATATAAAGAGATATAATGGTGATATTATGCTACAAGCCGCACAGGGAGATATAGGCAGAGGTATTATGGATAATGTCGATGATGATTATGCATTGTCAAGCGGTAATCTTTCGTTGTTCTGGTCGGTAGCGGCTGACGGTATATATAATCAAGCAGGTGAAAAAGTAGGAAATATACCTACTACCAATGGAAGCAATATGGAGAATTTTGCAGTATATTGGGACGGTGATTTGGGACGAGAATTGCTTGACGGAAATAAACTTGTAAAATACAGCATAAAAAGCGGTGCGGAAAGAATTTATTATAACAGTAAAAATTCAGCGTTGCCGGGTTCAATAAATAACGGTACAAAGTCAAATGCGTGTCTTACAGCCGACCTTTTCGGTGATTGGCGTGAAGAAATCGTGCTTAGATACGGTGACGGTGTGAGAATTTATTTTTCGACTATTCCGACTGATTACAGACTTACAACGCTTATGCACGACAGTCAATATCGTTGCGCAATAGCATGGCAGAATGTCGGATACAACCAGTCGCCTCATACAAGCTATTATATAGGTTCGGCGGCTTTGGCGAAAGATTCGGGTGGCAACACGTTAAACTACCTTGCACCGAATACGTCATTTACGGAGGTGACTTATCCTGACACATCGTCAATTACACCACGTCCTACGGTAAAAGCCACGACAGCACCTGTGACTGTTACTGCCGATGCGGATACATATCTTGTGGACAGTACAACGGCACACGGCTCTGACGAGGAATTGAAGATTAATCAAGCACAAAATGTATATACATCAAGCTCGCCGGGATTGAAAGATATTAAAGGTTTGGATTGATTCGCTTTGACCTTTCAAAGTATGCCGGTAAAAAAATTAGTATCAATACGGTTGAACTTGCTGTAATGGGTGTATTAAAAGAATAATCATCGTAAAGGTATTGGAAGAGCACTATTCGAATATGCAAAGAAAAGTATAAAAGAAAGTGGATATTCGTTTATCCAAGTAAAAACAGTGAAGATGGGAATGTATGAAGATTATGATCGTACAAA
>ENA-OPYX01001155-OPYX01001155.1-human-gut-metagenome-genome-assembly--contig:-NODE-1155-length-14601-cov-5.437267_pt1 | contig 14601 bp, 14 predicted proteins | sample MGYA00242639_ERZ504486 | MGnify/ENA primary metagenome ERZ504486 (study PRJEB26092, sample SAMD00036296) | human gut metagenome | host: Homo sapiens | study: EMG produced TPA metagenomics assembly of... | reverse complement strand
TGGGCATCACCGATGATGTCACCGGTCTGTCCCTGCCCGAGGTCAAGCCCGCTCCCATCACCGCAGCTGCTGGCACCAAGGAGTGCAAGTTCTGGGGTCTGGGCGGCGACGGTACTGTCGGCGCAAATAAGAACTCCGTCAAGATCATCGGCGACCACACTGATAAGTATGTTCAGGCATACTTCCAGTATGACTCCAAGAAGACCGGCGGCGTGACCATCAGCCACCTGCGTTTCGGCGACAAGCCCATCCGCAGCCCCTACTACATCAACCAGGCTGACTTCGTGGCCTGCCACAACCCCGCTTACATCCACATGGGCATGAAGATGGTCCAGGATGTCAAGCCCGGCGGCGTGTTCATGATCAACTGCCAGTGGACCGATGAGGAGCTGGGCCAGCACCTGAACGCTGAGGCCAAGAAGTACATTGCTGACAACAACATTCAGCTGTACACCATCAACGCTATCGATAAGGCGATCGAGATCGGTATGGGCAAGCGCACCAATACCATCCTGCAGTCCGCTTTCTTCAAGCTGGCTGACGTGATGCCCATCGAGGACGCTGTCAACTTCATGAAGCAGGCAGCTCAGAAGAGCTACGGCAAGAAGGGCCAGGACGTTGTTGAGATGAACTGGAAGGCCATTGATGCCGGTGTTGACGCGATCCACAAGGTCGACGTTCCCGCTTCCTGGTCCAACCCCGAGGCTGATCCCGCTCCCAAGGCTCTCACCGGCCGTCCGGAGCTGGTCAAGCAGATCCGCGAGGTCATGGAGCCCATCGCTCGTATGGACGGCGACAGCCTGCCCGTTTCCGCTTTCGTTGCAAATGCAAACGGCGAGTGGGAGCAGGGCGCATCCGCATACGAGAAGCGCGGCACCGCTGTGAACGTTCCCGAGTGGGATGCTTCCAAGTGCGTCGGCTGCAACCAGTGTGCATTCGTCTGCTCTCATGCTACCATCCGTCCCTTCCAGCTGACCGCTGACGAGCTGGCAGCTGCTCCTGCTCAGACCAAGAGCCGTGACAACCGCCCCGCAAACGAGTACAAGTTTGTGATGGCTGTTTCTCCTCTGGACTGCATGGGCTGCGGCGAGTGCGTCACCGTCTGCCCCACCAAGGCAATTGCTATGGTTCCTCAGGAGAGCCAGGCCGATCAGCAGGTAGTCTTCGACTACTGCGTCGCCAACATCTCCAAGAAGCCCAGCAAGTTTGCTGATGACACCGTCATTGGTTCTCAGTTCAACCAGCCCCTGCTGGAGTTCTCTGGCTCCTGCGCAGGCTGTGCCGAGACCTCTTACGCTCGCCTGATCACTCAGCTGTTCGGCGAGAAGATGTACATCTCCAACGCTACCGGCTGCTCCTCTATCTGGGGTGGTACCGCTTCCATCTCTCCGTACACCGTCAACAAGGACAGCGGCCATGGTCCTGCATGGTGCAACTCCCTGTTCGAGGATAACGCTGAGCATGGTCTGGGCCTGTACCTCGGCCAGAAGACCGTTCGTGAGAACCTGATCAAGCGTATTGCTGAGGTTGCTGGTTCTGACAAGGCTTCCGCTGAGCTGAAGGCTGCCTTCGACAAGTTCATGGAGACCAAGAACAACACCAAGGCAAACGACGAACCCGCCAAGGCTCTGATCGCTGAGCTGGAGAAGGCTGCTGCCGCTGGCTGCACCGAGTCCGCTGAGATCCTGAAGAGCAAGGAGTTCATCGCCAAGAAGTCCGTCTGGATCTTCGGTGGTGACGGCTGGGCATACGACATCGGCTTCGGCGGCCTGGATCACGTCCTGGCTTCCGGCGAGGATGTCAACGTCATGGTCTTCGATACTGAGATGTACTCCAACACCGGTGGACAGGCATCCAAGGCTTCCAACATTGGTGAGGTCTGCCAGTTCGCTGCTGCTGGTAAGGAGATCAGCAAGAAGAGCCTGTCCGAGATCGCAATGACCTACGGTTACATCTATGTTGCTCAGATCGCTCTGGGCGCTAACATGAACCAGGCTGTCAAGGCAATCGCTGAGGCTGAGGCTTATCCCGGCCCCTCTCTGATCATCGGCTACGCTCCCTGCGAGCTGCACGGTGTGAAGGGCGGCATGACCAACTGCCAGAACGAGATGAAGAAGGCAGTTGAGGCTGGTTACTGGAACCTGTTCACCTTCAACCCCGCCAACAAGGCTCAGGGCAAGAACCCCTTCACCCTGACCTCCAAGGCTGTGGATGCCGAGAAGTATCAGGCACTGCTGGCAAACGAGACCCGTTACAGCCGCCTGACCCGTGCATTCCCCGAGCGTGCAAAGGCTCTGTTCGCACGCAACGAGCAGGTTGCAAACGATCGTTACGAGCACCTGACCCGTCTGGTCGAGCTGTACAAGTAATCCTGTTTTCTGAACAATGGCTGGCAATGGCCGCAGCGGCACCCTAGTCCGCAAGGCGGCTGCTCCGCACTGGCGATTACTGCGCAACGCAGCAGTGCGAAACTGCGGCCCCGCCGCCCTGAACAGAGCATGATGAACGTGCAAACGAGCATTTGCGCAAACTTCTGATTTCATTCCCTCGCCCGCCGCGGCCCGCGAACCGCGCCGGGCAGGGTGTTTGAAATACCAAAGCGCCCGCGAGGGTCCTTGAAAGCACACCCCGCGTGTGTCAGGAGCATAAGGTCTGGCAACAGATACCTTGCTCCGCCTGCTGCATAAGACCTGCCCTGCAGGGATCTTGCCGCAGTCAAAAACGAATCCGTTTTTAGCGCCCCGCTCACTTTATAGTGAACGGGGCGTATTTTTGTGTAAGGAAACAGAAACCGCTGTACGGAATGTTCCATACAGCGGTTTTCTCATCCATATACTATTTTGCGGGAGCAGGAATGAATTCAATTTTGACCTGCATTCCCATACCGGCGGCAAGGCGCTGCAGCGTCCGCAGAGAAGGATTTGCGTTGCCGTTTTCCAGCTTGCTGATGTCTGCCTGAGCAATGCCGGTACGCTCCGAGAGCTCCTTCTGGGTCAGGCCGCTTACCTTCCGGGCATCGATCATTGCCTGTACCAGTGAAAGCTCTGGCTGAAGCGCCTCCCACTCCGCTTTGAATTCAGGGTCTTCCAGTTGTTTGTTGAGAAAATTCCGAAAATCACTCACGATATCTTCTCCTTTCGTTCAAGATAGTCTGCACGATATTTTTTGGCCAGGGCAATTTCCTCTGGTGGCGTTTTTTGCGTTTTCTTGATAAAGCCGTTGGTCAGAACAATGCGCTTTCCAATGTAAAAGAAATACAGAACACGTGTGATATTGCTGCTCTGCTTAGCACGGATCTCAAAAATCCCGTCCCCAATAAATTTGGAGTAGGGCTCTCGCAACTGTGGTCCGTTGGCTTCCAGCAGTGCGACAGCACCCAATACTTTTGCACGCATTTTGGTGTCAAGGGATTCCAGAAAATCATCTACCGGACAGTCGCCATTCTCCTTATGGTAGAAGTCTACATCGTAACATTCCAAGCGGCAGCCCTCCTCTATGGGATATATCCCATTTCTATAATATATGATATATCCCATTTTGTCAAGGGTGCGATAAAAATATCTTCTCGCTATTTTACAATTTCTTCATAGGATTTTCATGCAAACCCGTGCTTTTGGTGCTATACTACTGACATAAGGAACCGGGGCCGCAACCGATTCCTTGTACATGATTCCTCCTCACACCAAGGCAATATCCAAACAGAAAGCCCCTTTCAGTGGTCCGCAAGCACTGGAAGGGGCTTTCTGCGTGTTTTGGCGGAAATTCCCGCCTGATTCGGTGCATTTAGGGTTGACCGGCCTTTTGGCCGGCGCTATAATAAAAAGTGGATAAGATCTTTAGGAGGTGAACGCAGGACAATGGACCCGGATCATAGTCGAAGATGCGGTTTTGGTGCGATAGGACGGGACATGGAGCAGGCTGCGTTCGCCTTTTTTGCCCGGTAAGAGGTGCTGTTCGGGTACTTCTCAGCGGGGAGAAAGGGCGCGGCTTTGTGCGCGTGGAAGCCTTGGCAAGGGGTGGATGCGGGCCGTTGGCGGCGCTTTTTGTTTTGCCCTGTACCAACCGCCGGAATACGGTAGGAGGTACGCAAAATGGAAATGGAAGAAAAGAAAAACGAACTGACCGAGGCCGCCCTGCCTGTGCAGGAGCTGCCCGCTGATATCCCGGACGAGGTGCGCCAGAAGCTGGTCAGAGATCTGAACGAGGAAGCCACAGAGGACCTGAAGCAGGACATCCGGGAGGCCGAGAAAGAGGAAGCCCGGGACGAGGAGGTCAAGGCTGACCCTGAGATGCTGACCAAGAGCCGCCTGCTCAAGATGCTGGTAAAAAAGCAGTACGTCAAGCTGCGTGAGGTCACCGAGGAGGAGCAGCCCGCCGACCTGGCAGAGCTGCTGGAGGAGCTGGACGAGAACAACCGTCTGGTGGTGTTCCGCCTGCTGAAAAAGGAAGTGGCCACCGAGGCCTTCGCCTATATGTCCGATGAAGCCCGGGATGACCTGGTCAACGCCTTCTCCGACGTGGAGCTGGTCAGTGCCATTGAGGAGATGAGCCTGGACGATGCCGCCGACCTGCTGGAGGATATGCCCGCAGGCGTGGTCAAGCGGGTGCTGGAGAAATCCTCCAAGCAGACCCGTGAGAGCCTGAACAAGCTGCTGAACTACCCCGAGAGCTCGGCCGGCAGCCTGATGACCCCTGAATATGTCCGGCTGAAAAAAGAGATGAATGTCCGGCAGGCGCTGGATGCCATCCGGCGGCAGGGCGAGAACGCCGAGACCGTCTATATCAACTATGTTGTGGAGCGCAACCGCCTGAAGGGTGTTGTCTCTGCCCGTGACCTGCTGCTGGCAGACCCTGATACCCCGCTGGTCGATATCATGGACGACAACGTGGTCACCGTGAAGGTCACCGATGACCAGGAGTTCGTGGCCCGTGAGATGCAGCGCTACGACTTTACCGCAATGCCCGTTGTGGACAACGAGGGCATGTTTGTGGGCATTATCACCATCGACGATGCAATCGATGTTCTGACCGATGAGAGCACCGAGGATATGCAGAAGATGGCCGCCATTCTGCCCGCGGATGAGGCAACCACTTATTTTGGCACCAGTGTCTGGACCCACGCCAAGCAGCGCATCCCCTGGCTGCTGATCCTGATGCTGTCGGCCACCTTTACCGGCATGGTCACCACCCATTACGAGGAAGCCTTTGTCAGCCTGCCCCTGCTGGTCTCCTTCATGCCCATGCTGATGGATACCGCCGGCAACTGCGGCAACCAGATCAGCACCCTGATGGTGCGCGGTCTGGCGCTGGGCGAGGTGGAACCCGCCGATTTCCTCAAGGTGCTGGCCAAGGAACTCCGCGTTTCCGCGATCGTGGGTGCGGTGCTGGGCGTGGTGAACGGTCTGCGCATCTACCTGATGTACACCTTCATCTTTGCCGGTCAGTATGACAATGTGATGGGCTACGCCATCGTCGTCAGCGTGTCGCTGTTCTTCAGCGTCATCCTGGCAAAGCTGGTGGGCGGTATGCTGCCCCTTGCCGCCAAGAAGCTGGGTGCGGACCCGGCCATCATGGCGACCCCCTTCATCACCACCATCGTGGATGCCTGCAGCTTGATCCTGTACTTCCAGATCGCGCAGATCGTGTTCCGGAATATGATGTAACGTTTGATTTTATAGGAGCAACCCTCTCAGTCAAAGCCTGACGGCTTTGACTGAGAGGGCTGTTTCTTTTTGTTGAAAACTCAAGTTTTCCCGCTGTTTTCCACAGGTCGATTTTTGTAGAAAGCGGGTGTGGAAAACTAGCGGTTCCTTCATTCCAACGGGGAGAAATTCAAGGAGCGGATTTTCTGCCTGCTGTAAAAAGTAAATTTTCGGGTTTGACTTTCTTTCAGAAAAAAGGTGCAAAGGCCCATAATTCCCCTGATTTTCGCAAAGATCCGCGCGGTACAATACACCATGTATAAACCACCTCACAGGAAAATGTGGAAAACTCAGTGGAAAAAGTGGAAAACATCGTGGGAAAACTGGTGCTTTTTTCACAATTCCGGTGGAAAACCCGGTGGAAAGAGTGGATAAGTCCATCTGAACACACCAAAAGTGGATACAACCTGCTGTTTTAGCACTCGGATGAACAGACAGCCAGATCCCTTTGTTCACACCCTTCGCCTTGAATGGCCCTGCCAATCATGGTACAATGAAAAAAGAGAGCGTTCCCGGCCAATGGGGCGCAAATTTTACGAATAACGGAGGCTTCTGCCTATGAACTGGATCACCAAGCTGGAACGGAAATACGGCCGGTTCTGCATTCCCAACCTCATCAACATCCTCATCGGCGGCCAGATCCTGGTCTACGCCATTGAACTGTTCGTCAACCAGTATATTTCCTTTTATCTCTCCCTGAGCCGCAGTGCCCTGTTCGCCGGGCAGATCTGGCGGCTGTTCACCTTTGTGCTGGTGCCTTTTTCAGGCGGCGGGCCGCTCAGCGTGGTGCTGGGCATCTATTTTACCTGGTTCGTCGGCAGTGCGCTGGAACGGGAGTGGGGCGATTTCCGCTTCAACCTTTATGTCCTGCTGGGGATGGCAGGCGCGTGGCTGGCCTGCCTGCTGACAGGCTCTGCCGATACCTACTGCCTGTCCCTCTCCCTTCTGCTGGCCTTTGCCATGCTTTACCCGGAGCTGCAGGTGCTGCTCTTCTTCGTCATCCCCCTCAAGGTGAAATATTTCGGCATCTTTGCCGCCACCCTGTGGGTGTTCAGCTTCCTGAGCATGGGGATGCTGGGCAAGCTGAACTATCTGCTCTGTATGCTGGGCTTCCTTCTGTTCTTCGGGCCGCAGGCCTGGCATAACATCCGCGCCTGGGTGCGCCGGGAGCAGTGGAAGAGGAAAAATCGGAGATGATGATTGATCGTCTGGAAGGCAATTCGGAATTAAAGACCAGCGTCCGGCTGATGCTGGGGGGCCGCCGCATGACCCACAGTGTTCTGCTGGTGGGCGAAGAGGGGCTGGGAACCGGGTTTGCGGCCCGCTGCGTGGCGGCGGATTACCTTTTACCCCAACGGCGGCGCGCCCGCCGAAGCCCTGCTCCGGGGCGAGTGCTGCCGTGCTGTGGCAAAGGCCGGTAAGCGCGACAGCGGCCAGATCGAGACCGGCATCGTCCGGGAAGCCATCTCCGTGACCGGTATGGGCAGCGGCGGGCGGTATCTGGTCGGTCAGGTCACGGCCATGCGCAGCGAGATCTTCAACACCAGCCTTTCGGCAGAGGGGCGCGCTGGTGCTGCTCTACCAGTGTGGAGCGGATGAACGAGGAATCGGCCAACGCTCTGCTGAAGGTCATGGAGGAGCCGCCCGAAGGCGTGCGTTTTTCTGCTGACGGCGGATTCGCTGGCGGGCGTTCTGCCCACCATCCGGAGCCGCTGCATCAGCTTTGCAGTGGCTCCGGTCTCCCCCGCCGATTGTGCCCGCTACTGCACCGCACAGGGGGTGGACAGCAAGGATGCCACCCTGTACAGTGAGCTGTTCGATGGCCACATCGGCACAGTGCTGGATGCGGCCCGGGATGAGGTCCGCCGGGCGCAGGTGGACAAGGCGCTTGCCCTTGCCAAAGCAGCGGCCGCGCAGGACAGCTATGCCGCCGCTGTTCTGCTGTCAGCTTACGAAAAGATAAGGTGGGGGCCGCCGCTCTGCTGGCTGATTTCCGGGCCGTAGCGGCCGCCGGACTGCGCGGCAGCCCCCGTGCCCCGGTGCAGGGCGATGCCGCCCGCAAGGCCCTTGCAGCCGCCGATGCGGCGATCCAGCGGCTGGGCGCACAGGTGAACCCCAAGATCACCTTGAGTGTGCTGGCTGCAAGATTCCGGGGGCTGTAACCCGTACCTGCCGAGCGTTAGCGACGGCTGAGAGGTTTAGCTGGGTTTTGCCCAAAACAAAAAGCTCCCCCTTTCGGGGGAGCTTTGTCGGAAAGAGTCTTATTGGAGTCAGCGCCTCCGTGCTTTTCTGCGCCGGCCCAGATTCAGCGAGCCGCCCCCGGCAACAAGGGTGAAGAAGCTGAGGACAGCCAGGAGGACGATGAGGGCCGCCATCAGGAGAAACGTGGTCTGAAGGTCGGTGCGAAAGTCGGAGACATACTCCTGATGGGTCACAAGGTCTACCGTGCCCACTTCATAGCCGTCCAGATAAACGGTGGCCGTGCCAAGGACAGCCCCATCCTTGACAGTGGCGGAGATGTTCTCCTGAAGGTCATAGGTGAAGGTCACCTTGTCGTCCGCATGGCCGTAGCCGCTGACCGGCGCGGCAGCGTAAAGCTCCACTTCCTCATAAGAGCGGCACTTCTTCAGGGGGGCGGTGGTCAGCGGGGTCTCGGTGTCCACCAGCTCCCGGTCAGAAAAGCTTGCAAAGGCCCAGTCCAGGATCTCGGAGGCCTCCCTGTAAATGTTGTCAAGGTCGGAGCCCAGCACCACCAGCCCGTAGGTGTGGCCGTCCTTCTGAGCAAAGGTCACATAGCACCGGCCCGCCAAGGTGGTAAAACCGGTCTTCATGCCCCGGATGTAATCCCGGTAGTAGGGGTACTCCGGGTTGAGCATCAGGTTGGTGGAGGTGATGGTGCGCTCGTTCTGGTGCAGATTGGTGGCAGGCAGAGTATAGCTCAGGGTGTTTGCCACCTGCATATAAGTCTCGTTCTCGGCGCAGGCCTTGGCGATCAGGGCCAGATCGTGGGCCGAAGAGACGTTGCCATAATCATACAGGCCGTGCACGCAGGTAAAGCTGGTGCTGGTGCAGCCCAGCTCTTTGGCACGCTGGTTCATCCGGGCCACAAAGGCGGTCAGGTCGCCGTCCGAAACATCACTGGCGATCACACTGGCTGCGTCATTGGCGCTGGCCACCAGCAGGCCGTACAGCAGGTCGATGCGGCGCACCGTTTCACCGATGCGCAGGTTGATGGTGCTGCCGTTGGCGTTCTGGATGTCCTTGAACTCCTGGGTCAGGCTGGCGGGGATGGTGATCTCCGCGTTCATGTCCTTGCCGCTTTCCAGAAACAGCAGGGCTGTCATCATCTTGGTCAGGCTGGCAATGTAGCGCTGCTGGTCCGCGTTCTGCTCCAGAATGGGCTTGTCGATGTCCGCGTTGAACAGATAGACCGACTCGCCCTCGTTCACGGTCTGGATGGGCATTTCGTATGCGGCCAGACCGGGCAGGACAAGGGTCAGGGCCAGCGCTGCGGTCAGCAGCAGGGCCGCCGCCCGGCGGAAGAGAGTAGAGTTCTGCATAAGCGTATCCTCCAACGGAAGCTCCCGGCTTCCCTGAATCAAAAACTAAAACACTATATAAAAGAATACCATAAATGACGGAAAAGAGAAAGGTGGTTTTTCACAATGTTGTTGCCTTTTGGTGGAAAAGTTCCCCGGGACGAGGGTGCGGTGTTCGTGGCACCCAACGCCACGGTGCTGGGCGATGTGGTGCTGAGACCGGGCTCCTCGGTCTGGTATGGTGCGGTTCTGCGCGGGGACGACGGCACCCTGACCCTGGGCGAGAACACCAATGTGCAGGATAATGCGGTGCTCCACTGTGACCCGGGCGGGGCGGTCACGCTGGGCAAAAACGTGACCGTGGGCCACTGTGCCCTTGTCCACGGGTGCACCGTGGGAGACGGTTCCCTGATCGGAATGCACGCCACCCTGCTCAACCACTGTGTTGTGGGCAAAAACTGCATCATCGGGGCCGGTGCGCTGGTGCCGGAAGGCAAGATCATCCCGGACGATTCCCTTGTGGTGGGGGTGCCGGGGAAGATCATCAAGCAGGTCAGCCCCGAACAGGCAGCCGACAGCCTTGCCAATGCCGCCCACTATGTGGGGGAGGGCCGCCGTCACGCCGCAGCCCTGCGGAAAGAGGAAAAAGGTGAAAACGAGTGAGCGAAATAATTTCGTGCGAAGCTTAACAGAATTTTCACAAGATTTCACAAGAAAGTAATGACTTTTGCGCCGAAATCGGGTATACTATGAGCACAAGGGAGCGGGGCCGCAACCGTCTCCCTTGCACATGATTCCTCCTCACACCAAAGCAATACCCCAAAACAAAAGTCCCCTCCGGTGTACCGCAAGCGCCGGAGGGGACTTTTGTTTGTCTGAAACAGTGCCCCCGGCGGAGCGATCCTCTGCCGGGGGCGCTGTGTGATATCAAGTTTCAGAGGGAACCGTAGATGCCGCGCACGGAGACCTCGCCGGTGAACACATGCTCCTCACCGCTGTCGGTGCGGACAACAAGACGGCCCTCCTCGTCTACATCCACGGCCTCGCCTGCTCCCTGCCCGCCGTCCGGCAGGTCAAAGGTCACCCGCCGTCCGATGTTGACACAGGCGGCCTTGTACTCCTCCCGGAAGGTGCAAAGCCATCCCGCGCAAAGGTGTACAGGGGCCGATCAAAGCCGAAATCCGTCAGAGCCTCGGCCAGCCAGCCGGGATCCTGCTCCAGATCGATCTTGGCACCCTGGAGAGCCAGCGAGGTGCCGTGGGGCAGGTCAGCGGCATCAAAATAACTCTGCGGCTGGGCCAGATTGATGCCAATGCCGCACAGGATGCCCCGGCCCTGCTGCTGGTAGCCGTAGCAGACGCTTTCGCACAGGATGCCCACGATCTTTTTGCCGTTCAGTAACAGGTCGTTGGGCCACTTGATCTGGCAGTCCACGCCGTAGCGCAGGGCCAGCTGCCTGCGCACGGCAAGGCTGGCCAGCAGGGGCAGGGTGGCGGGCTGCGCCAGAGGCTCCCGGATGGCGACCGTGTAGTACAGCGCCTTGCCCTCGGCGTTGACCCAGGTGCGGCCCAGGCGGCCCCGCCCGGCGGTCTGGTTGGTGGTATATACCGCGCCCACCGGGCCGAACTCTTCAAAATGCTCTTTCATATACGCGTTGGTGCTGCCGCATTCGGGCAGATAACGCACCTCATTGATGCTCATTGCTGCGGTACCTCTTTGTGTGCAAAGCTGGTGATCCTGCCCTTGTCCAACAGCATCACGCCGTAGGTGTTGGGGCCGGTGTAGCAGCGGCCGCAGGAACCCGGGTTGAACAGGAACACGCCGTTTTTCTGGAGGGCGATGGGTTTGTGGGTGTGGCCGAACAATGCCACCTCAGCGCCGCGGGCGGCGGCGGCATCCGCCAGCGTGTCCAGATCGTATTTTACGCCATACATGTGACCATGAGTATAGAAAACGACCACCTGATCGAAGGCGGCCAGCCCGTCCAGCGGCTCCAACGCGCCAAAATCGCAGTTACCGGCCACGGCGTAGACCTTCATCTTGGGGTGCAGGGTCAGCGCCTCTTCCAGGTCGCGCAGGCCATCTCCCAAAAAGACAACGGCAGTTGCATCGCTTTCTGCGTGCAGGATGCGCTCCACTGCACCGGCGCTGTTGTGGCTGTCGCTCAGGATCAAAAGTTTCGTCACGGGACTACGTCCTCCTTATTTATACGTATTAAACCTCTCAGTCGCCTTCGGCGACAGCTCCCCTGTCAGGAGAGGCGGCAATGCGAAGCATGGACAGAGAGGTCAGTCTGCCTGCAAAGCAAGCAGCTGCTTGTACACTTCACTCTTGGAATACGGCGTGCCCTGCGCGGCGGCCTTGGCGGCGGCAGAGGCTGCGCAGCCGTTCTGGGTCAGTTCCAGCGCCCGTTGGGCGGCCTGCTCCAGGGTCAGCTCTTCTTCGGCTTCGGCGGCGGGCGCACCGGCCATCACCAGAACATACTCGCCGCGGGGGTCATTCTCGGCATAATGGGTCTGGGCCTCGCCCAGCGTCGTTTTCCAGATCTCCTCGTGGAGCTTGGTCAGCTCCCGGCAGAGGGTGATGCTCCGCTCGGGGCCGAAGGCGGTGGTCAGGTCGTCCAGCGTGGTGCGCAGCTTGTGGGGCGCTTCGTAGAAGATGACCGTCCGCTTTTCCCCCTGCAGCTCGGCCAGCCGCTCCCGCTTCTGCTTTTTGTTCACAGGCAGAAACCCCTCGAACACCCAGCGGGAGGTGTCCTGACCGGAGACGGCCAGCGCCGTCACACAGGCGGAGGCTGCCGGAACAGGCACCACCTTGATGCCCCGGGCCAGTGCGTCCCGCACGATCACTTCGCCCGGGTCAGAGACGCAGGGCATTCCGGCATCGCTGCACAGGGCGCAGTTCTCGCCTGCCTCAATGCGGCGCAGGATCCCCTCGCCCTTCTGCAGGGCGTGCTCGTAGTAGCTCACCATCGGCTTTTTCAGCCCCAGAAAGTTGAGCAGCTTCATGGTCACGCGGGTATCCTCTGCGGCAATAAAATCTGCCGCGCCAAAGGTGGCTGCCACACGGGGCGGCATGTCATCCAGGTTGCCGATGGGTGTGGCAACGATATAAAGAGTACCTGCCATAGTATCCTCCCATTTGATTTGTACAAAACCTCTCCGTTATCCCTACGGGATGCCGCCTCCCCTACCAGGAGCCGCAGCCCGCACTTGGCACACAGCACATGAGAGGTTCAGCGTCCATACAGTGCCGCGCCTGCCGAGATGAGCACATCCGGCTCGACCCGCAGCCCGGTTTTTCGGTTCTTCTGTGCTTCCACCAGAAACAGCCAGGGGGCGGCATCCGGCCGGTTCTTCACAAAGGCCAGCCGCTTGGGCTCCAGCCGGTTGGCCCGCAGGACTGCCAGCACCTCGGCCAGCCGCTCGGGCCGGTGGCAGAGCGAGAGCCGCCCGCCATCCTTCAGCAGCCGGAACGCGCATTTGCAGACATCGTCCAGCGTGCAGTCCGTCTCGTGGCGGGCAGTGGCCCGGGCCCTGTCGGCGGCCTGTTCCCCTGCTGTGAAATAGGGCGGGTTGCAGGCGCACAGGTCGTAGCTGCCCTCGCCCTCCCGGAAGGAGCGCAGGTCGGCGCAGACGGGCGTGATGTGCTCAATGTCCTGTTCGGTGCAGGCGGCGGCCAGCAGCGCGCTGGCTTCGGGCTGCAGCTCCAGCCCCAGGCAGGGGCCGCGGTGGCCCCGGTCGTGCCATTCCAGGCTCACGATGCCGCAGCCGGAGCACAGGTCGGCGGCGCGCCAGGCCCGCTTTGGCTCCGAAAACCGGGCCAGCAGCAGCGCGTCCGAGCCAAAGCGGTGCACGGCTGAACAATAGACTCTTGTTCTATTATACAAAATCTCGGTGGAATGTTCCATATACAGCACCTAAAATCCACTGCCAAAATATCGGGCGAAAAAATCGGGGAAAATTGTGCATGAAAGAAAAGCAGCAGACCCGCTTTTGACAGGTCTGCTGCTTTTGATGCGTTTTTCAGTGTTCGCCGTGAAATTATTCAGCGGTGATAGCACCGGTGGGGCAAGCACCCTCGCAAGCGCCGCAATCGATGCAAGCGTCTGCATTCACAACTGCAACACCATTCTCAATGGTGACAGCACCAACGGGGCAAGCGCCCTCGCAAGCGCCGCAGCCAACACATGCGTCAGAAACCTTGTGTGCCATAATAAAACTCTCCTTTTATCACCCGTGCACTAGCTTTAAGAAGAAGTCTGCCCTCGCACGGTGCCAGCAGGCTTCCCCGGAATTCATCCTTGTCTGCATTCTAACAAAGTGGACAAGAAAAGGCAAGACTAACCGTGTGCCATAAAAGCCCAAAGTTTTATTTTTGTGGGGTTGCACAAAAGCAAGGCCTAACTTTGCGGGAAAATTAAGAGAGTTTTTTGGCGAAAATCACGAAGAATGGTTAGTTTTGCGATACTAACCGCCGTGATATCCCACTATTTTCTGGGAATTATTTCTCTTTTTTGGGGCATTTGCCGCAGCCCACATTGCCCTTTTCATCGGCGGCTGCCACCACCGGGGCGGGGTTGCGCACACCGGAATAATCGTCGTCCGGGTCGGGGCGGCGGGGTGCCCGTTTGCCGCCGCTGATATACTCACACACGCCCACCTTATAGTAGCGCGGGGTCAGGGCTTCGGTGCCGCAGCGCACCCGCAGGTAGCCGGAGATGGGGTTCACTTCCAGCACGGTGCCCAGACCATCTGGGGTGCGCACGGTGCTGCCCACCATGGGCATGATGCTGTTCAGGTATTCGTAGGCGTTTTCCTCGTAGGAAAGGCAGCACATCAACCGGCCGCAGGCACCGCTGATCTTGGTGGGATTCAGGGAAAGGCCCTGCTCCTTGGCCATCTTGATGGAAACGGGCTGGAAATCCTTGAGGAAGCGGCTGCAGCAGAAGGGCTGGCCGCAGATGCCCAGACCGCCTATCATCTTGCTCTCGTCGCGCACGCCGATCTGGCGCAGCTCGATGCGGGTGTGGAAGATGCCGGCCAGATCCTTGACCAGTTCGCGGAAGTCCACCCGGCCGTCGGCGGTGAAGTAGAACATGATCTTGGAGCGGTCGAGGGTGTATTCGGCCTCCACCAGCTTCATTTCCAGGCCGTGGCGGGCAATGCACTCCTGGCAGGTGTGGTAGGCGCGCTTCTCATCCTCGCGGTTCTGGCGCATCCGGCGCACGTCCACGCTGTCGGCCATCCGGGTAATGGGCTTGAGCGCCTTGGAAACGGCGCTGTCGGCGATCTCTTTCACGCCCTGCACCACCTCGCCGCACTCAATGCCGCGGGCGGTCTCCACGATCACGGTATTCG
>ENA-OPYX01001153-OPYX01001153.1-human-gut-metagenome-genome-assembly--contig:-NODE-1153-length-14604-cov-3.248808_pt1 | contig 14604 bp, 14 predicted proteins | sample MGYA00242639_ERZ504486 | MGnify/ENA primary metagenome ERZ504486 (study PRJEB26092, sample SAMD00036296) | human gut metagenome | host: Homo sapiens | study: EMG produced TPA metagenomics assembly of... | reverse complement strand
AAGAAATGCCATTGCAACACTGATCTTTACATTTTTAGCATTTGCGATCGCACAGTTTGGATTGTTGGCAGTTGTAAAACAGGGATATGCGTACCTTGGATATGCAGCATTTATCACATTGTTTATTCCATTTATCATTCATGTGATCGTGACAAAAGGAAAAGAGATTTAAAATTTATTTTTGGGGAAAGAATTTATTATGAAAAAGTTAGGGTTAACGATATTTCCAAGAAAGGCAAGAAAAATAAGCTGAAAATTAAAAAAAGCAATAAAGTACGAAAATAGAAACTTGCTTTTTAGAGAAACTTGCTATATACTTATTAAGTTATAAAAACAGGGAGCTTGTTAAACAGGCTGAGAGGAAAGTAAAACTTTCGACCTTTGAACCTGATTTGGGTAATGCCAACGTAGGAAACGAAGATGATAAGTCGCGAACATACGGAAAGTTACAAAATCAGTAGCTTCCGTTTTTTTTCGTTGATAAAGGGATTCCTATATGGAAGAATTTACAATGATACGAAACAATGCGGTCAACTGGGAGCACCACTTTTGATCGCAATAGAAAAATAATGCATAAGAGAGAAAAGGAGAGATACTTATGAGAACAGCATTATCAATCGCTGGAAGTGATTCCAGTGGAGGCGCTGGAGTTCAGGCTGACTTAAAGACCATGACAATGAATGGTGTATTTGCAATGAGTGCGATCACAGCACTGACAGCCCAGAATACAACCGGCGTAACAGGAATATTAGAAGCAGATCCAGAATTCTTAAAGAAACAGATCGACGCAGTTTTTGAAGACATCAGACCCGATGCAGTCAAGATCGGGATGGTTTCCTCAAGCGGACTGATTAAAACGATCGCAGAAAGATTACAGCATTATAAAGCGGAAAATATCGTTGTTGATCCAGTGATGGTAGCAACAAGCGGATCACGATTATTAGAAGAAGATGCCGTAGATACATTAAAGAAAGAATTATTACCGATTGCTACGGTAATTACACCGAATATTCCAGAAGCTGAGATTCTTTGTGGAATGGAGATTCACACAGAAGAAGACATGGTAGCGGCTGCAAAAGCGATCTATGAAGATCTTGGATGCGCAGTGTTATTAAAAGGTGGTCATAATATTAACGATGCAAATGACCTTTTATATACAAAAGAAGAAGTTTCCTGGTTTAAAGGAAAAAGAATCAATAACCCAAATACACATGGAACAGGATGCACTCTTTCAAGTGCTATCGCAGCAAATCTTGCCAAAGGTTTTGACCTTAAGATTTCTGTACAGCGTGCAAAAGACTATATTTCAAGAGCATTGGCAGATATGTTAGATCTTGGAGCTGGAAGCGGACCAATGAATCATGCATTTGATTTAAAAGATGAATGGAAAGAGGAGGCATAGACAATGGGTAGCAGAAGAACATCAATTTTTGAAAACGGACTGATCTGGTTTGGAGCCGGAGTGTCCTTGGCAGAAATTTTAACAGGTACATATTTCGCATCCTTAGGATTTTCTACAGGATTATTAGCAATCATCATTGGACATATCATTGGATGTGGTATGATGTTTTTTGCCGGATTTATCGGTGGAAAGACAAGAAAAAGTGCAATGGAAACGGTAAAAATGAGTTTTGGATCAACGGGAGCTTTGTTATTTGCAGTGTTAAATATCCTGCAGTTAGTTGGATGGACAGCGATCATGATTTATGACGGATCATTAGCAGCAGCAGGAATCTTCAATATTGCGAATTGGGTATGGCCAGTCATTATCGGAGGATTGATCATTATCTGGATTCTGGTAGGAATTGAAAATTTAGGAAAGATCAATACGGTTGCAATGGCAGCATTATTTATTTTGACATTAGTTTTAAGTTTTATTATTTTCGGACATGGTTCATTAAAGCCGGTTGCAAATGATGGATTAACTTTCGGAGCAGCTGTAGAACTTGCAGTTGCCATGCCATTATCATGGTTGCCACTGATCAGTGACTACACAAGAGAAGCTAAAGAACCAACGAAAGCAACATGGGCAAGTGTGATTGTTTATGGATTGGTCAGCTGCTGGATGTATGTGATCGGTATGGGAATCTCTATCTTTACAGGAGAATCTGATATCGCACAGATCATGGTAAAAGCAGGACTTGGAATTGCAGGATTATTAATTATCGTATTCTCAACTGTAACAACAACATTCTTAGATGCTTGGTCTGCCGGAATTTCCAGTGAATCCCTATCTAAGAATATCAATGGAAAATGGATCGCTGTCGCGGCAACAGTGATCGGAATGATTGGGGCAATTGTTTATCCGATGGACGATATCACAGATTTCTTATATCTGATTGGATCAGTCTTTGCACCAATGATCGCTGTACAGATCGCAGATTTCTTTATCCTTCATCAGGATTTCTCAAGAAAATCTGTATGTATCCAGAACATGCTTGTATGGGTTGTTGGATTTATTGCATATCGCTGGTTAATGGGGGTTGATACGATTCTTGGAAATACACTTCCTGATATGGTGATTACGATCATTTTAAGTGTGATCGTAAGTTTATTGTTTGGGAAGAAGAATGATTAAGACCTTTATAAATTAATCTCATATAATAATAACGTATAATACCTTATAGGAAAAATCTATATCCTATAGGGTATTTTTCTATTTAAAACCTATTGACAATCAAACTCATATTTCTTATAATCATATTATTCCTATTAGAATTATATGAAATGTAACGAAGAAGGTGACAGATATGAAAGAGATATTATGCTTTGGAGATTCCAATACATATGGACTGATCCCAGGTACAACAAGAAGATATGACAGAGAAACAAGATGGACAGGAATTTTAGCAGAGAAGCTTTACGATAAAGGATATCGAATTATAGAAGAAGGATTATGTGGAAGAACCAGTGTATTTGACGATGCGACAAGAGATGGAAGAAATGGAGCGAAAGTACTTCCAATGCTCTTAGAGACACACGCACCACTTGACCAGGTGGTTTTAATGCTTGGAACCAATGACTGCAAAACATATAACCATGCAAGTGCAGATCGCATCGGAAAAGGAATCGAAAAACTGATCCAGCAGATCAGAAAAGCTGATCCAGCGATCGATATTTTATTAGTATCTCCGATCGAATTAGGAGAAGATGTATGGAAACCAGGATTTGATCTTGAATTTGACCAGCATTCTGTGAAAGTATCCAAGCAATTAAAACAGACTTATTTAAAGATTGCATGGAAGTACGGATGTGATTTCCTTGCAGCAAGTGATGTAGCCAAGCCAAGTAAGGCAGATATGGAACATATGAATGAAAAAGGACATAAAAACCTTGCAAAAGCAATCGAATCATTTCATTAGTAGAAAAGGAAAAGAAATCATTCAAACAATTATGTAAATGTGGTATGATAAGACAAATGTGGTATTTTATAAGAATTCACATAATAAAAGAAACAAAATGTTCAGAAAGGAATTTTACATATGGAAACGATCAATCCACAGGAATGGAAACAAGACCTGCCAGCATTTAAAGAAAAGACAGACCAGTTTTATGCAGGAGAACTAAGTAAAGCAGATTACAAAGGATTTTCCGGTGGTTACGGAAGTTATGCACAGAAAGATGGAAAAGCAAGTATGATCCGTCTTCGTATGTCAGGTGGCCATTTAACAAAAGATAAATTAAAATTTATCACAGACAGTATTAAAACATATAATGTAGATAAAGTTCACCTGACGACATGTCAGACGATTCAGTTACATAACTTACAGCCAGAAGCAATTTATGGAATCATGGAAGGTGGATTAGATCATGGTATTGTCACAATGGGTGGAGGTGGAGATTTTCCACGTAATGTAACCGTATCTCCATTGTCAGGTGTTGAAAAAGGAGAATATTTTAACGTTCTTCCATATGCCGAAGCAGCTGGAGAATATTTGATGACATTTATCAAAAAAGAAGTTATGCCAAGAAAATTAAAAGTTGGATTTTCAAACGGACCAGCTAATGAGACACATGCAACATTCCGTGATCTTGGATTTGTGGCAAGGGAAGATGGAAACTTTGATGTTTACAGTGCTGGAGGACTTGGTAACAATGCGAGATTTGGACTGAAAGTTGCTGAGAATGTACAACCAGAGAAGATTCTTTATTATATTGTGCAATGAGAGAAACATTCATCGCACATGGGAAATTATAAACAACGTGGAAGAGCAAGAACGCGTTATATGCAGGAGACTTTAGGTGAAGAAGGATATATCAAAGCTTTCCATGAGAAATTAGATGAAGTTTTCGCATCCGGACAGGATCTTGATCTTCATGTAGAAATTTCTGAAGTGAAGAAACAGGGAGATGGAAGTAAAGTATCTGGTAAACGAGTGATCGATCAGAACAGGAAGGATTATATGCAGTTTCTTATCACCCATTCGGTGGCTGTCCAAACCTGAGAAATTAGGAGAAATCTATGATGTGATCAAAGATATGGATGAAGTGGAAGCAAGAATTTCACCAGATGAGACAATGTACATCATCAATCTGACAGGAGATGAAGCAAAGAAAGTTTTAGATGCGACAGATGATGGTGCAGAAACGTTGTTTGAGACATCTGTATCTTGTATCGGAGCAACGATCTGTCAGGTTGGATTAAGAGATTCTCAAGGATTATTACACAAAGTGATCGAAGCAGAAAGAGAAGCTGGATTAAAGGATGGTTCACTGCCTAAGATTCATATTTCTGGATGTATGTCTTCTTGCGGAACACATCAGATCAGGAGAGATCGATTCACGGAAGTATGAAGTAATTGATAAAGTTGCTTATTCTGCATTTGTACTTCATATCAATGGATCTGATCTTCAGGGAAAAGAGAAGATGGGAGAAGAAGTTGGAATCATTTTAGAAGAAGATATTCCACAGTTCTTGGTAAAATTAGGACAGGCAGTTGAGAGTGAAGAACTTGACTTTTCACAGTGGAATTTAAAACATCCAGAAGGAATCAAGGAAATCGCAAAAGAATATATAAAATAGGACACAGAGATAATGGCATATTTTCCAATGTTTGTACAACTAAAGAAGAAAAAATGTCTAGTGATCGGCGGTGGTAAGATCGCACTTCGTAAGATTAAAGTTTTAAAAGATTTTGAAGCAGATATTACCGTGATCGCACCAGAGATGATAACACAGATTCGGCAGATCGATCAGATTTGCCGAATCTTTCGAACGTTTATGGAGAAAGATTTTAATGAGGCAGATTTTGTGATCGCAGCAACCGATGATCAAAAAACAAATCATGAGATCAGCCAGATCTGCAGACGAAAGAAGATTCCTGTCAATGCGGTCGATCAGAAAGAAGATTGCAGCTTTATTTTTCCATCCTATGTAAAAGAAGGAGAAGTTGTCGCTGCATTTTCAAGTGGCGGGCAGAGTCCGTTGATCACACAGTATTTAAAAGAAAAGATCAAACCAGATTTGAATAAAGAATTAGGACAACTCGCACAGATCTTGGGAAGTCTGAGAAAGCTTGCAAAATCATGCATTGCCACAGAACAGGAACGAAAGGCATTTTATAAAGAATTATTACAAATCGGATTAGAGGATATTGATTCATTGGAAGAACAACGAATTAATGAAATCATTCAAAAATATATATCAGAGTGAAATCGAGGAACAGTAAAAATGGAACGTACAAGAAGATTAAGAACAAGCAACTATATGAGAGATATGGTAAGAGAAAATCATGTGAGAATTGACGAATTGATCTATCCAATCTTTGTTACAGAAGGAGAAAATATCAAACATCCTGTAGAATCTATGCCAGGGATTTATCAGTATTCGCTGGATCGTTTATCAGAGGAAATTAACAGGATCAAAGAAGCGGGGATCAAAAGCAATTTTAATCTTTGGAATCCCAGATCATAAAGATGAAGTCGGAAGTGGTGCATACGCTGAAGATGGAATTGTGCCAAAGGCGATCCGCCAGATCAAAAAAGAGTATGAAGAACTTTTGATCATGCGGATGTATGTCTTTGTGAATACACATCTCATGGACACTGTGGCCTTGTGAAAGACGGAGTGATCTTAAATGATGAAACACTTCCGCTTCTTGCAAAGGCATCTGTAAGTTATGCAAAAGCAGGGGCAGATATCATTGCGCCAAGTGATATGATGGATCTTCGAGTGAAAGCTATTCGTGAAGCTTTAGATGAAGCAGGATTTGTATACACACCGATCATGTCTTATAGTGCCAAGTTTGCGTCAGGATACTATGGACCATTTCGTGATGCAGCACATTCTGCACCAGGATTTGGAGATAGAAAAACATACCAGATGGATCCGGCAAATGGACAGGAAGCTCTAAGAGAGATCGGGGAAGACATCGAAGAAGGAGCAGACTTGATCATTGCCAAACCAGCACTTGCTTATATGGATATTATGAAAGAAGCATCTATGAAATACAATATTCCAATCGTTGCATACAATGTAAGCGGAGAATATGCCATGGTAAAAGCAGCTGCGGCCAATGGATGGATCGATGAGAAAAAGATCGTTATGGAAAATATGGTCGGATTAAAACGTGCTGGTGCAAAGATGATCATTACATATCATGCACTTGATGTTGCAAAATGGCTGAAAGAAGAGGAAAGATAAAATGAAAGATACAAGATCAAAAGAATTATATGAACGAGCAAAAGTACATATTCCAGGAGGGGTAAACAGTCCAGTTCGTGCATTCCGTGCGGTAAATCGTACTCCAAGATTCATGGAATCTGCAAAAGGAGACCGTATAATTGACGCCGATGGAAATGAATATATCGATTATGTATGTTCATGGGGACCTGGAATCTTAGGACATGCTCATCCTCAAGTCATCAAAAAAGTCATGGACTCTTGTGAAAACGGTTTGACTTTCGGAGCACCAACAGAGAAGGAAGTGATCCTTGCAGAATTGATCAGTGAATTGATCCCGTCTATGGAAGTAAGTCGTCTGGTAAGTTCTGGAACAGAAGCTGTTATGAGTGCGATCCGTGCAGCCAGAGGGTTTACAGGGAGAGATAAGATCGTTAAATTCCGCGGATGCTATCACGGACATTCCGACAGTTTGTTAGTAAAAGCAGGATCGGGAGCACTTACAACATCTGTTCCAGATAGTGCTGGGGTTCCAAAAGATGATACGAAGAATACATTAGTCGCAGAATACAATGACAAAGATTCTGTACAAAAACTATTTGATGAAAATAAAGATCAGATCGCAGCAGTGATCGTAGAACCGGTGGCAGCTAATATGGGATTAGTACTTCCAGAAGAAGGATTTCTCGAATTTTTAAGAGAGATCACAAAAGATCACGGATCATTATTGATCTTTGATGAGGTTATTACAGGTTTTAGGCTATCTCTAGGAGGAGCACAGCAGTATTATAATATCAAGCCGGATATCACAACACTTGGGAAAATTGTTGGTGGAGGAATGCCGATCGGTGCGTATGGCGGAAGAAGAGAAATCATGCAGATGATCTCTCCAGATGGGCCAGTTTATCAGGCAGGAACATTGTCAGGAAACCCAGTTGCAACAACGGCAGGAATTGAGACATTAAATATCTTAAAAAATGATCCGCAGATTTACGAAAGACTAGAGCAAAAAACAAGAAAACTTGCTGATGCAGCAAGAGAAGCAGGAAAAGGACATATTTGTGTTAATCAGATTGGATCTTTAATGAGTGTATTCTTTACAGACCTAGAAAGTCAGAGATTTTGAAAGTGCTGTGACATCCAATACAGAACAGTATGCAGATTATTTGGATATTTACTAGATCGCGGAATTTATATTGCACCATCTCAGTTTGAGACAATGTTTATTTCTAACGCACATACAGAAGAAGATATTGAGAAAACATGTAAACTTGCAGGAGAGGCTCTATGCAGTTTGGATTTCTAGGAATTGATTATAAAAATGCAGATCTTACCATTCGTGATGAAATTTCATTTACGGATCAGAAGAAGCTTGAATTTTTTCATAAAGCAGAGGGAAAATAGGGGTTGAACAGGTGATGATCTTATCGACCTGTAACCGCAGTGAGATTTATTAATTTTTTTGATGATGAACAACAGATTAAAAAAATACAAAATATATACTGTGATATGTTCGATAAAGCAGAGATCGAGCAATATATCAGACATTGCGAAGAAGATAAAGCAGTTTCTTATCTGTTTCAAGTAACCGCAGGATTAGAATCTATGGTACTAGGAGAAGATCAGATTCTTGGACAGGTAAAAGATGCCTTGGATTTTTCAAGAACCATGGGATTTAGCAAGAAAGAACTAAATAAAGTCGTAAGAGATGCTATTACTTGTGCAAAAAAGGTAAAAACAACGTTTAGAATAAGTGAGAAACCAGTATCTGTTGGATATATCGGAATCTGTGAATTACAGAAAATATGTGATATCAAAGACAAAATGGTCTTGGTGATCGGAAGCGGAGATACTGCAGTTCTTGCACTTCGTTATCTGCAGGAATATGAAGCAGGCAAGATTTATTTATGCAGCAGAACACTGGCACATGCAGGAAATGTTCAGAAAGAGTTTCAAGAGATTGAGATCATTTCTTACGAACAAAGATATGAGATCATGAAACAATGTGATATTGTAGTATCTGCAACATCAGCACCACATGTGGTTGTAAAACAAGAATATTATACGCCAGAAAAACAAGTTACATTTTTAGATCTTGCAACACCAAGAGATATTGATCCAAAACTTTCAGATGACTCAAAGGTAAATCTGATCAATTTAGATACGATCAAAGAGATTTCTAAAGCAAATCAGTCAGAACGTGAAGAACTTTGCAGACAAAGCAATACGATGATCAGCAAAGCAAAAGAAGAAACGATGCAGTGGCTGTTTCAGGCACCAATGGAAGAAACAATTCGCTCCTTGCAGGAAAAATGTACAGAGATCGTGGAAGATAGTTATTCATATTTATCAAGAAAAATAGATTTTGGAACAAGAGAGCAGAAACTTCTAAAGAAGGTGTTAAATGCATCCTTGCAGCGCATGATCAAAGAACCGATTCAGGAATTAAAACATTTAGAAACAAGACAGGAACAAGCAGATTATAAGAAGATGGTAGAACAGCTTTTTGGGATAGAGACAAAGAAAGGAAAATGAGCTATGAAATATATCATCGGATCAAGAGGATCACGCCTTGCACTGATCCAGACAAAATATGTTCAGGAAAAATTAGCGAAAGCTTATCCAGAACACACTTTTGAAATCCAGATCATTAAAACAAAAGGTGATAAGATTCAGAATAACCATTAGATAAAATTGGTGGAAAAGGTCTGTTTGTCAAAGAGATTGAAGAAAAGATCATTTCTGGGGAAATCCATATGGGAGTTCACAGCATGAAAGACATGCCGTCAACCCCGGCAAAAGGCCTTGTTTTTACAAAAGTATGGAAAAGGGAAGATCCAAGAGATGTGTTGATCCTTCGAACAGCGAAACATCTGTCTGAATTACGAGAAGGTGCTGTGATAGCAACAGGAAGCAAAAGAAGAGCATTTCAGTTATTAAAGTTAAGACCAGACCTTCAGATTATAAATATTCGAGGGAATGTTGATACGAGACTTCGAAAAATGGAGGAACAACAATTAGATGGAATCGTTCTTGCGGCAGCAGGTCTTAAAAGACTAGGAATGGAAGATGTGATCACGCAATATCTGGCGCCAGAAGACATGATCTCAGCAGCAGCACAGGGTGCTCTGGCTTTGGAAGTAAGAGAAGATCAGAAAGAATTGCAAAAGATGTTGGATGTATTTTGTGATGAAGAAACAATGAACGAAGTATGTGCAGAACGAAATTTCTTAGAACAAATGGGAGGCAGTTGTCATACTCCGGCAGGTGCCAGATGTCAAAAGACAGATCAAGGGTACGAACTATATGCTATGTTTGGAAATGAAGATGGAAGCAAACAGGCATATACGAAAGTTTATGGAACATGCCCTGAGATCTTAGCACAAACGGCAGTAAAAAATATCAAAAAACAGCTGGCAGGAATCGTATATTTAATTGGTGCAGGACCGGGAGATCCAGGACTTATCACGGTTAAAGGAAAAGAAATCTTAAAAAAAGCGGATTGTGTCATTTATGACAGATTGATTCCACAAGAATTATTAGATGAAACAAAAGAAGGATGCGAACATATCTATGTTGGAAAAGAAAATCATCATCATACGATGAAACAAGAACAGATCAATGAATTATTAGCACAAAAAGCATTACAATATGATATCGTAGTGCGTTTAAAAGGTGGGGATCCATTTGTCTTTGGAAGAGGTGGAGAAGAAGCCATATATTTAGCCGATCACGGAATTTATTGTGAAGTTGTTCCAGGAATCAGCTCCTGTATCGCAGCTGCGGAACTTGCGGGGATTCCTGTAACTCATCGAGGAATCTCCAAAGGATTCCGTGTTGTGACAGCACATGATCGAAGAAATCAGTTATCTGATCTTAATTTTGCATCTATGGCAAAGTCTGAAGAAACCTTAGTGTTCTTAATGGGACTTTCGAAACTAGAAGAGATCACAACGAATCTATTAAAAAATGGAATGGATGCCAATACACCTGTTGCAGTTGTTTCTAGTGCAGCATCTACAAAGCAGCAAACGTGTGAAGCAACATTAAATACGATTCATGAAAAAGTAAAGCAAGAAAAACTTTCATCACCAGCAGTCATTGTTGTAGGAGAGGTTGTGAAACTTCAAAAACAGATTCAAAAACCAGAAGATACAACCTGTCATTTAGTTACCAAAATAGGAGATCAGCCATCAAAGTTAGCGCAGATATTAAAAGATCATGGATATAAGGTCAAGGAACTTCAGACAGGAGAGATTTCTTATAGATATGACCGGATTTCCAAAGAGGAATTAGCGAAAGTGACCTATCTGATTTTTACAAGCAGATATGGAGTTCATGGTTTTATGAAACAGATGAAATCTTCGAATCTGGATCTTCGAGATCTCTTCGATAAAAAAATGGTCGTTGTAGGTAAAAAGACAAAAGATGTCTTGATGCAATATGGGATTATAGCAGATCTTATGCCAGAAGAAGCAGGAGAGATCAATCTTTCCGAACTTATGAAACAGGAAGTAGATGCAAAGGATGTGGTCTGGTACTGTAAAGGCATATCTGGTGGAGAAAAATTAAAAAAAGCCCTTACACCGATCTGTCAGGTAACAGAAAAGGTCATGTATGAAAATAATAGAAAGATTTTAAGTGAAATTCCAGAAATGAAAGATATCCGAAGTGTTTCTTTTACCTGTGCATCATCAGCTCGAAGATTTTTTGATCAGATAGGAGAAGAAAAGCAACAATGGATAGAGAATATTCCGTGTATCAGTATTGGAGAAAAGACAACGAAGCAGCTTCGAGAAATAGGAGTACGGCATATTTTAGAATCTAAGGATACAACCTATGTATCAATGTTTTATAAAATCAAAGAATCAATGTTATAATAGAAAAAGAAAGGCAGAGTAAGATCATTATGGGATTTGAATTTCAGATTTTAGACAAACTTCAAACGATCCATACTCCATTATTAGACAGATTTATGGTAGCTATTACGAAACTGGGAGATGCAGGGATCGTATGGATCATTTTAACAGTCATTTTATTACTAATACCAAAAACAAGAAAATCAGGAGTATACATGGCAGTTGCATTAATTGCAGATTTGATCATTTGTAATGTGATCTTAAAACCGATCGTGGCAAGAATAAGACCATATAGCATTAATCAGACGGTCCAGCTGTTGGTCACACCATTGAAGGATTATTCTTTTCCATCGGGACATACAGCTGCATCATTTGCATCGGTCAGTGCGCTGTATTTTGCGGGAAGAAAGAGAATGGCATCAGGAGCTTTGATAGTATCTGTTTTAATCGCGTTTTCAAGAATGTATTTATACGTTCATTATCCAACGGATGTTTTAGGAGGTTTGATCATTGGGCTCTTATGTGGATGGATCGCAGATATGATCATCCAAAAAGTTATGGAAAAAAGATCAAGGAAAAGTAGATAGATTTTGTACTAAATCAGATTCAAGTTGAATAAATTGGAAAAAAAGGCTATAATATGAATTATAAATCGTATGTAGAATACAATGTACGCATACAAGAATCTAATAATAATCACATCAAGAGTTGACATAAAGAGTAGATGATCAAGAAGAAGGAGAGTAGTATGAAAACAAAAATCGAAGTACAGTTTCAGGAACGCAACATAGATGTAAAAGACACAGAGAAACTTGTTAAAGAAAATTTAAAAGCAGCTGGTGTTAAAATGAACACGATCGTAAATTTAGATATCTATTATCAGCCAGAAGAAGGCGATATCTACTATGTTGCAACAACAAAAGATGGCAAAGAGCTCAGCAATGAAGAAGCATTAAAAATCGAAGAATAAACTACATATCTATAAATGCCAAAAAATTAAATTCTAATTATAAAGATAAAGACCATTTAATAAATATCGCAATGATGAATCTGCAGATGATTTTATTAAGTGGTTTTTATTTTTCATTTTTTGGGGGATACTAAATGAAATACAGTCAGGCAATATGTGCTTGACAAGCAGACAAAGCTTCTATATCCTATTATGAGGAAATGAAAAGGACAGGAGAAAAAGATTGAATGATTTAAGCATCAAATGGAAAGATTTTTATAAAAATGTATTTGCACTGGTCGTTCCGATGGCATTGCAGAATCTGATCAACGTTGGAGTAACAGCAGCCGATGTTGTGATGCTTGGAAAAGTCAGTGAAAAAGTATTATCAGGGGCCTCTCTTGCTGGCCAGATTCAGTACATTATGGTACTGTTTTTGTTTGGATTAACATCGGGGGCAACCGTTCTTACTGCACAATACTGGGGAAAAGGTGACAAGACAGCGATTGAAAAGATCTTGGCATTAGGGATTAGATCAGCAGTGATCATAACTGCGATATTCACTATCGCAGCATTTACAATTCCAGCATCGTTGATGAGAATTTTTACAAATGATCCACAGGTGATCGCAGAAGGAGTTAAGTATTTAAGGATCGTTGCATGTTCATATATTATCATGGGAATTACCAATGTATATTTATATGTCATGCGAAGCATTGAACGAGTGATCGTGGCAACAGTTGTTTATCTAGTATCATTTTTATGCAATGTGGTTTTTAATGCGATCTTTATTTTTGGATTATTTGGATTCCCAGCTCTTGGAATCCGTGGAGCAGCGATTGCGACATTGATCGCAAGGATTATGGAACTTGTTCTGGTTTGTGGTTATGCAAAAATATATAATAAAGATGTAAAATTCAGAGTTCACTATTTCCTTCATCAGGACAAACTGTTAGTGAGAGATTTCTTAGTCTATTCCCTCCCAGTTGTTTTAAATGAGGTAATGTGGGGGCTTGGAACATCAGCCAATACAGCAGTTCTTGGACATATGGGAAGTTCTGCAGTTGCAGCCAATTCTGTTGCACAGGTGGCGAGACAGTTAGCAACGGTTGTGTCTTTTGGACTATCCAGCGCCACAGCGATCTATCTTGGAAAGACGATCGGTGAGAGAAAATTCGATCATGCAAGAGCCTATGCCAAACGGTTTATCATTTTAAGTGTGGTGATGGGAGTGATCGGAGGAGGATTGATCTTAATTGCATCTCCAGTTGTAATTTCTTTCTTATCCTTAAGTGCAACTGCAAGATACTATCTGAAAATGATGTTTTATGTGATGTCTTATTTTGTGATCGCGCAGGCATTTAATACAACAATGGTCGTTGGAATCTTCCGATCTGGCGGCGATACGAAGTTTGGCTTGATCATGGATGTATCAACGATGTGGGGATGTTCGATTTTATTAGGAGCATTGGCTGCATTTGTATTACATTGGAGTGTGCCGGCAGTTTATGTATTATTGATGAGTGATGAATTGATCAAAGCACCGATCACATTGATCCGATATCGCAGTTTCAAGTGGCTAAAAGATGTAACAAGAGATAATGTTTAAGAGAGATCATGAACATTTACGGGAGGATAAGGTCTATGGAAACAGAAGTGAAATTAACAAAACTCGCCCAGTGTGCAGGATGTGGGGCAAAAGTTGGAGCTGGAACTTTAGCAAAATTATTAGACGGAATTCCAACAAGATCAGATGAACGGTTATTAGTTGGTTTTGATAAAAGTGATGATGCGTCTGTCTATAAAATTGATGAAAATACAGCACTTGTTCAGACATTGGATTTCTTTCCGCCGATCGTTGACGATCCGGAAATGTTCGGAGAGATTGCAGCAGTGAATGCGATCAGTGATATTTATGCGATGGGAGCAGATCCAAAGCTTGCCTTAAATATCATGTGTGTCACAAAAGATATGCCAAAAGAAAGCATTCAGGCAATTTTACGAGGTGGTTATAAAAAAGCATATGAAGCAGGAGTGATCATCACATTATCCGTCTCAAACCCTTCCAATCCACCAACACGTACGCAGTTTACAATGTATCTTGCGTCTTTCAATGCTGCTCTGCGATCTGTTGTAGCTTCGATAACCACTGGAATTCCATTTGCATCCAGATC
>ENA-OPYX01001152-OPYX01001152.1-human-gut-metagenome-genome-assembly--contig:-NODE-1152-length-14607-cov-3.268163_pt1 | contig 14607 bp, 19 predicted proteins | sample MGYA00242639_ERZ504486 | MGnify/ENA primary metagenome ERZ504486 (study PRJEB26092, sample SAMD00036296) | human gut metagenome | host: Homo sapiens | study: EMG produced TPA metagenomics assembly of... | reverse complement strand
CGATGCCAGAAAAGTTCATAATACCATGATGCCACCAAGTTATTTTTTTTCTTCCCTTTAAATGTAAATGCTGCAAGTTCCGTGCATATTCCTGGACGATAAGCAATAATTACATCATAGCGGTCTCTTAGGTCTCCAAACAGTCTTTTTACCTTACCTAAAAAAAAACCGATTTACCTTTTTTCCAAGCATATATTCTATACGAAAGGAAAAAGAAAACCAATCGCGCCGCTTTATTGCCTGCTTTAGACACGGTATCAAACTTCCGAAAGCATTATCCAAAGAATATAATTTAATATTAACCTCTTGGGGAATTTCTTCTAAATAATCTCCCCTACGTTCTAAAAGTAATAAATCGACTTCATATTTATCATAATTAATATTTTTCAAAACATCCGTCAAAGAGCGCTCACAACCACCAGCCTCTAAATGCCCATTTATAAATAGTATTGTTCTCTTCATTTTAATTTCACCTGCAAAATCAAAATTTTTAATCCAATTCTATATTTATACATCCATGTCAGCACTTTAAGTTTCAAAGGAATAGGCAATTTCCTTATTTGTAGTCTTGAAAACATACGCTGAACTTTATCCGTCCTTAAAACCACTTTGCACTTCTGCATTTTTTCGCTATCATTTAACTCCGTCGTGGAAATAATATCACCGACGGCATTATATACAAAAAATAATAATGTCAAATCAATCTGTTTTGAAAAGTCATAGTTCATACAACATGAAAACTTTTCTTCTATCCGGTTATGTAGTGCAACATAATCTTTCCATTTATCAACTGCAAAAGTATGCGTAGCCGATTGTACATTCATACAATAATGATAAAGATACTGGTTTTTCATATAATAAAATGAATCTGCATGGTAAAGAAGTTCTGCGCCAAACAACAAATCCTCTGAAAAGCGGATCCCTTCCTCATAATGCAAATTATTATTTCTTTTTTAAATTCCGATTTCTGCTTCTGGTTTCGTCGGTAAAGGCAAAGCCAGTTTGAAATTGTTGGCGGATATTCTACATTCGGCATAATCAGCAGATGCGGAAAATATTCCTTTTCAAGTTGTTCTCTATCATAATACCCTTGTCGAATATCATGTGTGTATGCTTCTGTTCTTGTTCCAAACTCCTTTACACAATCACACATAATCACATCACAATTATACTGTTCTGCAATATCTATCATGGACTGATACATCTCTGATTCAATATAGTCATCGCTATCTACAAATGTACAATAATCTCCAATAGCCACATCAAGACCACTATTTCTTGCTGCTGAAACTCCCCTATTCTTTTGGTGAATAACTCTGACTCGTTTATCCATTTGTGCATATTGATCACACATTTCTCCGCTCTTATCCGAAGATCCATCATCTATTAAAATAATATCCAGTTCTTTATAGCTTTGCTTCAAAACAGAATCTACGCATCTATTCAAAAATTTTTCCGAATTGTATACCGGAATAATTACGCTAATCAACATACAACCTCCAAAAATGTCAGTTTTCAATCAATCTATAAAATTTATTTAGTTCCTGCACATTCGAATAATCCTTTTTATATGTATTATCTGATATACGGAACATAATCGTCTCATTTTGTAAAAGCATCACGATTTTCTCAGCACATTTCTCATTTTTCATCGGGACGATAACTCCATCCTTCCCATCCTCAAGTTGGCTTGACGACGTAGCAAATTTTGTAATCACAACGGGCTTGTGTAATGCCTGTGCCTCGCGGACGGTCACTGCCTTTCCCTCGTATCTTGATGGTTGCACATATAAATCACATTTTCGGATATATGGATAAGGATTGTCTTTCTTTCCCAGCAAAATAACATAATTTTCCATATCTGCTTCCGCGATTCGTTCTCGAATTAAAGACTCTTCGCCTCCATACCCAATAATGTACCATATGATATCCACTCCTAGTTCACGTATCCTCTTACATATATCCGGAATGTTATCAAAATTTTTTGCTTCTGAATAACGACCAACAGAAAGTAATATTTTTTTCATGTCCGTTTCGAGGCATGTCTGTAATTAACTCTTTCGCTTGGATTTCAAGAAGATCCGTACTGAGTATATTTTCAATTGTAACTGCCTTATCTCTAAATTCCGGATACATTTTCACAAACTGTTCCGTACAAGGCGAAGACACACTCACTATATAATCAATCCTTGTATATATATCCTGATCCCTTTTTCTATCAGGATTCAGAATCGAATAATCAGTATGATTCCAAGCAATTTTTTTCTTTGCATCCACTTTCTCTAATAAGACATCTGGTATCCCTAAAAAAGAAATTCCAACATCATATCTTCCTGGTATTTGAGGCAATAATGTTAAAAGTGATTTGGAAATATACTGCATTTCCATCCAAACTCCCATCTCCTCATGTGTTTTCATACAATGTAGCCGCATCGAGATTTTTGACCACAAACGAGCCATACCAAATCGAATCCTACCATCCATAAACAAGTCTTTAATTGGGATATCAAAAGTTCCATATTCTGGAATAGACGTAAGCAAATGTACTTTTGATGGTACACAAGAAAAGAACTCTCCCTCATGTCTATATAAAAACAAACTCACATCATATTTTTCATAATCAATTGTATTGAGTAAGCCTAGAAGACTTCTCTCCGCACCTCCAATGAACATTGAGGGCATAAGGAATAAAATTTTCTTCTTCATAACTTTCTATCTTCAATCTGTGCAATTTTCAGTTTACTCTCTTGTGTAACGATAGAAGAAGAAGGAATAAGCCCTTTCACCACACATCCTGTACCTATCACACAGTTGTCTCCTATCGATGTTCCTTTTAATATCGTTACATTAGCAGCAATCCAACAATTTTTTCCTATATTTATTCCTGATGAACTATGTTTTTCTAGTACGCCCTGTTCTTTGTTAAAGCAATGATTGTTGTCAAAAATTTTCACATTTGGTCCAAACTGACATCCCGCCCCTATTACAACACTTTCTTTGGCACTAATCATCATTCCTTCATTAAAATAACATCTATCACCAATTTCAATCTTAGCGTCCTGATCTACAATCATAACACATCTTCCATCACTTACTATATTTCTCCCTAGCGTTACATGGCTCGATTTACATACAGATATTTTCGTATTATATCCAAACATAAGCAATCCGCTTATGTTCAAATTATTACACCTAAAAATTCTTTTCAAATTAAATTTAATCATATTCCATGTTACTCTAAAGTATGGTTTCATTTACCTATTTTCCCTTTCTGAAGATTTCCGTCCCAAACATACGATGAATTGGCTTCAGTAACCTACTTCTCATAACTGTTTTCTTATCCATCCAACTCTTAGCAAACCAATGTATAGAATACGTTTCATCTGTCATATTTAGACATCCTGTTGGATCATCATAAGGATTAAAACATTGAGCCGGATATATCACAGCATCATCAATAATCTGCTTTGATCCATCTTGCACCAACCCTCTTTTAACCAAAGCAGAAGTATTCAACATAGGACATCCTATAGTACCATGCTCGCCGTCAAGTAAAACATCGTATTCTCTCAGCATATTCTCAACTATTTGATTTCCTGCTACGGCACCAAAGCCAATACCTGTATTCACGTAATCCGATGTCTCAAACCCGAAAAAAGCTTCATGAGACAACAACTCATCTAATGATTTTACAACTTCTACATCCACGTCAAAATACAAACCACCCTCCTGAAGAACAATTTGCAAACGCGCATAGTCACTCAAAAAGGCATATTTATTATTTTTATATGTATATATAAGTATATGGATTTTGATATATATCAAAATTATCCTCATTCCACTCAACAATTTCATAATCCGGGCAAAACTTTTTCCAACTCGAAATACACTTTTTAGCTTTATCCGGCAATGCTTTTTTTCCAAACCAACAGTAGTGAATTCTTTTTGGAATCATATAAATCCTCCCACATTAATGTTTTTTGCATATTATAATCCTTGCACTGGTGCGTGTTTGAAAAAGGCTTATCGTAAGCTACAGATCCCAGTTTATAGATGATTTTATCCGAATGAGAAAACGTAGCGGACTACGACAAACGAGTGAGGACAAAGTGTACCGCACTCCTTTCCATACAAAACTCTTTTATCTAACTTCATATAATTCATCAGCCATTTTAAATACTCATAAAATGTGTAATCTTCAAAAATATATGCCATTATTTCTGTCAACTCATTTCTTTTACTTTTTTCTTAATTATCTTGGTTAATTCCCACCCTAAAGGCGTACAAAATAACGTAAGCATTTTCCTAGGGGATTCCTGAATATATTTTTTGTTTCCTGCAATTTGGCTGCTAGAACAATAATGAATGCAATCCCTAATCAATCTTTTTTTGCTAATAGGATACTTCATAGCAATTTTTCTCAAGAAAGCGAAGCCTTGTGGATTCTTCAAGTATTGCTTCCACATAGTACTTGTCGACCCATCCTCCTGATACTCAACTTCACACACTACTTCATTCAAAACAAACAACTTATACTTCTGATCTACCAATGTATATTTATAAACCAGCCCTACATACTTTTCTCCGGGAAAAACCGGATAAGGAGGAACGCTGTTGATCACATCCGTACGGTAAATCAGCTTTTTATCCCCTGAACCTCCTGCCGCATAATACCCTCCTAAAGTCGTATCCTTCATTCCATCCGGAAATCCTTTTCCAATAATAGTTCCGGAAAAGTCAGCATCCAGTGCAATCAATCCGGCATAGTCCTTTTCTCTGACCTTTTCCCATGCCCATTGGATTTTGCCAACGGATCCTGGCGCCATCTTATCATCTGAATCAATACAAACATTCAATTCTGTATGAATATTCTCGTAAGCTTTGTTATGCGCAGTATGCATTCCTCCATTTTCTTTATAAATATATTGAATTTCAAATCCGTTTTTTTCTTTTTGCCATCCCTTAACCAAATCAGCTGTTTCATCTGTCGATCCATCATCGACGATTAGCCAGATAAAATCCTTGCAGTCCTGCTGACATAAGCTTTCATAAGTGCGTGGTAAGGTATGTGCACGATTATAAGCCGGTGTGAAAACAGTCAAAAAAGCCATTGCGATTATTCTCCATATTTTGTCAGATAAAAATTTTCCAGTTCTTTGGCAGCCGTTACGATATCATATCCGGCAGCTTGAATTTCATTCAAATGATTTTCTCTCTTGGTTTGCGATCTTTCTATGATATGTTTGGCCCAACCACACGGCATGTCTGTTAGTTTCATCGTTGTTACTAAACCAGATGTAATAATGCACTCCTTCGGAACACCGTCAGATATCACACACGGCAAACCGGAAGCTTGAGCTTCAATCATAGTAACCGGAACGCCTTCATACAACGATGGAAAAACAAATACATCCATTGCACTAAGCAAGTCTGCCACATCGTTACAAACACCTGTAAAAATCACTTTATCTTCTAGTCCCAGCTTTTTTACTTTGTCTTGTATATGATTTCTTCCTTCTCCATCCCCCACAAGAAGTAATTTCGCATTCGGCACAAGTTTCACACATTCACTGAAAATATCCAGCAGAAATGTATGATTCTTTTGCGCGTCAAATCGCCCTATATGACCAATCACCAGATTCTGTTCCACATGGAGCCTCTCGCGCATCGCAACTGCCTTCGCACAGGAATAAGTATACGCGAATGCATTTATTGCATTGTACAAGATTTGATACTGATGTCCGGCAAACATCCAATCTCCGGCATTCTTCCCACATGCAAAACAATCCGTTGCAAACTGTGTAATTTGTTTCATATAATATCGCTTAATGATATATTTCAGATTTCTATCCTGATTGCTGTTGTGACTATGTGCAATACGTACCGGAACACCACACTCCTTCGCGCACTGCAGCGCCACAGAACTAAGACAATCCTGATGAACATGAACAATCTTATATTCCGGATGTGCCCGAAAGAAACGCTTCAGCTCCTCACGATACCCTCTGCTCCATGGAATAAGACGAGAAACACGATAAATTTTTCCACCCATAGACAAAATTTTCTTTGTCATAATCAGCTTCAAAGTCGCGATGTACTAAAAAATCAAACTGCACCTTATTTCGATCTATATGGCGATAATAATTCATCAGCATAGTTTCAAGACCACCACGCCCCATATAGGTAACTACTTGTAAAACTCTAATCATCTACCTTGCCTTTCTTATAGAATCCCCCATGTAAAGTGCATCTGAAAATAGAAAAATACACAGTAGCAACATATTGCAATTATTTTGACAAGACGTGCTGATTTTTCTGTAAACATATGTTTGATTTCCCATGGTAATAAAATACACTGCGACCACAAGCTTATATATATAGGTAATCTACCCAGGAAGATACCCGATGTCACCATCGAAATTACGTATAATCCGCATACAATAGCACTTGCACCAACAGCGGTATTAATCATCGGATCATTTTCCGTCTGAACATATTTCAGTCCTATCAGAGATAAAATCATCGGAATCGAATATACCAGAACACGAAGCGGATTGGTTCCATCATCGTTCCAAGACTTATAATCACTTACCACATTTTGATACTGTGTTTCTGCCAACATAGAATCCATGATATTTGTAAACTGGTCTACAAACAGCAACGCAGTCAAACACGCTAAAATACAAACTACTGTTTTCTTATTCCAGGCCTTTCCCTGTATGATAAAAATAATCGGAATCATCAAAAGTACCGACTGATGCATCGTAGATGCCAGCAAAATAAGAAGAATGCTGGGAATGTATTTTTTTCTTTAAAATGAACGGCGTGGCAGCATAAGCAATAACAACTGCTGTGAACTGCCGGATGCCATTAAACGTCCAGGATATATAATCTGTAGATGCAACAAACAGGAAAATACTGAACCAGTAATCTTCTGAATATTTTCTAAACATCCACATAATAATCAACATCTGAAACGCGGCAAGTAATATAAAAAAAAGCCTACAAGAGTCACCAAAAATACTCTTTTCCAACGCCATCAGCAGATAAAAACCTTTATCTTTTGTGACACTTGAAAGATAATTTCCAATCTCGCCAAACGAAGATGCACATTCCCGAAATGCTTTCTGATATGACCCGGTATCTCCAAACGCATTCGACCGAAATCCCGCCCATAAAATATATGGTGCAATCAAGATCAATGCTGTCGGCATCGTCCATCGTTCTACTTTTCTCCCATTTACCAGTTCCTGCTGCTTTGGAATAAAAAGCGCTAACACTCCTCCTCCAATGAAAATCCAAATCAGCAACCACCAATAATTCGTCAATGTCATGTCATTCTCTCCAGTTCCCTTTTATAATCCAATCCCCTCACTCTTTCCCAAGTCCTCAATCTTCAAATATAAAACAGCCTATATGCACACGTCCAATCCCTCGCACTACTCCTCCCCAAAGAACCTGTATTTATAAGCTGCTCTCTATCATCCATTTAGCTTTTTCTACAACTCCCATTTCCTCATAAGTTTCCGGTTCGATTTGTCTTTGCCTGTTTTTACTCCAGGCTCCTCACCGTTCTCTCTACCACGGCTTCTTTCCGAAACTCTCTTTTCATTTTCTCTCTTCCTGCTTTTCCCATTTTTTCCCGTTCTTCTCTACTGCAATGCAGCATCTTTTTCATTGCCTGATACAGCATCTCTTTGTTTTTTGCTTCGACCAGCAGACCGCTTTTGCCATTTTCTACGCTTTCCCGGCAGCCCGGGATATTGCTTGTGATAACGGGGCGGCCGGTTGCTGCCGCTTCCAAAAGGACGTTGCTCATGCCTTCATGGTAGCTGGGAAGAACAACACAGTCTGCTTCTGTATAAAATGGGCGCGGGTCTGACTGAAAGCCGTAAAAATGGGCGATTCCAAGCTGTTCCAGTTCTTCTACCTGCTTTTTGTAGATATCTTCAAAGAATCCGGCCAGATCAAGGACAAAGTCTTCGTTTTCTTCTTTCAGCCGCCGAACGGCGTAAAAGAGTTCTTCTATTCCTTTTTCTTTCATGATGCGTCCGAGATACAGAAAAATGGACACATCTATGGTTCGGGTAAGTTCCATTTGTATTTTTCCAGGTTAATTTCCCGCACCGGGAAGGACAACCTTGACGATCTTTCCAATATGATGTTTCTTTCACTGAATTCGCGTGCGTTTTCTTTATTTTCAAAAAAAGACATATTTTACTTTGCGGAAAGCCATTCGATACAGTACCGTAACAAATCCGGCCAGTACTGGTTTTTGGAATGCAGTTCCAAGTCCCTGTACGTTGGCATAATAGGGAATCTTTTTGCAACTGCAGAGCAGACCCATATAGATATTTGATTTAATGGAATATGTAAGCACAAAGTCCGGGCTGATTTTTTGCAGAAGCCGCTTATAATCCCACAATAGCTTTGCCTCAGCAAAGGGATTCACACCACGTCGGTTCATAGATATGGGAATACACTCGATTCCCATTTTCCGAAAATCTTCTTCATGTCCGACAAATGGCATGGCAAGAATCACTTCATGCTCTTTCTGCAATGCTTCCACCAATTCTTTGCGAAACTGCCAGAACATATACGAATGATTGGTTACAATTAGAATTCGTTTTTTCATTTTTCTTTCCTGTTTCGGTGTAATAATTCGCATTATTTCATTACTAATTTCATTATTTTTATTTATAAATTATATCATCTTTCAATCAATATGCAATTACTTTTCTCATTATTTTCCAGCTTCTGTGCAAAACGGGGCAGCATGCTTTCATCCCCAAAAACATCCTGCCCGTTTCTTCCTATCTTTTGCTATCTTTGCTATTTTTTTGTCTTCTTCTATTTTCCAACCTTCACAACCTCTTTTGCACCCTTCATCTGCTGTTTTTCCAGTCTTCCTTCGTGAATTCCATCCTGCCGCAGTACGGCTCCTGCTGTTCTCCAGAGACATTCCAGATCCATTTTGAGCTGGATATGGTGCACATAATATCCATCCAGTTCAGCTTTTTGCCGGATCGGCAGCTCATCGCGTCCATGGATCTGTGCCCATCCGGTAAGACCCGGACGGACGCTGTTTGCGCCGTACTGCTCACGCTCCGTAAGGAGGTCATACTGATTCCAGAGTGCCGGACGCGGGCCAACCAGCGCCATATCGCCCTTCAGGATATTAAAGAGCTGTGGCAGCTCATCGAGGGATGTTTTCCGGAGAAACCGTCCGACTCTTGTGATGAAAAGATCGGGATTATTCAGCATATGGGTCGGCATATCATGTGGGGTATCGATACGCATCGTGCGGAATTTATATATGTAAAAATACGTGCCGTTCTTTCCTGCCCGCTTCTGCCGGAAGAAAATCGGTCCCGGCGAATCGAGATGGATCGCTATGCCAAGCAAAATCAGCAGCCACGACAGTGCTGCCGTTCCAACCAGTGCAAGCAGCCGGTCCAGCAGATTTTCAGATACATTTGATAAATTCCAGATTCCCTCATGTTTTCTTCCCCCTATTCTTTCACCGACTGGTTACTTTTCCGGCCTTCTTTTTCTTTTCCATAGCCGTACTTTCCGTAACCATAACCATATTTTCCGTAGCCATAACCGCCATAGGTGCTGTATCCGTAGCCTGTCGCACCCTCCGGCACGCCGTTCAGTACATAGCCGCAGACCGGAATTTGCGAATCCTCGAAGAATTCCAGTGCCCGCTGTACTTCACGGTCCTTGGTAGTTCCCTGGTGTACGACAAGAACTGCAGAATCTGCGATTCCGCCCAAAAGGGATGCATCCGACAGTACTCCGCACGGCGGCGTATCAATAATCAGAAGATCCGCATCCTCTTTCAATTCTTCGATCAGCGTTTTCATCCGCGCGGAACGCAGCAGGCCGGCCGGATTTTGTGTACTTCCGACACCCGGCAGAATTTTCAGCGACAGATCCCGATAATCGGTAAGTGCCTCATCCAGGCTGATCTGTCCTTTCAGCACTCCTATGATTCCACGTCCCTTCCGCTCGGAAAGTCCAATACACTTCAATACCGACGGATTTCGCAGATCTCCGTCCAGCAGCACTACGCGGTACTTCTTCTTTGCGAATGCCTCTGCGAGATTCACGGCAACGGTCGTCTTTCCCTCTCCCGGCACAGAGCTTGTCACAAGCAAAACCGGACAGTCGGCTTTTCCAAGCCCGTCCTCTGTTCTTGTCCGGATGAGCTGCATTGCTTCTTTGAAGGAATCCGGCACTTTAGGGTTACAGATCGTGATGGTCTGTTCTTTTACGTTGCTTCGTTTCTTGATTTTCGCCTCCGGCAGATTTCCAAGGAACGTTGCGTTCGTCAGCTTTTTCACGTCCTCTGCCTGGCGAATTGTTTTTCTTGTTCTCACATAGATGAAAATCAAAAGCAGTGCAACGGCAAGTCCCGCCGCTGCTCCGATCATTCCGGCATGTACCGCATCCTGGCTGTTGATCGGGGATACCGGTACGCCGCTGTCGTCTACCACCGTCAGCGTTGTCGCACCGATAATGTACTCCGCCACCTCCGGATAATTGGTTATGACGGACTGAAGTACGCGATATGCCGTATCCGGTGAAGAATCTTTGACGCGAATCGTGAACAGGTTGGTGTTTTCCATCACACTCGCCTCAATTTGGGATGTCACTGCTCCCACCTGAAGATCCCGTGCTACAACATCCTTTAATACACCGCTTGTTACGATATAAGGAAGGTTTTTCCAAGCTGCTGCGCCGTCACATTGTCATAATAGGAATAGCCGACCGCGCGGTTTGATCCGACCACAAATGAGGTGTATGCCTCATACATGGGCTGATACCGCAGCTTTGCCGTCAGAAAGGAGCCGCCTCCCATGAGGATCACAAGAATCAGCACGCCCAAAAAGAATTTTCGGAACGCCTGGAAATATTCTGCCAGAAAGGCGATCAGATCGATTTTCTCCGGTTCCGCCGAATAGGTTTCATACGTTTCTCTGCTCATGCTCTTTGCTCCCTCTTATCGTTCTGCCCTGCTGTAGGTGCCGTATCCATATCCATAACCGTAGCTGTTGCCGATCCGCTCACCGAATCCCGGATAAACATTTCCAAATACACAGCCGATCACTTTTTCCTCTTTCTGGTTCAATGCATCAATCGCGTCGTTGATATCCCTCGTCAGTGCGCCGTCCTGCCGTACGGAAAGAACTGCCGCATCGGCATACTCTGCAAGCTCTTCTGCATCCGCCGTCATTCCCATCGGCGGCGTATCCAGAATAATGTAGTCCATATTGGTCCGGCATGTCTCCAGAATCCGGTGGAAAATCTCACCGCCGATTGCAAGCGACGGCTCTTCCAGACGATTACGGCAGATTCCGGTATATACGTTGGTATCCTTGTGTTTCTCAAAAACGCCGGATGCCGACTCTTTTCCGAGGACAACCTTTCCGAAATCCTTTCCGTCTTTTTCCGGAATCTCAAAGATTTTATGTAACGCCGGCTGTCGGAAATCGCAGTCCAAAAGCAGTACACGGTTCTGCTCTTCTGCAAGGGCAAGCGCCAGATTTGCCGCAAGGGTCGATTTTCCTTCATTTTCCGCCACACTGGTCACCAGCAGCACTTTTCCGCCTTTTCGGTTCAGACGCCCCCGCACACGCGATGCAATACGCTTTAAGGATTCCACATACAGAAAGCTCCGCGCCGGATTGGTAATCAGCATGGAGCTGTTTTTCTTCTTCTTTTCGTGATACACAACGCCCAGCAGGTCCGCATCGATTTTGCGGGTGAATTCTGCCTCATTTTTGACGGTATCCCGCAGAAAGGAAAAGAGTCCGATGAGTGCCGCCATAGCAAGGGCTGCCGCAAGAAATGCAGTCGCGGCGTATTTTTTGATCGGAATCTGGTTCGATGGCACGCCGGAAACCTGCGGCTGCTGCAGTGTCTCCAACACTACATTCGGAATAATATAGTCGGAAATGCTCGTATAATTGTTCAGTACCGACTTTAAGATCCGAAATGCCATTTCCGGCGAATCTGCGGTCACAGACAGCTCCATCAGATTGGATTCCGGCACAATGGAAGCATTCATTTTTGCCGGAAACGAGGACAGGCTAAGCTCCTCCATCACTTTTTTCTTCAAAATCGTATTTTCCAGAATTGCTTCAAATTTCTGTGCCATCTCATATGTGGCCGACAGGCTCGATGCCGCATTGGCATCCACCCCGCGTCCCATAACGGCAAATGTGGTTTTTACCGTATACCGGTCTTTGTGTACGGTCGTCAATACGGTATAGGTTATCATTGCCACCGAACAGGCAATCAGAAGGATGACCCACCAGTTTTTTGCAATGTCGCACAGGATACTTCGGAGATCCCAGTCTGTTTTGCTGCTCTGCCCGTTTCCTGTTCTGTCGTATTCTCCCATCTGGATCCCCCCTATTCGTTTACACAGACGATCAGTCGGACGGAGCTTGTCTGCCCCTCCTCCGCTGTCGCAGTGTATGTCACTTCATAAACACCCGCACTGCCGGTATCGACCGGATTGTCAATGGAAAACTGGTTTTCTCCCAGGAGCTCTTCTTCATCCGAAGCTGCATGAAGCGCACCGTCTTCTCTCTTTTCATACAGCATCTGATCTACACTCACGCTTTCCAGATATGCCTGCGGATCAAATGGCTGCTGCAGATCCAGATGAATCAGGTAATCGCTCAGGGTAATCTGCGGCTTTCCGTTCTCCTCTGCCGGATCGTAGAGTTCTACTGTCACCGGAAGACTTGTCACATCTCCGGCGCGGTTTGCAACCGAATATGTCACGTGGTACAGTCCCGGTGTACTGCTGATCTCATCCTCGTAAGAAATCCGGATGCGGTCGGTAATCGTTCCGTCCAGGCAGTCCTCCGCGGAAAGTCCCTCTGTCAGATCATCTGCATTCAGGCTGAACCGCAGCGGGCGATCCAGGGAAAAGACCGGTGAGGTGTAATCGTTATACACCAGTTCCCGCTCCGCATGCGTAACGTGGTTATCGGAATCAAAGGCGACGATACTGATTTTCCGCCGCCCTTTTTCGATAAAGTTGGAAATATGTTCCACAGCAAGAGAACTCGTCACATCGCCGTCTTTTTATCGTAAGCAGTTACTCCGGCCAGAAGTTCTGACTCCTCTGCATGGATGCTGGCAGAAATCTCACTGTTGTCCATCGTAATTTCCGGCCCTTTTCCGTCTTTTCCCGTCTGCTGCCGCACCAGACACCCGCCAAAGGCAAGTGTGGAAGCCAGAAACAGAATGAGAACTGCCGCTCTCGTTTTGTGCATATCAAAGATGCTCCTTTCGTTTCTGTAACGCCATTCTTCCTGTTTTTAGAGGAACCAGCGTCTTTTCCGTTTTCGTTCCGGGGACGGTTCATAGAAAATCTGACGGTCCTCCAGGATTCTTCTCGGATTCACTTTCACTAAAAGCTGTGCATACGCTTCTCCATACCGCTCCTCCAGAAACTGCCGGACTGGCCGCATGTCCGTGGTCCGGTAATCGGCTCCGTGGGCATCGCTTGCCACACAGCCCGCAAGGCGGTTTTCCAGTAGAAACCTTGCTGTCCGCTCAGCCTCTTCTCCAAATCTTCCAAACACGCTTCCTTTGTTGATCTGCAAAACCGCGCCCATTTCCCGGAATTCGTATAGAAGCTCCGGTGTATCCTGCACGCAGAAATACCGCTCCGGATGCGCCAGCACCGGGATTTTTCCCATCGCCGGAAATTCCAGCAGCCGCTTTCTGATTCCGTCCGGCGCCATATCAAACGGCACCTCGATCAGATAATAGCGGCTCTCATGGAGCGGTATCAGCTTTCTCTCTCTGATTTTTTTCTCCAGCGGTCCGATGCTCATGATTTCCATGCCGCGCACCAGGCTGATGGGAATGTGTTCTCTGTTGATTTCCCTCTCCAGACGGTAAAATTGCTCTTCTAACTGTTCCGATTCGTAGTTGACGTATCCGTCCTCCACGCCTTCGATTCCCGTCTGGTTTGCATGCGGCGTCACCGCGAGGATACGCACCCCGCTTTGTGCCGCCATTTCTGCCATTTCAAGGGAGGTGGACAAATTCGGGGATCCGTCGTCCACTCCCGGCAGAATATGTACATGAAGGTCCGTCATCCCTGTTTTTCTCCTTCGTACTGGTATTCCGGTACCATTTTCTTTACCAGATAACAGATGTCCGGACATTCGTTTTCCGCTTCCTTCGCGAGTTCCTTTATCTGCTCCCGGAATACCTTCTCGTCAAATGCAATCTGTCTGCCGATAAAAATCCGGCTGTTTTCTGTGGTCTGCATGCCCTCTTCATTCATCAGAAGTTCCTCATACAGCTTTTCGCCGGGTCGCAGGCCAATGTATTTGATCTTGATTTCTTTTTCCGGCTCATATCCGGAAAGGCGGATCATATTTTTGGCCAAGGTCTGCGATTCTGACCGGATCTCCCATATTCAGGACAAAGATCTGACCGTTTTTCGCATAGGCGCCTGCCTCAAGTACAAGGCTGACTGCCTCCGGAATCGTCATAAATATCGAATGATATCCGGATGCGTAACCGTCACCGGACCGCCGTGTTCGATCTGACGGCGGAACAGCGGAA
>ENA-OPYX01001150-OPYX01001150.1-human-gut-metagenome-genome-assembly--contig:-NODE-1150-length-14617-cov-2.749965_pt1 | contig 14617 bp, 16 predicted proteins | sample MGYA00242639_ERZ504486 | MGnify/ENA primary metagenome ERZ504486 (study PRJEB26092, sample SAMD00036296) | human gut metagenome | host: Homo sapiens | study: EMG produced TPA metagenomics assembly of... | reverse complement strand
AAAACTGGTGGAATCTTTTCGGATCATATTTTCCCAGCTTTCATAACGTTCTTCGCTCTCCAGTTTCTCCATACAGGTCTGGTATGCGCCCTGCATGGTCTCCTGCAGTTTATCTTCCTCGATTGGTTTCAGCAGATATGCATATGCACCAAGATCACACGCCTGCTGTGCATAATTAAAATCACGGTACGCACTGAGCACAATAAAAACCGGATCCAGCTCTGTCTTCTGGATCTCTTCCATCACCATCAGACCGGAAACCTGTTTCATCCGGATATCCGTCAGTACGACATGTGGCTTCACTTTTTTGATCACTTCGATTGCCTGCTCCCCACTCTGTGCCTGACCGGCAACTTCAAATCCCATCTCATTCCAGTTGTACGTCTTAACCAGTCCCTGCAGAAGGATTGGTTCGTCATCTACAATCACAAGTTTTAATAATTTCATACCATTTTCCCCATTCCTGATAATCTTCCTACTTCTTATTTTAGATAAGACATGATAAAGAATTTATCAAAAACTATACTTTTGATGCAAAAAATCATACTTTTACCAAAAATTATACATTTCGGGGAAAAAAATAGCAAGAAATTAAAAAAAGCCGTTACATGATCGATATGATCAGATCCGGTTGCAAGTGATGATAAAATCGTGGTATCAGAAAGCGGTGAACAATGATCTCCAAAGCATCCTCCACCCATTACAGCTGCTATTGCAGCATATACGACCGGTGTTAAAGCTCCACCAGATATATTCAGAGCCATCTGTACACAGATTGGTGTAACAATCGCATAGGTTCCCCATGAAGTTCCTGTAAAGAATGCAATAAAAGCAGATACTACAAAAGTCAATGTCATAAGGATCGTCGGTGTCATCCAGCTTTCTGTAATAGAAATTACATAATCTGCAGTTCCTTCGGAATCTCCTATAAAAAAAAGCTGGCAGACAAATGTATTTTTCTCATCTGTCTGTCAGCTTTCTGATTCTTATTCTAATTTTGATTCTTTTTTACAAATTATCGTGTAGTCTTATTTTCTTTTTTCTGCGTTTCCATGGCAAAGCCGCCCAATACCTGCTCCGAGGCGAAGAAACTGCAGTCCAAGCCAGCCAAGTACACTTGCCGGATCTCCTGTTTTTACAGAATCGCTTCCGCTTGTCTTGGATCCATTGGTTGTACCATCTGTCTTCTTTACAGATGAGCTGCCTTTCTTTACAAGTGCTTTGATCGCTTTGTTCAGGCTATTTGTTGCATTATCTACTGCTTCCTGGCTTTCTTTCGCTTCCAGTGCTTTCCGGGCATCTGAAAGTGCGCTCTGCAGTGCTTTCCAGCTTTCTGCTGTGTAGTCTGCTTCTTTAAGCGCTTTTGCATCTGCAATTGCTTTTTCAAGAGAAGCAGTATTGATTGCAACCGGTTCTTCTTCAGCTTTAACCAGTGCATCTTTTGCTGCATTCAAAGTAGAAAGTGCCTGATTGACTGCTTCCTGACTTTCCTTTGCTTCCAATACAGTGCGTGCATTCTGAAGTGCTGCCTGGTATGCAGCCCAGCTGTCTGCTGTGTAGTCTGCTTCTTTAAGGTTATCAGCTTCTGCAATTGCAGCTTCCAGTGCTGTTGTATCAACCTCTGCCGGTGCCGGAGTCTCTGCTATCTTGTAAGTAAATGTAAGAGGAGTTGTATAACCTGTTGAAGCTACTGTAATCTGGAATTCCGTTCCAGCTACCGCATCCTTAAACGGATCTGCATCTGTCTTGATCGTACCATCCTTATTGATAATAACTACGGAGCCTCTTCCACTTGCTGCATAATCTTTACCATTTACATTTACAGAAGTAATATTTTCCAAGATAAGCTTTAAGCGCATCTATGTCAAATCCTTCTGCCTCTACAAGTTTCTTATTCTCTTCATCATATGCTGCAGGCATATCTTTTGTTGTCAATGTAAACGTTGTAACAACATCTGCATATTTCTTGTTCTTATCTTTAATTGTGAGGGTATATTTTCCAGGTTTTACAGAAGCTGCTGCTCTGCTCTCTGTCGCTGCTTTAAAAGTCAGTACATTACCTTCTACCGACACATCCAGTCCATCCACACTGTATTCCGGATCAAATCCATCTGGAAGCTGTACATTGATTGTAGTCTTGCCTGCTGCAATGTCTGCATCTGCAACTTCTGATTTTGTAGTTTCTGATTTTACAGGAACATAGATATCTGCGATATCCATTGTATACACCCCATTTGTTGTATAATACTCAATGCTGTCAATGGTCTTGCCCATCATAGATTTGTAATGTTCAGATGATGTCGGGCAACCATGTACTTCACTAGTAAATCCGGTACTCCATGCAATTTCATTACCTCTCCAGATATTTTCCAGATGACGCATACCATAAGCGGTTCCGTCTGTTGTCTTTACTACAACTGCATTTACATTATCTGATTTGATTTCTTCTGGAAGTCCATCAAGATCAAGCTCATAATCTCCATAAGATGTTTCGGTTAAAAGTTCAGCTGTAACTCCTTCTACTTTCGTTGCTTCCTGACCTTTTACTTCACTGAACACAAGATTTCCATCTGCATCGACAGAAACTTCTTTATAGTTTGCCGGTGCTTCTGTAAGTGGATAGTATGCATAAGATGCATTTTCAAATAATGTGTCTTTCCAGTCAGTGTTGTGGTAGTTGTCTGTCCTCTGTTTGTAACTGTAATTTCTACGGAATCACCGTCTTTCACTTCTTTGTATTTTTGAAAGATCTACCGAAGGGTCTACTTTTACAGCATAAGTGATACCATCAATCTTGGATCCATCTGCATTTTCATGGTATGATCCACCTGCAAGGTCCTTTGGTTCTGGTCTTGTTCTTTGTCGCAGAGTAAATGCATCTACCGCAATATCATTACCTGTTGTTTCAGCTTTGTAGAATTCTGCGTATGGGATGTTCATGAGAACATATTGCACTGTCACAAGAGAGTCAATTGCATCTGTCAGATGTTTAACCTGTTCGTTTACTTCTGACTTCAATGGATTTTCTGACTTAGAGAACTTCTGATTCTTCCAGTTCATCCTGCATCTTTTTCCAGCTATCAGTAGTATACGCAAATCGATTCAAGGCTTTTGCTTCATCGATCTTTGCCTGCAATGTCGCTATTTCTTCTGCACTTGCTGTTTTTAATGTGGCAATATTCTCTGTTCCAACCTCAAAATTATAGCTGTAATCAGCATAACCAAGTCCATAGATAGTAATCTTCCAGTAACCGGTTCCATTCGTATTTTCCGGCAGCTGGCATCTTAAAGAATCAGTAAGTCCAAGCTGGATCCCCATTGATTTATGCATCCAGTTATCTGATGCAAATTTTGTTCCAAATACTCTTACCGGATTTGTATAAGTATCATCATTTCCATAGTATGTCCATTCAACAGCCTGCATCGCAGAACCAAGTCCGCCATAATTTCCATTAAAATCTACACGGATGAATTCTCCATAGCTTCCAACTTTATCTCCTGCTTTGACATCCGGAGTAACATCAGCAGTTGCAAGCTGTGTATCCTTTAATCCAGAATAAGATCCTGTTGTTCTTGCTGAAAATGCGAAAGAACCATCTTCCTGCTTTTCTGCTGTCTTAAGACCATTTGTATTCGCTGTTACATCTGCAATCGTTTTGTATGACTTGAGCTGGTTTTCACCGTATCCACCAATCAGTTCACCGCCATTTTCTACGACTGTATATTTTTCTTTCAATGAATTCAGATCTGCTGTTCTTATCTTAACCGGCACATATTTCAGCCCGGTTACTTCATAATCTTTCTGCGTAAATGAACTTCCATTTTTTGCTGTAAATACACCTTTTGCATAAGTATAAGTCGTACCATCTGTCATCACTGCCTGATCTTTACCTTCCCAATGTGACAAATAATGTTTTTTACCCTCAGTGTCTTCAATCACTGCAGTACACTGAAAACTTCCTCTGTGAAGTCCATGGTTTGTTGTAGCTCTTGTAACAGTGTCAAACGCACCTTTATCATATTCATCACGTGAATCCTTAACATCTGACGCTTCTATGCTTCCTGCATTATACACCCCTTCATTTGCCCAATACTCAGCCCAGCTCATTCCAACATAAACATAAGAATATTCACTGTCTTCTCCAGGCACTTTATAAGTAAATGTATACGGCTGATATCCATCTTCTGCAATTGTTACAGCAAATGCATCTCCTGCTTTTGCATCTTTGAATACATCTTGTTCAAGATCAAGTTTGCCATCTTCTTTAATCAGTTTTACTGCTTTCTTTCCAGATGCTGCATATTCTTTTCCATTGACTGTAACAGAAGTAATATTTTTTAAATACGTCTGAAATTCTTCTTCCTCAACATTATCATTCTTTACCACAGCCGGATTTTTATCATCCTCATTATATTTTACCGGCATTGTCTCTGTGTAAACATTAAAAATCGTTGAAATCGGTGCATAATTTCCATTCTTATCGCTAAGCGTAACTGTATATCTACCTTTTGCAAGTGCTTTCTTAAAATTAATTGTTCTTGTAGTTGTCTTGCCATCTGATTTGATCTCAACAGAATATGCATCTTCATCGATTCCATCAATTTTATATTCTTCTTCAAAATCATTTGGAAGTCCACTTACCGTTATAGCTGTTTTTTCTGATTTCACAGATACATCTGCTACTGATACTTCTCCGTCAAATTTCTTTGCAACTTGCTGATCCATCGGGATTTCATAAATACCCTGATCTGTGTAGTAAGTTACTTTATTGATCGTCTGTCCCATCATGGCAGCATAATCTTTGGAATCCAGTGTGTTCCCATGGGATTCTGTTACAAATCCAGTACTCCATGCAAGTTTTGTTTTCTTCCAGATATTTTCCACATGGCGAAGTCCATAACTGCTTCCTTCTTTTGTGCTGACCACTACACCATATACAGTATTCACATTTTTCAGATCCTCACTCGTAATATCTAACTGGTAATCACCATATCTTGATGACGTAGAAAATTCAGTTGTCGCATTTGTCAAAGTTGTCGGTTCTGTTCCTTTTACTTCGCTAAAGCTAAGACTTCCATCCGCATTTACAGTTGCCTCTTTATAGTATGACGGTGTATCACTTAATGTGTAATAAGAATAGCTTGCGCTTTCAAATAATGCATCTTGTCCTTTATATGTAACAGTATTTTCTTTTCCTTTAATATTTGTTGTAATCGTAACTTCACTTTCATCAGTAACCTGTGTATATTTTTCTAATACAGATCCATCACTGATCTTAACCGGAAATGTTACGCCGGTAATATCAGAACCATCGCTGTTCACATGATAAGAACCCGATGCCAGTGAAGCTCTGGTCTTCTGTTTTGTTGCTGATGAAACAGTATCCGCACCTGTCACTCCATCTGCTTTGTAGAAATCAGCATATGGAATGTTCATTAATACATAGACTTCTTTCTGTGCATCTGGTGTTTTCGGCACAAGTGCATCAATTGCTTTTGTTAACTCTGTTGTTGCTGTATCTACTGCTGTCTGGGATTCTTTTTTCTCAAGAGCATCTTTCGCTGCTGTCAGTGCGTCCTGCATTGATTTCCATGAATCAGCTCCATAATCATTTTCAGTTAAACTTTCTGCTTTTGTAATTGCAGTCTGTAAACCATCTGTCTTTACAGTATTTTCATCTTTCTTAGTTGCTTTTTCCAATGCATCATTTACTGCATTCACAATTGCATTCGATGAACATGTCGCTCCAGATACTGCGTTGATTTCATCTGTTCCGTTAGCATCTACAATCTGCTTTACAACACCTATATAATCGTCATATCCGTCAGTCGCATCCCCAATATAACTCTTATTTTTTCTGTCACCATCACCCAGAACATTATCAATTGACTTTATCTTTCCATCTTCTACAGTCACTGATAAAGATAAATTATATTTTGTAAACTCTCCATCTCCATCCGGTGTACACTCTGCAGTCCCTGTATATGTTCCATCCTGAACCTTCGCTACAACCTCACTGTTTGCCGCAAACACCGTCGACGGACAAAGTCCAGCTACCATTGACATCGCCACAGCCATCGTCATAGCTTTTGTCTTAATTGTTCCCTTTCCCATAATTACCTCCTTGTTGTTGATAAAATTTATTATTAAGTTAGTTTCTGCTAACCCATAATTAAAAAAAATTAACCTATCTGCGCCTCTCTCTCCGATTCTCTTTTTACGATCGGAAGCAACTTTTTACTTATCATTCCCATCACAAATCCGGTCACTGTACCAGCGATCAGAAGTGCCGGAAGATAATAAATCAGTTTCAGATTCTCTATCACAACTGATGCCACAATGATCTGACCGATATTGTGTGACACGCCTCCGGCGATACTGACTCCGGCTACGGAAAATCCTTTCAGCCTCTTCATCAGCGCCATGACCAGAAAGCTTAAGATTCCTCCTGCCAGGCTGTAAACGATCGACATTCCATTTCCAAATAAAAAGCCGGTCAGCAGGATTCGCATAACTACCACCAGAAATACTTCCGGAAATTCCAGAAAGTACATCCCAGTCACTGTCACCAGATTGGCAACTCCGAGCTTCATTCCCGGTATCCCGAAATTGATCGGTATTAAGCTTTCCACATAACTGAATATCATCGCCAGCGCAACCAGCATTGCCATATTGGCAAGTTTTTTGTTTTATTCATCTGTTTTTCCTTTATCATTTTGCGATCGTATCCGGAGCTACATCTTCCGGATCTGAAGTTCCAAAGCTCTGGTCATTCTCATTTTCCAGAACCTCTACTACGAGCTTATGTGGCAGACAGACGATCGTCTGTGTATGCCCGCTGATCTTTCCCTGCTCTTCACAGTATCCATCCGGGCAGTTTGCCTCTTCCATATACGCCTTTCCGTCTTCGATCCGGATCCGGTTATAAAAATCGCCATCCTTTACTTCGATGGTCTGATCCTTCGACAAGGAATACGTTCCATAGATTTTCCCATCCAGCGTAACCCGGATCTGATTTCCTTCTTCCCCTCTCGTCAGCTGCATCACAAGCAGCATCGCAAGCGCAATCACAATAATTCCTGCTCCAAGTATCAGATCTTTCTTCTTCATCTTCTATACACCCAGCCAGAGCAGAAGAATCAGTAAGATTACTGCCCGCAAAATCGTAAACCAGAATTCATTTCCACGAAGTCCTTTTACTCCGGTATGAATATTTCCTTTCGGACAGGTATCGATACATTTCTGACACTGGAAACAGTCCCCTTCTACCTTCGGAGATCCATCTTCCGGAAGTCCGATGTTAGAAGGACATTTCTTTGTACATGCCTTGCATCCTTTGATGCAGTTTTCCCGTTCTCTGTGAAGTGCGAAAAACGGAAGGACCGGAAGCAGGGAAAACACAGCTCCCATCGGACAGAAATTTCTGCAGAAAAACCGTTCTTCAAAACACATTCCCACAAGGATCAGAACCATAAGAACGAGTCCCACCAGATATCCGCCAAGCTTAAAGTTGCCTGCATGGAGCATGGAAAATACATCCCACGGGCTGGTTCCTTTTCCCTTTCCATAGATGCCTGCAAAGCACAAGATTGAAATCAGTGCCAGTACAATATATTTCAGATAACAGAGCTTTTCTGTCCATGCATCCGCAATCTGAAGAGGTTTCTTTTTCCTCTTTTTACAGATCCACCCATAGAGTGCATGCACACCATCTCCCAGTGTACCGAACGCACAAGCGAATCCGCAAAAGAATCTTCCGAACAGAATGGTGTAAATGCAGATCACAACCAGTACTGTCACGAAAGAGGTCACGGCAACCTTTTCGCCTGCACCGATCTGTGTAAAGATGTATTTCACTCCGGCAAATGCCGCTGTATACACAGATGGGATAAACAGAAAATAAAGTACCTGGATTCAATGCTCTCAGCCATATATGTAATTTTTTTTATATCTTTCGCCGTTAAATTATGAATATCCATCTTTTTTCACGTTACTTTACCGCCTTTTCCAGAGCCTGTTCCGATGCATTTTTGATTCCGGTCGAGCTGAATGTCGCACCACTGATCGTATCTATATCTGCGCTCTGTGCATCGATGATCTTTGGAATCATATCCTTTGCCATGGAAAGGTATGCTCCGTCTTCTTTCTCTGCCGATATCACATTGATCTCTGCAATCTTGCTTTTCTCAATCTTCACTTCTACCTGGATCGTTCCGCCAAATCCATCAGCTTCCCCGGTATAGGTTCCGTCCTTGTAGTTTGTGGAACCTCCATTTTCACTGTCTGATTGTCCGTTTCCGGCAACCTGTGCGGAAAGCCGGGCGATCTCATCTTCTTTCGCACGCACATCCAGCACTGAATTGTATCCCAGCAGAACTCCCACGATCGCGAGCATACTTACCAGTCTTACCCAGAATTCTCTCATTGTTATTCAGCCTCCATATCTGTCGGTCTTTCTGCTGCTTCCAGTACTTTTTTGCATCCTTCCAGGATTGCATTGGAAGAGCAGGTTGCACGGGAAACAGTATCAATATCCTCCGGCATTCCTTTATCTATGATTTGGGATACCACACCCTTTATATTTGAAGTACCATTTTGCAGCTTTCGTGATATATCTGTCATTACCGCTGTCCCCATCACCCGTGATATCCGTGATTGCCATAATCTTGTCGTCGCGGATTGTCACCGTCATCGTCAGATTATATTCTTCAAATCTTCGTCATCATCCGGCTTACAAGGAACGGTCACCTCATAGATTCCACTGATATACTTTGTATTTTCCTCATCTTTTCCGTCTTTTGATTCCAGCTGAGCAATTGCTGTTTTCAGCTTTTCCACCGCTTTATCAACCGCAGTCTGTTTCGTTTCCTCAAGTGCATCTTTTGCGTCCGCAAGTCTGGTCTGCAGAACTGTCCAGCTCGTTTCTGTGTATGTATCCTCTTCCAGCTTCTCAGCTTTCTCGATTAGTTCTTTTAATTCTGTCAAATCCGGCTTCTCATCAATGGATTCTCCATTTGTCACTTTCTCTGCCTGTTTCAGTGCATTCTTGATCGCATTTAACAGTCCTTTGGAACTGTAGGTTGCTCCTGACACAGTATCTACATCGTCTGTCTTCTGTGTCCTTATCACCTTTTTCACAACATCCATTGCACGATTAAAGAATGCTTCATCATCTGAGCTTTCTGTGATCAGGATTGCTTTGATCGTCTTTTCCTGGATCACGACTGCAACGGATACATCTCCGCTGTAACCCTCTGCTGTTCCGTAATAGATCCCTTCCTTGTACGGAACAGTTCCGGTTACAGTAGAACTATCGTCATCTGACGAACTATTGTTATTACTGTTGCTATTGTTATTTTGCGTGCTGTCCGATGTACCATTTACCGCCGCCTGACCCAGTGCATCCCGGACTGCCTGGATAATTCCGACAGAGCTGTAGGTTGCCCCTGACACCGTATCCACATTAGTACTCTGTGTCGTAATAATAGAATCGATCAGAGAAGCTGCTTTGGAAATATAATCGCTTCCGTCACTGTTCTCCACAATCTGGATGGATGCGATCTTCCCTCCGCTGATTTCTACCATAACCTTCAGCGGACCGCCAAATCCGGTTCCCGAACCGTAATAAGTTCCGTCCTTATACGCTGCCGCATCTTCTACCTGTGCCACACTAGTTGAACTTCCTGCCGCCGCCCCTGTCTGACCGGACTGCGCCTGTCCTGTCTCACTGGTATCCTTTTCCCCGGTCAGCGCATTTTTACCGCGCTGATGATTCCTCTGGAACTGAACGTTGCTCCCGATACGGTATCCACATCCAGCGTCTGTCCTTCGATGATCTTGTCGATCACCGCTTTCGCACGCGTGAAAAACGCCGCATCATCGGAACAGCTCAGAATATCAATCGAAACGATCTGCTTGTCCTTGATCAGTACCGATACGGTGATGTCTCCTGCATACCTGTTCCGGTTCCCTTATACACACCATCCCCAAGTCAAATGTTCCTTGGCTGCGTCTTTTTTTCTTCTTCTTCTCTTTTGGTGGGCGGTATCTTGTGGCTCGTCACCACCGGATGAACCGCCGCCCAGCAAACCACCAAAAGCACCCAGCACGGAAGCTACGCCCGAAACAATGTCGGCTTTCGGCGTGAAGCCCGGCTGTTCCTGATGTGCGGATTGTTCCTGCCGTATATCCGTTTTTCTTTCATCGGAATACAGGTCGTTGAACACGTTCGCCGAATACTCCTTGCCCAAGCGAGAACCGTTCAGCACCACCCGGCTGTCGTGGTCGATGAACGTAACGCCATAGATGCGCCCGCTGTCGTTCTGACGAAATACCACGTCAATGCCCCGCTTCTTTAACTGCTGTTCCAGTTCCTTGCGGCTGCGGGTATTCCTCACGGCATCGGCTACAATCTTCCGGGTACGCTCTTTCAGTTTCCCGTTCTTGATTGCTTCGCCCGATTTCTCCATTCTGCGCTGTACCGCTTCATAGCCCACCGACTTACCTATACGGGAAGCCTTTACCGGGTTGCCCGCCTTTTCGCCCTTGTCATTGGTAGCGGAATAGACAATGCCCTGATAGGGTTTGCCGTTTACCTCGCCTTTGACTTCCTCGGCACATATATTATAGGTGGCAAGCAAAGCCTTGTACTCCCCGAACGACTGGAAGCGGTAGCCGTAGCAAGCCGCTTTCACGGTGTTACCGATTTGGTGCTTCACGTCCCCGGCGGTGTAGTCCACCCTTTTTAAGTTTCCGGGCGTTCCGTCCTTGCTTTCTTCTCTGCCGGGTGCAGGTTATATTTCTGCTCCAATTCACGGGTGATTTGCTTGCTGCGCCGATGCTCGAACTTGTCGTTCAGCGGTCTGCCGTTCTCGTCCACCCGCAACCCTACGATGTGGATATGGTGGCGGTCGATGTCGGTATGCTTGTACACCAAATAAGGCTGGTCGCCGTAGCCCAACTTCCGCATATACTCCCGTGCGATGTCGGAAAGCTGGCTGTCCGAAAGTTTATCTTCCGGGTGCGGGTTTATGGAAATATGAAGTATCGGCTTCTTGGTGGATAGCTGGACGGGCATCTGCATTTCAAAACTGCGCATACACTCGCCGATAGAGAAATGCCCGTCCTCGCTTAACAGCATCCTGTTGGAGAAAAGCACCTTTGCTTCCTCGCTGTCCACTTTGTTTTGGTTGTATGCCAGTGCGCCGAACATATTGCCGCCCGTGCTTATTTTGGCAACCATAGTTCCTTGCACTCGTTTGTCAGGTCGATAACCTGACGGTTCAACATAGCCAGTTCAGTGGTCGCTTTCTCCAATTTATAGAGAAAAGCCAATGCTTTTTTCTCCGAAAAGTTGCTGTGCAACGCCTTTACAACTTGGTTGTAATTGACCGCTACCGCCCGGAACTGGGCGTAAAATTCAGTCAGCCGGGCGCAGTATTCTACTGCCGACTTGTCCACTTTCACCACCCGGAACGGTTCGCCGAACAGCCGGGCGGCGATGAAACGGGACTTGCTCGTAACGCCCGACTGCTCCCACTGCGAGAGGAAGCGGGCGTTCTCCCGGTCGTTCAGGTAAAGGACATGGCGGTGCTTCGCCGGGTCTGCGAGGGCGGGGCGACCGCCTTTGTTGGTTCTTCTTGTTTCCATACTTCTTTGAATTAAAAAATTACGACTTCGGAGTGATTTTTACCCCCGCAAGGGGCAAGGCGTTTTCAGGCACGGAAAACGGTTTTGTATGCTACAAAACACACCTTGCTATTTTCTGACGAAAATCGAAATCCGTCACGGACGGATTGGGGTTAGCGTGAAGCGGTAAGCCCTGCCATTAACCAGCCCTGTTTTACCCCTCTGCCCCCAGCGGTTCGTTACTCCGCTGCAAAGTAACGGCGATTTATAATGCTGTAAAATAGGTGGTTGGTGGACAAATCAGGACAGCGCAGGACAAAACGGGACAAGGTTTTCAGAGGACGTTTTTTCTCCCTTTTTTTGCATCGGATTTCAAGATTGAAAGCAAGATTGAAAGAAATATTCCAATCAGGAAAGAATGATTGAAAGCATGATTGCAGGATTTCAATATTCCAAAAAAGAATGAAAGCTGGAAAACAAGATTGAAATAAAACAGTCTTTCAATATTTCAAGATTGCAATATGGAAAGAATGAATGAAAGCAATAAATAAATCTATCTATCAACCAATAATGAACGAAAGCAATATGGAAAACGAGAAAACACCCCTTTATGATCGCCTTTTCCACCCAAAAGGGCGGGGTCGGCAAAACCACCTTTACCGTACTGGCGGCGAGTTACCTCTATTACCTCAAAGGCTACGATGTGGCGGTGGTCGATTGTGACTACCCACAACACTCCATTGCCGGGATGCGAAAGCGGGATGCCGAGCAGGTGGGGGCTGATGAAGATTACAAGCGCATGGCGTATGAACAGTTTACCCGGCTGGGGAAGAAAGCCTACCCGGTATTATGCAGTTCACCCGAAAAGGCGATTGCAACGGCTGACGAACATATAGCCGCCGGACACGTGCCGGATATAATGTTTTTCGACCTGCCCGGCACGGTGAACAGCGAGGGCGTGATAAACTCCCTCGCTGGCATGGACTACATCTTCACCCCCATTTCAGCCGACAAGGTGGTGCTGGAAAGCAGCTTGTCGTTCGCAATGGCTATTCAAAAGCTATTGGTGAAGAATGAAGCCTGCCGACTTGCCGGGCTGTACCTCTTTTGGAACATGGTGGACGGGCGGGAGAAAACAGACCTTTACACCGCCTATGACAAAACCATTAAGGAACTGGAACTACCGCTGATGAAAACCTTTATCCCCGATACCAAACGCTACAAAAAGGAACTGGTGGCGGATAAAAATGGCGGTGTTCCGCTCCACGCTCTTTCCCGCCAGCCGCCCGCTGGTAAGGGGAAGCAACTTGGAAGAACTGATAACCGAAATAGTGTACTACATCAAATTAAAACTGATATGGCAAAGCAAAGCGGCGGGATGCCGAAGATAGACGAGGATTTCATGAAAGAGCTTATCTCGCAGGGTGTTCCCAGTAAAGAAGATAATAAACCGAATGATGCACCACATACCAATCTTGCATCACAAGTTACCCAAGAGGAACAGCAGACGGAAACGGTGCGGGTGGAGAAAACGACAAACCGCAAGCGCAAGGGCGGTTCGGGTGAATACCGGGAAACTTACTTTCAGAAAGTGGAACTGGCAGACCGACAGCCCTTGTACGTGAGCCGCACGACCCACGAGAAGCTGATGCGTATCGTGACGGTGATAGGCGGGCGCAAGGTGACAGTAAGCAGCTATGTGGAAAACATTCTGCTGCGCCACTTCGAGCAGTTCCAAGACGAGATAAACACCCTGTACGAAAGCAACTTCCAAAAGCCTGTCTGACTATGGCAATCTATGGAATACTTACTGGGCTTTTGGTGTACTATATCGTCCTATGGTTGTGGTATCGCTACACGGACAACAGAAGTTCCGAAAAGGGAACAAGCGACAAAACTGTTCCTAAAAGTCGGGCAAACGACTACACGCTGATAGGCGCAAGCCGCTACAAGGGCGGACAAATCGGGACTGCACAGGACAAATCGGGACAGCTCCCGCAAGCGGTTGAAAATGATACTATTTTTGCGCCGCAAGCTGACAGACAACCGGAAAAAAACATTTCGGAAGCAGTAGCCGAAGCGGAAGAAACGCCCGGTTACGAGAATGACGAACCCGACTACGAGGACGAGGAAATAGCCGGGTACATGGACGGTGACGATGATACCAGGCGGGCTACGGGCGTGAGCTTTGACGAACTGGGCGAAGCGGTACGCACGGCGAACGCCGATAACCCCACCGAAGCGGAACAGCGGCAAGCCGCCGGGACGCTGGAAAGGATTGAGGGGACAAACCTCTACGATGCGGTGGTGGAGAACATCAACGGCGGGCTGGCAAAGGTGGCGGAACTGCTGGGGCGCAACGAAGCGGAACTGGCTACGGCTGCTGTCCCTGCCGGAACTGGCAATACAAGCAAGGAACACGAAGCGTTCGACATGAACGACTTCCTTTAATATAATAATGTATAAGACTGACAACATGAAACAGCGTGATTACGGTTGATTGGCAACCCTACAACCAACAGACGGCATCCGTGCCGCAGCCACTAAAATTTCAAGTTATTCATCCGCCGGGTGACAGCGGACTATCCACCCGCTACCCCGGCATTAAAATCCAATTCGCAATGAAAAAGAAAATCTTTTTGTCGGCGGCTATCCTTGCCGTTGCGGTAAGTGCCTACGCACAGGGCAATGGGCAGGCGGGCATCACCGAAGCCACGAATCTAATCACCGGGTATTTCGACCCCGGAACAAAATTGGTTTACGCAATCGGGGCGGTCTGCGGCTTGATTGGCGGGGTAAAAGTGTATAACGAAATTTTCTGAGCGGTGACCCCGACACCTCAAAGACTGCCGCCAGTTGGTTCGGGGCGTGTATCTTCTTGATTGTCGCCGCCAACTATCCTGCGGTCGTTCTTCCTCTAAAACAGCGGCTATGTCTGAATATCCGGTAAACAGGGGTATCGGAAAGCCGGTGGAGTTCAAGGGGCTG
>ENA-OPYX01001149-OPYX01001149.1-human-gut-metagenome-genome-assembly--contig:-NODE-1149-length-14617-cov-2.964044_pt1 | contig 14617 bp, 9 predicted proteins | sample MGYA00242639_ERZ504486 | MGnify/ENA primary metagenome ERZ504486 (study PRJEB26092, sample SAMD00036296) | human gut metagenome | host: Homo sapiens | study: EMG produced TPA metagenomics assembly of... | reverse complement strand
CTCCAGTCTCCGGGAGGACGGCGTGGAGGACATCTTCTTCCGCTATGAGTACACCATGACCCACTATAGCGTGGACAAGATGGCCGACGCGGCGGGCGAGGACGCTGACGTGGAGCTGAAGCAGAACAGGGAGGACATCAGCCTCCGGCTGGACGGCGAAACGCGGGACGACCTGTCGGAGCGCTATCTGGAGTGGGTGCCGGTGCAGACGCCAGAGCCGCAGGAGTGGCTGATATTGACCCACGAACTCGCGAAAAAAAGGGACGACCGCCCGAGTTTGGATTGGTGGCTCGAGCCTGAGAGAGAGGAAACGGTAGAGCAAAAAACGAGTGAAGAGCTCAGACGTGAACTCGACGAATTACTGAAACAAGAGCGGGAGATGATGGACTTCCAACTCGCGAAAAAAAGGGACGACCGCCCGAGTTTGGATTGGTGGCTCGAGCCTGCGAGAACGGAAACGCCGAGAATCGGGCTTGAGGAGACCCTGAAACAGCTGGCTTCCCGATTTGAGGCCATCGCTCCCGAGGAGGATAAGCCACGGCTTTTCCTGCTGGAAACCACCGTCCCGGATGGCACAAAGTATACCAATCTGTTGGAGAGTGACCTGCGGAGCTATACCGACCTTGGTGACGACTGGGACGACCTGCCGGATACCCAGGGTGAGATAAAGCTCTGGATACCGGAGGATTTGGAGAAGGCCAAACTCTGGATACCGGAGGACTTGGGGCATCTCATAAGCCCCTCAAAGGAGAGCCTGAGCGGCAGCGACGGTATTGCATGACATACAAAACGAAAGGATAAGACCGGTGAACCCCGCGGCCCTCGGGGCCGGCACGCGGGACGCGGAAACTGACCTGCGCACAATCACCAAAAACCACCGATAGAAAATAGCAATGTTGTACGAAGAAATCTGCCCCAAACCCCTTGCAAAATCACGATGAGCTGAGTATAATACCACTCATGAAACGCAAAACGTCCTGCCCCTCGTCCGGCAGGGCGTTTTTGTCGGTAAAAATTTGGCAAAGAAATGTTAAGTGACCGCCCGGGGAGGGGCTTTGTATGACAAAAGACATGACACAGGGCAGCCCGCTCAAGCTCATCCTTGCCTTTGCGGTGCCGCTGATGCTGGGCAGTCTGTTCCAGCAGTTCTACAATCTGGCCGATACCATCATCGTGGGCCGTTTCGTGGGCGTGGATGCGCTGGCGGCGGTGGGCAGCGTGGGCGGCCTGAACTATCTGGTGCTGGGCTTCGTCAACGGCATCGCCTGCGGCTTCTCCATCCCCATCTCGTGGACCTTCGGCGCGAAGGATTACAGAGAGATGCGGCGTTACACCGCCAATACCGTCTGGCTGAGCCTCTTTTTCGCCGTCGTGCTCACGGTGGTGACGGTGGCCCTGACCCGGGCGGTGCTGGTCTGGACCAACACTCCCGACAACATCATCGACATCGCGGACATCTACATCCGCACCATCTTCTGGGGCATCCCCTTCACCCTGCTGTACAACGTCACCAGCGCCCTCATGCGCGCGCTGGGCGACAGCAAGCGGCCTCTCTATTTCCTGCTGGTGGCCAGCGTGCTGAACATCGGCCTCGACCTGCTCTGTATCCTCATCTTCCGGATGGGGGCGTTCGGTGCGGCCTTCGCCACCGTGTTCAGTCAGGCGGTGGCGGGCATCGGCAGTCTCATCTACATCGGCCGCCACTACCCAGAGCTGAAATGGAGCAGGGAAGAGGGCCGTCTGAGCGCCAGCCACTGCCTCAAGCTCTGCAACATGGGCATCCCTATGGGCCTGCAGTGCAGCATCACCGCCATCGGCAGCGTCGTGCTGCAGGGCGCGGTGAACGGTCTGGGCAGCAGCATCGTGGCCGCGCAGACCGCAGGCAGCAAGGCCGCCCAGTTCCTCTCGGTGCCGCTGGAGAGTATCGGCACCGCCATGACCACCTACGCCAGCCAGAACATGGGCGCTCACGACCTCAAGCGTGTGGACCGGGGCGTCAATACTGCGCTGGGAATTGGCTGCGTCTACAGTGTGGCATCCTTCCTCATCCTGCGTGTGCTGGATGTGCCGCTCATCAGCCTCTTCCTCGAGAGCAGCGAGGTGGAGATCATGGCGAATGCCCGCAGCTTCATCTTCTGGAACAGCGTGTTCTACATCCCGCTGGCCGTCCTCATCATCTACCGCTACACCATCCAGGGCCTGGGCTATTCCGGCCTTGCCATGTTCGCGGGCGTGGCCGAGATGGTCGCCCGTGCCATGGTGGGCTTCTGGTTCGTGCCGCTCTGGGGCTACTTTGCGGCCTGCATCGCCAACCCTGTGGCATGGTTCTTCGCCTGCTTCTTCCTCATCCCGGCGTACTTTGCAGTGCGCAATCGGCTGATGAAAGAAAATGCATATGGGGTGGGGGATTAAACCTCGCCTACAGCTCCCCTTCGGGGGAGCTTTTGTTGTATTTACAAATCCCCCCAAAACCGCTATACTATATATAGTTGTGTCAAAACGAGGAGGCGGGACGATGGAGCAGGAGCTGGAACGGCTGGAAGGCACGGTAGAGGACATCATCTACCTGAACGAGGACAACGGCTACACCGTGTTCGAGGTGTCGGGCGGCGGTGTCGTCACCGTTGTGTGCGGCGTGGTGGGAGAGCTCCACGCCGGTGAGAGCGTCGTCTGCCGGGGCAGGTACGAGAACCACGCCACCTATGGCCGACAGTTCCACGCACAGGAGTGCGAGACGGATATGCCCAAAGACCTCGAGGCCGTCTACGCCTTCCTCGCCAGCCGGTCGCTGCCCTACATCGGCGCACGGACGGCGGATAAGATCATTGACAAATTCGGCGCGGCGGCGCTGGAAGTGATCGCCAACGACCCCGCCCAGCTCACCCTGATCCCCGGCATCTCGGCGGACAAAGCTGACCGCATCCAGCAGGAGTTCAAGCGGATGTTCGGAATGCGGGAGCTGATCGCCTATCTGGCGCAGTTCGAGATCAGCCCCCGCCGCGCCATGGAGGTGTTCCGCGTCTTTGGCCCCAGTGCCATGCAGGCCATCTCCCAGAACCCTTATCTGCTCTGTGGGGAACCCCTGCAGCTGGATTTCCGCCATGCCGACAGCATTGCACAGTATTACCACATGGAAGGGGACTGCACCCAGCGGCTGGAAGCAGCGCTTCTGCGCACCCTGCGCCACAACGCGGGCAACGGCCACACCTGTCTGCCCCGTGCGCAGCTGCTTGACACGGCATCCCACTTCATCCAGCAGCCGCCCGAGAAATTGGCCCGCGCGCTGGACCACTGCATCGAGACCGGGCAGCTGGGCGTAAAGATGCTGGAGGCGGTGCCGTATATCTATCTGCCTGACCTGCTGGAAGCAGAACAGGCCATTGCAGACCGGCTGGCCCTGCTGGCGAAGCGGGAAAAGCAGACGGTGCGGGACCTTGATAAAAACATCCAGGTGCTGGAGCTGACCCAGGGGTTTGCCTATGCGCCCCTGCAGCGGGAAGCCATCCGCAAGGCCATGACCGAAAACTGCCTTGTGCTGACCGGCGGCCCCGGCACCGGTAAGACCACTACGGTCAACGCCATCCTGCAGCTGCTGGAACATCAGGCAGACCGGGTGGCACTTTGTGCTCCCACGGGCCGTGCGGCCAAACGGCTGAGTGAACTGACCGGCCGCAAGGCCTCTACCATCCACCGCCTGCTGGAGGTGGACTACTCCGGCGGCGTGGTCAGCTTCATCCACAATGACAAGAACCTGCTCAAGTGCGATGTGGTCATTCTGGATGAGATGAGTATGGTGGATGTGAAGCTGTTTCAGGCGCTCATTGCAGCCCTGCGGTACAGCTGCCGCATTATTATGGTGGGCGATGCCGACCAGCTGCCCAGCGTGGGGCCCGGCAACATTCTGGGGGAGGTCATCCGCTCCGGACTGGTGCCCACCGTCTGCCTGAACGAGATCTTCCGGCAGGCCAGACGCAGCCTTATTGTGGAGAACGCCCACCATATCATCAGCAGTGAGCCGCTGCAGAAGGGCGGCAAGACAGACGATTTCTTCTTTCTGGAATCGGACGGCGATGCGGCACAGAAACTGGTGTGCGATCTTGTCACCACCCGTCTGCCCCGGAGCTATGGCTTTGACCCTGTCCGGGACATTCAGGTGCTCTGCCCCACCAAGCTGGGACCCACCGGCACCCAGGCGCTGAATGTGGAATTGCAGAACCTGCTCAACCCGGAGCAGAAGGGCAAACCCCAGCTCCAGAGCGCCTCCCGGGTGTTCCGGGTGGGCGATAAGGTGATGCAGGTGCGGAACAACTACGAGATCGTCTGGAACCGCATTGGCGGGGAGCAGGGCGTGGGAGCCTATAACGGTGATATCGGCATTGTGGAATCCATCAACATGCGCGACCGCTCCATGGTGGTGCGGATGGATGACCGCCGCCTGCTTTACCCGGCGGAAAACCTGAACGAGCTGGAGATCGCCTACGCCATCACGGTGCACAAGAGCCAGGGCAGCGAGTTCCCGGCGGTGGTGCTGCCGGTGGCGCAGGTGCCGCCAAGACTCTGCTACCGCAACCTCTTCTACACCGGCGTGACCCGCGCCCGTAAATTGTGCATCGTGGCCGGGCGGCGGGACGTGGTGAACCGGATGATGTCCAATGTCCGGCAGAACCTGCGGTACAGCGGCCTGTGCGAATTGCTGAAAGAGAATCTGCCGCCGGAACAGATGGCGGCAGAGTGAAGGACGGCATCCCACAGGGAGGACGGCGAGGTTTGGTCTATACTTTTTTACTGGCTTATGTTACAATATAAATTGATTTGATTTCCCGCCCGAACGGGCATTTACGATAGAAAACAGGGGAGCAGAGAAAGGAACGTTTCATTATGGCACAGAATGACATCGGCATCGATCTGGGCACAACGACCATTATCATTGCACAGGCAGGGCAGGGGGTCGTGCTCAACCAGCCCAGCGTGGTGGCAATGGATACCCGCAAGAACTCCGTGCTGGAGGTGGGCGACAAGGCCCTGGCCATGGTAGGCCGCACCCCCAACTATATTTCCGCCATTTTCCCGCTGAAGGACGGTGTCATCAGCGACCACACCATGACCCGGGAGTTGATCTGCCGGTTTGTGAATCAGGTGTACAGCTCCCACATGGTCAAGCCCCGGGTGGCTGTCTGCGTGCCCGCTGCCATCACCGGCATTGAGAGTGATGCCGTGGTGGAGGCCGTGATGGCCGCCGGTGCCCGTCAGGTCTACCTGATCGATGAGCCCATTGCCGCTGCACTGGGTTCCGGCATCGACATCACCCAGCCCGATGGCCGGATGATCATTGATATCGGCGGCGGCACCACCGATATCGCTGTCCTGTCTCTGGGCGGCAAGGTCAAGGCCACCAGTGTCCGTGTGGCGGGCAACCACTATGATGACGAGATCCTGAAGCATGTCCGCAACAAGTTCAGCATTGCCATCGGCCAGCGTACCGCAGAGCAGCTGAAAAAGAATGTCGCCTGCTGCCCTCAGAAGGCTGATTTTGACGAGACGATGGAGGTGAAGGGCCGCAGCCTGCTGACCGGCCTGCCCATCAAGGTGAATGTTTCCACCAGCGACCTCTACGAGCCTGTGATGATGCTGAGTGAGCAGATCGGCACTGCTGCCCATCAGGTGCTGGAAAAGACCCCGCCCGAGCTGGCAGGCGATATCTTCCGCAATGGTGTGGTGCTGACCGGCGGCGGCGCACAGCTGCACGGCCTGCCCGAATACCTGAGCCAGGAACTCAAGGTGGATGTGACCGTCTCGCCCGATCCCGTGAACTGCGTGGCGTTGGGCACCGCCATGAGCCTGGGCCTGAACGATAAGCTGGAGACCGGCTTCCTGGATGCGACCCCCCGCATGGGCCGCCGTTAACCGGGGCCCTGACCCGGCTTGTTAAGAAATTGGAAAAGTTGCAACAAAATTTTGTTCATACTTGTTGAATCGGGTCGGGAAATATTGTATAATATTTTCAAATCGCTTTTTGCGCGCCGGGGCCTGCTCCGGAGTGCGGAGTAAATTATTATTAGGAGGAAGACCATGAATCTGGGTTCTGATGTGGTTATCACCATTACCGGTATCGTGCTGGTGTTTGCCATCCTCGTCCTGCTGATGCTCATCATCATGCTGGAAGGCAAGATCTTCGACGGTATGGCCGCCAAGAAGAAGGCAGCCAAGGAGCCTGCTGCTCCCAAGGCTGCCGCAAAGCCCGCTGCCCCGTACAGCAGGCTGCTCCTGCCCCTGTGGTGGAGGAAGGCATTCCCGGCGATGTGGTTGCCGCAATTATGGCTGCCATCCATGCCATGGGCAATGGCAAGTACACCCTGAAGGCCGTGCGCCGTGCTGCAAATGGCTGGAGCAAGGCTGGTGTCAACGACACCACCGCACCTTTTTAACACAGGAGGAAAAACATGACACAGTTTATCGATACTCTGGTCGGTATTTTCCAGAGTTCCGGCTTTGCACGGTTCGGTGAGCCGGGCGGCTACCTCTACGCGATCATGATCTGCGTGGGCTGCTTCCTGCTGTACCTGGCCATCGTGAAGGAATTTGAGCCCCTGATCCTGCTGCCCATGGCATTTGGCATGATCCTTGCCAACCTGCCCGGCAGCGGCATTATCCACATGCAGTACTTCGTTGGTGATGGTCTCGAGCACCCGATGTGGATCGAGATCCTGAACAACGGTGGTCTGGCCGATATGCTTTATATGGGTGTCAAGCTGGGCATTTACCCCCCGCTGATCTTCCTGGGCATTGGCACCATGACCGACTTTGCCCCCCTGATCTCCAACCCCAAGAGCCTGCTGCTGGGCGCTGCCGCTCAGTTCGGTATCTTTGGCACTTACATGGGCGCTCGTCTGCTGGCTGCTACCGGCATTGTGGATTTCACCCAGAAGCAGTCCGCTGCAATCTCCATCATCGGCGGTGCAGACGGCCCTACTGCCATCTTTGTTACCTCCCGTCTGGCACCTGAGCTGCTGGGCAGCATCGCTGTTGCGGCGTACAGCTACATGGCTCTGGTGCCCGTGATCCAGCCGCCCATTATGAAGGCGCTCACCACCAAGAAAGAGCGCACAGTCGTGATGAAGCAGCTGCGCACCGTGTCCAAGACCGAGAGGATCATCTTCCCCATCATGGTCACCATCATTGTTTCTCTGATCGTTCCCGATGCTGCCGTTCTGGTCGGTATGCTGATGCTGGGCAACCTGATGAAGGAGTCCGGTGTTGTGGATCGTATCCAGAAGACTGCCGGCAATGAACTGATGAACATCATCACCATTTTCCTGGCTCTGTCTGTTGGCTGCACCACCTCTGCAAACACCTTCCTGAACAGCCGCACCCTGTTCATCATCGTGCTGGGTCTGATCGCCTTCTCCTTTGGTACCGCTGCAGGCGTTCTGTGCGGCAAGGTGATGTACGCCCTGACCGGCGGTCAGGTCAACCCCCTGATCGGCTCTGCTGGTGTTTCCGCTGTTCCCATGGCCGCCCGTGTTTCTCAGAAGGTCGGCCAGAGTGAGAACCCCTCCAACTTCCTGCTGATGCACGCCATGGGCCCCAACGTCGCTGGCGTTATCGGCTCCGCTGTTGCTGCCGGTATCCTGATCAACATCTTCGGCTAAGCTTTATCTGAACACTGCCGCCCCTCCTGTGCTGTACAGGAAGGGCGGTTTTTTTATGTACAACCCTCTTGAATTGTGATATACTTATAAAGTAAGTGATTTTATAGAAGAACAGGTGAAACAATGGCAGCAAGTCTCCAACAGGAATTCTGCGCTCTGCGCGATACCTATATTGAAAAGCAGTTTGGCCGCCTGAACGATATGCAGCGGCAGGCGGTATTTACTACCGACGGCCCGCTGCTCATTCTGGCCGGTGCAGGCAGCGGCAAGACCACTGTTCTGGTCAACCGCATTGCAAACCTGATCCGGTTTGGCTCGGCCCACGGTTCCAGCTGGACCCCCCGTGAGGTGACCGAAGAGGACATCAAGGCCCTGAAAACGGCAATTATGACCGGCACCGACGCGCCCGCCTGGCTGGACGGGATGCTGCGGCAGAACGCTGTCCGCAGTTGGAACGTGATGGCCATCACCTTTACCAACAAGGCGGCAGGGGAGCTGAAAGAGCGCCTGCGCAATATGCTGGGCGGCGAAGAGGGGGACGAGGTGTTTGCCTCCACCTTCCACTCGGCCTGTGTGCGCATCCTGCGCCGCTGGGCAGAATCCATCGGCTACCCCCGCAGCTTTACCATCTATGATACCGATGACTCCCAGCGGGTGATGAAGGCGGTTTATAAGGAACTGAGCATCGACGATAAGTTCTTCCCGATCAAGAGCGCCATCAACCAGATGAGCCGCTGGAAGGATCGGCTGGTCAGCCCGGAGGAGGCGCTGCGCACCCCGGCCCGGGACACCAAGGGAGCCATTGCCGCCAAAGTCTACGCCGCCTACGAAAAAAAGCTCAGGGAGGCAGGAGCCTTCGACTTCGACGACCTGATCTACCAGACCGTGCAGCTGCTGGCGGAGCACGAGGATGTGCGGGAGTTCTACCAGAACAAGTACCGCTACCTGCTGGTGGACGAGTATCAGGATACCAGCGTGGCCCAGTTCCGGCTGGTCAGCCTGCTCACCGGCCCGGAAAAGAATATCTGCGTTGTCGGTGACGATGACCAGAGCATCTACCGTTTCCGCGGTGCCACCATTGAGAACATTCTGAACTTTGAGCGCATCTTCCCCGGCACCAAGACCATCCGTCTGGAGCAGAATTACCGCTCCACCTCCAATATCCTGAATGCTGCCAACTGCGTCATCCAGCACAACACCGAGCGCAAGGGCAAGACCCTGTGGACCCGGAACGACGAGGGCGACAAGGTGCAGGTCTACACTGCCGAGAATGAGCAGGACGAAGCCATGCACATTGCGGATGTCATCGGTGAGCACCTGAAAGAGGGCGGGCATCTGGCGGACCATGCGGTGCTCTACCGTATGAATGCCCAGTCGGCCCCCATCGAAAGCTACTTTACCCGCGCGGGCATTCCCCATAAGATCGTGGGCGGCCAGCGCTTCAACGACCGCAAAGAGGTCAAGGACATCCACTCCTATATGTCCATCGTGGCGAACGCCCGGGATGATGTGCGCCTGCGCCGCATCATCAACGAGCCTGCCCGGAAGATCGGCAACACCACCGTCGATGTGATCGCTGACCTTGCCGCCCAGCAGGGAATCAGTATGCTGGAAGTCATCTCCCACGCGGATGCATACGCCAAACTCAGCCGTGCCATCATGCCGCTGCTGAAATTCTGGCAGATCTACGAAAAACTGCAGGAATCGCTGGAAACCAGGACACTGGACGAATTTGCCCAGGATGTCATTGAGGTGACCGGCTACAAGGCCATGCTGGAAGCCGATGCGGCCAAGGGCCACGAGGATGCGGCAGACCGCCTGCAGAACCTGGGCCAGCTGGTCAACAACGTCAAAAACTACTGCGATCAGCACGGTGAGGAGGCCTCACTGGAAGGCTATCTGGAGGATATCGCCCTCATCAGCGACATTGACAGCTACAACGAGAGCGCCGACCAGGTGGTGCTGATGACCATCCACTCGGCCAAGGGCCTTGAGTTTCCCTATGTATTCCTCATTGGCATGGAAGAGGGGGTCTTCCCCAGTGAGATGAGCAAGTATTCCGAGGCTGACCTCGAGGAGGAACGCCGCCTGGCCTATGTGGGCATCACCCGCGCCAAGAAGGAGCTTTACATCTCCAACAGCGTCACCCGGATGCTCTATGGCCGCACCCAGCGCAACGAGCCCAGCCGCTTTCTCCGGGAAATTGAACCGGAGTACATCGAAGAGACCCGCAGCCCGGTGCTGGAACAGCGCTCCCGTCTGGGCGGCTGGGGCAGCGGTTACGGCAGCGATACCGTGCCGGGCGGTGCATCGGGATACTCCGGCCCCTCCGGCTGGGGGCGCGCGGCCTCCGGTTACGGCTCGGGCTATGGCAGCCGCAGCGGCTATTTGAATAAAGAATATAACGCACCAATGTCAAATAACCGAGGCTTTGGCTCCGATTACGCGGGCCGGGGAAGTGCTTCGTCGGGTCATGGCGGCTGCAGCTCCGGTTCGGGAAGCAGCGGCTTCGGCTCTGGCTATGGCCGTCCGGCAGCGCCCAAAGCGCCGGTCAAACCCGCAGGCGGCGGTGTGACGTCTTCGCCCCGTCCGGCAGCGGCATCCACCGGCCCCAAACACTATGAGCCGGGCGACATCGTGGAGCATAAGGTCTTCGGGCGCGGCAAGGTGCTGAAAGTCAAGCCCGCCGCCGGCGACCAGATCGTGGAGATCAGCTTCGAGAAGGTGGGCGTGAAAAAACGACCATGGCCAACTTTGCGCCCCTTGTGAAGATAACGACGGAGGAATGAGAAAAAAATGATGACTGTCCGATTGATAGCACATACGCCGGAGCCGGAGAAGGTCGTGGCGGCCGCGGCGAAGCTCTGCTACTCCGACGCCCACATCACCGACCTGCTGGACGGGCTGGATGAGGAAAAGACTGCCCGCTTCCTGAACATGCTCAGCGATTTGGGCCACGCCAGCCCCATCGAGCACGCAAGCTTCACCTTCGGCATCGAGGGAGTCAGCCGTACCCTGCTGGCCCAGATCACCCGCCACCGCATCGCGTCCTTCAGCGTCCAGAGTCAGCGGTACGTCCGTCTGGACGATTTCCGCTACGTCATCCCGCCCGAGATCGAGGCCATCCCTGAGGCAAAGGCGGCGTTCATCGAGAGCATGAACGAGGACGCCAGGCGCTACCTCGACCTCGTGCAGAAGCTGGAAGACGGCCACACCGCCCGCCTGATGGCCGAAGGTCTGCCCGAAAAGCAGGCCCGGGCCAAGGCTTCCAAGCAGGCCAACGAGGACGCCCGCTTCGTGCTGCCCAACGCCTGCGAGACCAAGATGGTGGTGACTATGAACGCCCGCAGCCTGCAGAACTTCTTCCACCTGCGCTGCTGCAGCCGCGCCCAGTGGGAGATACGGCAGCTGGCCGAAGAGATGCTGCGGCTGGTCTACCCGGTGGCACCCCATATCTTCCGCACCGCCGGCCCGGCCTGCGTGTCCGGCCCCTGCCCGGAGGGCAAGATGTGCTGGCGGCCGCACCGCCGAAGTCCGCGCCCAGTACGCCGCGCTGAAAGGGGAGAAGGCAGAATGAGCAAGGGCAGGCTTCTTGTCATCGAAGGGCTGGACGGTTCCGGCAAGGCCACCCAGGCAAAGCTGCTGGCCTCCTATCTGGCTGAGAGCGGTTGCAAGGTGATGGAGATCACCTTTCCGGACTACGAGAGCGATTCCAGTGCGCTGGTAAAGATGTACCTCTCTGGTCAGTTCGGCGACAAGCCCGACGACGTCAACCCCTATGCGGCGTCCAGCTTCTATGCGGTGGATAGGTACGCCAGCTATAAGACCAAGTGGGGCAGCTTCTACGAGGCGGGCGGCATCGTCATCGCCGACCGCTACACCACGTCGAACGCGGTGCATCAGTGCTCCAAGCTCCCGCCGGAGCAGTGGGACGATTTCCTCCGCTGGGCCTTTGACTACGAATACAGGCTGCTGGGCCTGCCCGCGCCGGACGCTGTGGTGTACTTACAGGTAGACCCCGCCGTGAGCCAGAAGCTCATGACCGGCCGCTACCACGGCGACGAGAGCAGGAAGGACGTCCACGAAAAGGACATCGAATATCTGGCCCGCAGCCGCCGTGCCGCCGAGTACTGCGCAGAGCATCTGGGCTGGGCCACCGTCCATTGCACGGAAAATGGAGCCATGCGCACCATCGAGGATATTCAGGCCGAGGTGCGGGCGCTGGCGGAAAAAGAACTCGGATAACCGCGAAAATGGGAGGGATACTATCAATGTATCGTTTGATGCAGCCGTCGGATGAGGCGGCAGTCGTGGCACTGTGGCAGAAAGAACGCGGTGACAGCGCCGAGTTCATCAAGACTGCTCTGGAAAAGTTCGCCGGGGCGGAAAATATCTACGTCGCTGAGGAAAATGACGAGATAGTCGCTGCGGCGCTGGCGGTCCCCGTCACCCTCAAGGGACGCAGCGGCAGTTACCTCTACGGCCTCTGCGGGCAGGGAAGCCTGCTTCTGGCAGGACTCGTGGACTATCTCTGTGCGCAGCAGAAGCTGCGGGGCGCGGGCTTCACCGTGGCCGTTCCGGCCGGACAGGAGCAGGCCGCGCTGCTGGAAAACAAGGGTTTCCAGCGGGCTTTTGCCCTCCGCTGCCTGCCCCGGGAGGTGTCCCGCAACCTGTGGAGTCAGGCGGAATTCGACTCCGTGACGGCCCGCAAGCTCTGTGAGCTGCGGGAGCGCTTCTATCCCGATACCGTCCAGTTCCCGCCGGAGCAGATGGCCGTCGTGCTGACAGACCTCTACGCCCGGGGCGCGACCATCGTGTCCAGCGAGAAGGGCTACGGCATCTACTTCCGCCGGGAGGACACCCTCTATTTTGTGGAGCTGATGGCCGAAGACGACCGCTCCGCCGAGGTGCTGATGGAAGCGGCCCGGGAGAAGGAAGTCATCGTGGAGCGCGCCGTCATCACAGTGGGCGCGGCTCAGAACCTTTTCCTCGGCGAAGGCACCCGGCAGGACTACGGCATGATACGGTTCGACGCGGAGCCTTTCGATGTGGAAGAAAGCTATATGCGGCTGATGATGGAAAGCTGAACGGAATGGTAAAGGAGTGTGTACATGGCACACGATGCAAAACTAAAAAAAAGCAGAAAAGGCGGCGCAGCGAAAATGATCCTGATCGTGCTGCTGATCCATGGTACTAGGCGGCGGGCGGCTGTCTGCTGGCCATCCGAAAAGAGATCAACGGCAGTGCTTCCGCTGGCGAACCGGTGAGTGTGAGCATCCAGCAGGGCAGCGGCGTGGCAGCCATCGCCCAGAAGCTCAAGACGGCGGGCGTCATCAAGTACCCCCACGTCTTCCGCTGGTATGCAGGCAAACAGGGCGCGGCAGGCAAGCTCCAATACGGTGAGTTCGACCTCGCCCCCGGCAGCTCCTACGACGACATCATCGAGGCACTTTCCGCCTACGCGAAGGCCGACAGTGTCCGGCTGACCTTCCCCGAGGGTACGACGGCCATCGCCATTGCGAAAAAAATGGAAGATGCCGGGCTGTGCAGCGCCGAGGACTTCCTCAAGGAGGCCAACACCGGCGATTTCAGCCAGTACAGGTTCTGGCAGTACGTCCCCGACGACAAGGACGCCCCGGACCGCTTCCTCAAGTGCGAGGGTTATCTTTTCCCGGATACCTACGATTTCCTGAAGGATGACACCGTCCATCATTACGTTGAGACGTTCTATTCTCACTTCGACAAGCAGATCACCGATGAGATGTATGCCGAGATGGAAAAGCAGGGGATGACCCTCTCCGAGGTGGTCACTCTGGCGTCCTTCGTGCAGGAGGAGGCCGGCAACGATCAGGACGATAATGTGGCGCAGGTGTTCCGCAACCGTCTGGCCGAGGGTTCGCCCTACCCCAAACTGCAGAGCAACACCTCCAGCTACGTCCAGAGCGACGCCGACAACAACTACCTCTGGAACTGGGTCGCGCCCTACTACGGCGGCTGGGACAGCATCCCGGAGAACATTCTGGAAGCCTACGACACCTACACCCGCACCGGGCTCTCCGCCGGCCCGATTTCCAACCCCGGCATCGCGGCCATCCGTGCGGCGCTTGACCCGAAGCCCGACGATGAGGTGAAAGACGCCTATTTCTTCGTCACCGACCTTGCCGGTCACTACTACTACGCCCGCACCTACGCAGACCACCAGAAAAACTGCGATGAGGCGGCTAAAGTTAATAAAAGTATGAAGTAAAAGAGGAATACCATGTTACAGATACCGGAACTTCTGGCCCCGGCAGGCGACCTCGAGCGCCTGCGGTATGCCATCAACTACGGCGCGGACGCCGTTTACTGCGCTCTGCCCGAGTTCGGGATGCGCTCTGCACCCACCAACTTCACCCCGGAGCAGCTGAGCGAGGGCGTCATCTATGCCCACGCCCGGGGCCGCAAGGTCTACCTGACCATGAACACCCTGCCCACCAACGAGGAGGCTGACCGTCTGCCTCAGGCCATCAAGGACGCTGCCGCCGCCGGTGTGGACGCCTTCATCGTGGCCGACCTCGGCGTGTTGGACGCCTGCAAGACGTTCGCGCCCGACATCGACATCCATATGTCCACCCAGACCGGCATCACCAACTGGGCCGCTGCCCGCGCCGCCTACAACATGGGCGCGAAGCGGGTGGTGTTGGCCCGGGAGATGACCCTGCAGGACATCGCCACCCTCCGCGACAAGACCCCGCCGGAGCTGGAAATTGAGTCTTTCGTCCACGGCGCCATGTGCATGAGCGTCTCGGGCCGCTGCCTGCTCTCCAACTACATGGCAGGCCGCGACGCAAACCGCGGCCAGTGCGCCCAGCCCTGCCGCTGGAAGTACTATCTCACGAGGAGACCCGCCCGGGGCAGCTCTATGAGATCGGCGAGAACGAGAACGGCAGCTACATCCTCAACGCCAATGATATGTGTACCGCGCCCTT
>ENA-OPYX01001145-OPYX01001145.1-human-gut-metagenome-genome-assembly--contig:-NODE-1145-length-14633-cov-3.194264_pt1 | contig 14633 bp, 11 predicted proteins | sample MGYA00242639_ERZ504486 | MGnify/ENA primary metagenome ERZ504486 (study PRJEB26092, sample SAMD00036296) | human gut metagenome | host: Homo sapiens | study: EMG produced TPA metagenomics assembly of... | reverse complement strand
TAGTGATATAAGGGATGCTTCCCTGTTGTTGCAGGGGGATTCGGATAATGGTCAGTAGCCAGTTGTCTTCCGTATCCGTTCGCGGACGTTCATCCATATCGGCGATGTCCTCTAAAAAAGCTTCGGGAACTTTTAATTCTTTAGTCAGAAACTCAAAATCACTTTGGTCGGGGCATTCTACATTCACCCAGCAGTTTGGCATCCATTGTGGCTTTTCTACAAAGCCATTCTCACAATAAAGATATTTTCTCATCTTATTGCCTCCTTTCGTTCGTTTATATCCGTTCAGAGGCATTCAGAGTAGTGATTGCCCTGTCGGATCAGTTAATACTATTGCACGTTCGTGGTATTGAATCGTCCATTTTTATTGATTGTTTTTTGTTTTAAGCGGTACAAAAGTACATAAAAACCTTTAAAGGACAGACAGAAGTCAGGAGGCTTTTATATTTTTTTTAAGAATATCACCGGAAAGCAATCAGTGCCGGAGCAATGATGGTTTTGTCGCCATAGCGCAGTTCTAACGTACTGTGTTTACCGATTAAGTTCCCTGGCGGAAACTATTGTTGTTAAAACATTTAGCATCCTTTTAATTACATGCAAAATTCACTTAAAAAATCGTTTGTCCAATACCTATTTATGATGAATCTTGTTCTATATAATCCTAATAATTAGGTATTGTGGAAGGTGCTGAAGTCGGTTACCTTTGCAAATGTAATAATTACAATTTAAAAATTAGTTTTAATTTAAAAATAAAAAGAGTATGGAACCAATTATTAATTCACAAGTTCCTGAATTTAAAGTTCAGGCATTCCATAATGGAGAGTTTAAAACCGTAACTAATAAAGATATTGAAGGTAAATGGGCTATTTTCTTCTTCTATCCTGCTGACTTTACGTTTGTATGCCCTACCGAACTTGTAGATATTGCTGAAAAGTATAATCAGTTCAAAGCAATGGGAGTGGAAGTATATTCTGTAAGCACCGATTCACATTTCGTTCATAAAGCATGGCATGATGCGTCTGAAAGCATCCGCAAAATCACTTATCCGATGTTGGCAGATCCTACAGGTGCTTTGTCGCGTGCATTTGGTGTGATGATTGAAGAAGACGGTATGGCTTATCGTGGTACTTTTGTAGTGAATCCCGAAGGCAAGATCAAATTAGCTGAAATTCAGGACAACAGCATCGGGCGTAATGCTGATGAACTTCTTCGTAAGGTAGAAGCTGCCCAGTTTGTAGCCACTCATGATGGTGAGGTTTGTCCTGCTAAATGGAAGAAAGGTGCTGAGACCTTGAAACCGAGTATTGATTTGGTAGGTAAAATTTAAAGTATAGAACTCATGTTAGATAGTGCGATAAAAGATCAGTTAAAAGGTCTTTTTGCCCAATTGGAAGCGCACTATACTTTTGACATCTTTGTCCACCCTCAGCACGAAAGTCGTGCCGAGTTGGTGGACTCGTTGGAAGAAGTGGCTTCCTGTTCGGATAAACTTTCCTGTCGGTTGCAGGATAGTGAAGGGCTGAAGTTTATCCTTTTAAAAGAAGGAAAGGATACGGGAATCACATTTCGTGCCGTACCTGGTGGTCATGAATTTACTTCTTTGTTGATGGCTGTTCTGAATGCTGACGGCAAAGGAAAGAATTTTCCGGACGAGTTTATTACCAGACGTATCAAGGCATTGCGGGGGCCCATTAATCTGACCACCTATTTGTCTCTGACCTGTACCAATTGTCCCGATGTGGTCCAGACTCTGAATGTGATGGTGGTTCTGAATCATCAGATACGTCATGAGGCAGTGGATGGGGCTATCAATGAGGATGAAGTGAACCGTATGAAGGTGCAGGCCGTTCCTACTGTGTTTGCTGATGGTGAACAAATTCATGTAGGCCGTGGCAGCATCGGCGATTTATTGGAGAAGCTGGAAGCCCGTTACGGCTCTGTGGAATTGGAAGCTGCTGAGACAAAAGAATATGATGTTCTGGTGGCCGGTGGTGGTCCTTCCGGAACAACAGCTGCCATCTATTCGGCCCGAAAAGGATTGAAAGTAGCGGTGATAGCCGAACGTATCGGTGGACAGGTAAATGAGACCATGGGAATCGAGAACTTGATATCTATTCCTCAAACCACCGGTAAACAGCTGGCTCAAGACTTGAAAAAACATTTGGCGGAATATAATATTGATATTTTGGAAAACCGCCGGATAGAAAAGGTGGAAGTGGCCGAAGGGATGAAAGTACTTTCGGTAAAAGGTGGAGAAACCTATAAGGCTCCCGTACTGATTATTGCTACAGGGGCGAACTGGAGAAAATTGAATGTTCCCGGTGAAGAAAAATACATCGGTCATGGAGTTGCTTTCTGTCCTCATTGTGACGGGCCGTTCTATAAAGGCAAGGAAGTGGCAGTCATCGGTGGTGGGAACTCCGGAGTGGAAGCCGCTATTGATTTGGCGGGTATCTGTTCCAAAGTAACCGTCTTTGAGTTCATGGATGCCTTGAAAGCCGATACTGTTTTACAAGAGAAGGCCAGGAGCCTGCCTAATGTGGATATCTTCACTAATACCCAGACGGTAGAGGTATTAGGAGATGGTGACAAAGTGGTGGGACTCATAAAGAAAGATCGTTCATTGGAAAAAGAAGAGATTTTTGCTTTGGATGGTATTTTTGTCCAGATTGGTCTGACTGCCAATAGTGCTTTGTTCAAAGAACTGGTGGAAACGAACCGCATGGGTGAAATCCTGACCGACAAGAACGGACGAACCTCTGTGAAAGGTATCTATGCTGCTGGCGATGTGACCGATGTTTCCTATAAGCAGATCGTCATAGCCATGGGTGAGGGTGCCAAAGCTGCTTTAGCTGCATTCGAAGACCGGATGCGGGAAGCGATTTATTAGTGATAAGTGGCTAGTGGTGAATAAGCTGCGCAGTGTCGCTTGGCAGGTGATTCATCACTAACCACTAAAAAAAGCCGATCTTTGTATGGATATTGACGGGAATGTGCTTTCTTTGTAAAGTAAATCAATTACCGTTATAGTATTTATATGGCAGAATCGAGACGTACTTCATTGAAAGATTTGGCGCAGATATTAGGTGTATCTATTCCTACAGTGTCTCGTGCCTTGAAAAACAGTCCCGAAATCAGTCGGGAACTTTGTGCTAAAGTCCAGAAATTAGCGAAAGAGATGAATTATCATCCCAATCCCTTTGCCATGAGTCTTCGGAAAAATACCCCTCGTACCATTGGAGTGATTGTGCCCGATATTGTCACTCACTTCTTTGCATCTATCTTGAGTGGCATAGAAGATACAGCCATAGCAAACGGTTATTTTGTCATTATCACGACCTCCCATGAGTCATACGAGCACGAGAAAAGAAATATTGAGAATCTGGTCAATATGCATGTAGAAGGTGTGATAGGGTGTTTGTCTCAGGAAACAACGGATTATGACCATTGGCTGAGTTTGGATGATATGAATATGCCACTCGTGCTGTTTGACCGTGTCTGTATGCCGGAACGTTTCTCTACGGTGGTGGCAGATGGAGTACATTCTGCCCAAATGGCTACACAGCACTTGCTGGATCATGGAAGCAAGCGAATTGCTTTTATCGGTGGCGCCAACCACCTGGATATAGTGAAAAACAGAAAACACGGTTACCTTGAAGCGTTGAGGGAAAATAAAATATCTATTGAGAAGGACTTGGTAGTATGCCGGAAGATAGATTTCGAGGAAGGGAAAATAGCTACAGAGACTTTATTGTCACTTCCTGAGCCTCCTGATGCCATTCTCGCCATGAATGATACCTTGGCGTTTGCCGCTATGGAAGTAATCAGAAATCATGGACTTCGTATTCCCCAGGATATAGCACTGATCGGATATACGGACGAACAACATGCCAATTATGTAGTTCCCCGGCTTTCGGCTGTCTCGCATCAGACTTACAAGATGGGGGAAGCTGCATGTCAGATGCTGATTGATAAGATTAAAGGGGATAAAAAAATCAAGCAAATCATTATTCCTACTTGTTTGCAGGTGAGGGAAAGTAGTATGAAAAGATAGATTAAGAACCGGAATGTATTTTAAAGAGAAAATGAAGGTGTGTCAACACACACCTTCTTTGGGCTTTAGACAGAAGCCATTTGATTTTTAAATATTAACAATAGCCTTATATTCAGGTATAACATCCACACTTCTGACCAAGCAATCGGCATCCTTTTGTGAGAAATCTGGAATAGCTTCCACAGGAAGATCACCAATGAAAGGGGCGTCTTTACGTAAAGGACGGAAATAGAAGCTCAAGTATTCATTCTTCAATTCATTTTTGAATCGTCTCAAACCGATTGTCCATGGTATCCCATAGTAATAATGATCAAGCACCAAATAACCACCAATGAAAGCCATTGCCACATCTGCTACATAGTTCACACGTAGGAAGTAATCGTTTACCTGTGGCACATCGGGCTGATCTATCTTTACGGTCATTCGGCGGGTACCCACTTTCTTCCAATCAGCTTTCACATCTACCGGTTGTACCTCTATGGTTTCCTCTTTCCATCCTTTATTAGCAGTATAAAGGGCATAGCTGATTTGGGTCTTCCCTAAACTTAGCAAAGTACATTGTTCTTTCTCAGGCAATACTGTGGCTTCAGTAATAAGGATATGATTATTCACTTTGGTAGTGTTCAATGCCTGTTGACGTGTTAAGGTTGTAATCTTCAACGTCTTTCCATTTTTAACTGTAATGGAGAAAGTACTTTTCAAACCAGGTTTCGGTGTATAGAACTCCTTACCCGAGCTCAACGTTGATTTGTCAAAACTATATTCTGTACGTAGTCCTTCCGGAGCAAAAAAGAAGTAGTGTACGGCATTCTTTTCCTCTACTTTAGCCAAGAGTTGAGTAGTAGAATACTTTAAGAGTGCCCCTTCCATAGAGAGATTAAAGGGTAAAATCACACTTTGGTCTTTTTTCAAAGTAAACGTTTTACTAGAAGGAATGATCAATGTCTGTTTTTTTAGCTTTAGTTTTAACTGCAAATCTGTCTGGTCAAAGCGTGCTGTATCATGATCCTGAAAGTTGGTCATGAAGATGAAACCGGCATCTTCTTTCATACGGGCAGCATAACGCAACGTTTCCCGATTATCCGGTGTTATTTTCTCATATCCTTCGGGCAGTACCGTTTCCATGGGTGCCAATATAGAACCGAAATCTTTTAAGAATGTATGAAGAATGCGCAAATTTCTGATACGAATCACGTACCAAACCAAATTCACCAATCGGAGCCTGATAGTCGTAGGAAATCTTAGGCATACCCATACCGTCATCGCTAAAAAATCCTACGCCATTGTTTTGTTTCGGGGTAGAGCCACCGTGGTACATGTAGTAACCTATACCGTTTGCACCACTGCCCAATGTACGTACCATCAACGCTTCGGCTGCTTCAGCCTTCACAATAGGGCGACTGCGATACACCATCTGAATACCTACACCCATCTCCGCACAGAACGACGGATACTTGTCGGTATCATAGCGCACCGGCGAATAATCTGGTACCCGCTGAATGTCTTTAAACAGACAGAAAGGAGACATAGAGGGCTTTGCCCAAAACGGATAGGTGTAAGCAGCAGTTACAGGTAGTGCCTCATTACCTATCACAGCAGCCATTCCCCAACCGGTAGCGGTATACAAAGGAGTAATGATACCCGCTTTCTCTGCCATCTGTTTTAGTGTACGCATGTGTAGATCGCCCAATTCAGACATCGTAATATTCTGATGCTGTTCACTTACTCCAATCATTGTAATGGACGAATCGTAGGTGGCAGCCGTCATATCCCTTTGTTCACCGGGATATTGAATGGCCCATGGCGCAGCCGAATGTTGGTGTTCATTCTCTATCTGCACACCAATGATGGGACCTCCATCCTTATAATACAATTTCTTCAACTGAACTGCAATCTCATTATAGAGACGTTCTACATACTTCAAATAGTTTACATCATTGGAGCGTACCTCTACTGGACGCGCAAAAAGCCAATCCGGTAAACCTCCATTACGTATTTCTCCGTGACAGAAAGGACCAATACGTACAATCACGTCCATGTCATGTTTTTTACATAGCTCCACAAAGCGACGCAAATCTCTATTACCGTTCCAATCGAACACGCCCTCCTTTTCCTCGTGGATATTCCAGAACACATAAGTAGGAATGATGGTCAGTCCACCAGCCTTCATCTTCAAGATAGCCTGTTCCCACTGTTCTGCAGGATAGCGGCTGTAGTGGAACTCACCTGTAACGGGCAGCATGGGCTTTCCGTTCCGTAACATATAAAAACTATTCACTTCTATGCTTCCACCATCAGGAGCCGTTCCACCCAGTTTCAGATGTTTGGTATAAATTATCTTCTCCACCTTTGGTGCTGTCAGTTCATACACATTCTGCGCTTCCACAGGAAGTGCAACCATACCTAATCCGAGAAGTATGCCTAATCCAATATTTTTGTTCATATTACTTATCTATCAAATCATTAATTGTTTCAATTTTCACGATATGTCTCGGAGAGAAATCGCTGCTCTGCATATAGTTTAACAAGCTGGAAAGTAGTTGGCGAGCAGCAGGACGCATTTGCATGTCGCGGTGAAAATCAATGCCGGACACCAACAATTTACCTTTGCCTATCTTCACTTCAAACAACAATGCCAACGGATGATTGGAGAACCAGTCATCAATCACTCTCACAATGGGCTGGGCTTCTTTGGACACCTTATTTATACGTATGGGTGCAGAATGGGTCATCGCATCCCACCATTGGTAATTGCTGTGATACTCTGTTGGGAAAGCAGCCAATGCCGGATGTTTCGGATTACATAGAATACCTAATGTATGAGGTGCTTGTCCATTAGTCCACGATGTATTCCAAAAGATACTGGAAAAACCAATGGCTAGATTTCCACCGTACTCATCTTTCAACGTACCTTTCTTTAATGACAATAATACCTTACCACCGTTATTTAAACGTTTAATGGCAGTCTTGTCCAAATAATCAGTCAGTAAGATATCATTACTATTTACAATCTCCTTTTCTGTAGGATATACCCAAAAATTCCAATTGTTTGCATAATTGTCTATCAATACTTCCAAGGTCAACTGAGCGGGCTTTTCTATATCTTTCAAGTTGAATTCTATGGAGCCTAACGACTGTCTGTTGCCGATGGCAATTTGGCTTATAGAGAATTTTCCCTGTCTCACTATCTTATTGGTACCATCTCTCACTATCCAACAGACTTTTGGGTTTTGCATCTCTTCATTATAATTTGCAGCCTCTATCTGAGCAACAAATTTTTCATCATTCTCAAATACTAATCTGGGAATACGCGCTAACGGCACCACGCTGTTGCAGAATCGCCGATACTCCTCGGGAGTAACATATCCTTTCTCCTCCCAAAAAGCATCCAATGTACCTACCAATGCTGTACCTTGTCCGGTAAAGTCGCTCAATCCCAAAAGTTGGAATCCGCCGAAATTAGACGTACGCAAAGCAGCTTCGATATCTGCTTTATAGCAAATTGTCTGCAATTTACCTGAAGCCAACAGAAAGCTATCTGCCAACGCTTCCATTCCGCTTTCCCGCAAACTCTCTTGAAATATCTCAAAGTTTTTTGCCTTATATACACCTGTGTATTTTGCTATTTCCTTGAAATTGGGGTATACGCACCATTGCCCTATCTCATGGCTGATGAAAGGTTGATTGAATTTATCTGTATAATCGCTCCAATCGTATGCTGTAGAAGGTTCTTTAGAATTAATGATACTGCCCAATCCTTCCTCCCAATGTTGAATACGAGGTTGGGAATCACTCAGGAAATCACTTTCCTGAATATTAGGCCAACCTGCCGCTGTGGTGTACAACCGTCGGTTGTCACGTGCTTTCCAGTAGGAAACAAAGTTGGTGAGATACTGCTTATGATTTCCTCCGGGCTCATTGCCAAGAGCCAACATGCAGAACGAAGGATGATTACCGTATACTTTCACAATATACTCTGCTTCTGTCTGTAGGAAAGCGTCTATGGGTTTGCCATCCCCGATGCTACTCGACTGATTGGGCCAAGAAGAGCATTCCACCTGACAATATATGCCTAACTCATCTGCTGCCTCGAAAGCAGCTTCAGGCGGACACCAAGAGTGAAAACGAATATGATTGAGACCATGCTCCTTACAAATACGAAACTCACGCAACCATTCTTCCTTGTCAGTAGAGGGGTAACCGTCAATGGGAAGGAAGCGCAATGCAGCGTACCTCGCATGAAGGCGGGATGCCCGTTCAAATAGAGCACCCCTTCTCTGACTTCCCATTCCCTACAACCAAAAGTGAGTTGACGGTCATCTGTAATAGTTCCGAATCCCTGTAGCCCACAATGCAGCGTATAGAGATTAGGATGGAATTCATCCCAATAAGTCATATTTCTCGACAAGGGGATTTTAAACTCCAACTTGTTATCACCCGGCTTCATCACCTGTTTATATTCTATTCTTTTCTTTTCTAACATGAAGAAAAAGTTCACTTCCTGCTGTTTGCCCGTAACATTGCGCACATTGGTTTTAACGGTTAACTCGCTTTTGCTCAAAGTGGGGAAAAGAGTAATATCCTCGTAATAGACGGGCGACTTAGCTTCGATAAACATTTCTCCTGTTACACCGTTCCAGTTTCCTTGCGTATGGTCAGAAATACTATGCGAATTTTCCCCCGGATCAATTTCTCGTATCATATTATCTACACGAACAGTAATCACATGTTTTCCGGGAGTAAGCAAACCTGTCAGATCGTATTCCTGAGGAGCACTCAATGTGTTTCTCATCCCCACTTCCACACTATCTATCCATACACGACTTTCCCAATGGCACCTTTCGAAAAACAGACGAATGGCTTTCTCTTGCCACCCGGCAGGGATGTCGATATCACGCTGATACCATGCCACCCCCGTATAATATTTTTCCGGCTGTAACCAGAAAGGTACCTTAAAGTTGTCCGATTGGCGATAACGATTAAACTTCTTTTCAGTAAAAAAGGATTTGTCGAACAGGCTTCCTGTCCAAGGAGTTCCCAAGTTGACAGCATCTCCCTTTCCATTACTCAGCATAGATCCTGGTAGTTGTACGTAGTCTGGCAATTTCTGCAAATACCATTGTTCCGATATCCCTACCTCCTGCCGGTCTATCGCAAATCGCCACGTACCTTCCAAATTAATTCGTTCATTGGATTGGTGAATGCTGCACCGGCAAAAGAGCATGATACAGAGCAGAAGCAAAAAATCTGTAGACGGATATTTTCTTGCTTGCCTTTTATTCTTCCTTACACTCATATTATTTTGTATCATTATTGACATTTTTATTTATTTCTTAAACAATAAAGGTAAGAACTCCTTCAAACAACGACGCCAGGTGAGCCACTCGTGGGCTGTACCCGGAGATTCGTAAAAGGTGTTTTTAATGCCAAGAGCGGTTAATGTATCACTCATCTTCTGTGCGCCGAAGTTTTCTTCGCTGCCAAATGCCGATGAATAGTGTGCGGACCTTTTTGTTGAATGCCTTGCTGTCGGCAAAACACACCGTTATAGGCTGTTTTATAATCCCCATCATCACGCAAAAATATGGCACCACTGAACGAGCCGATATAAGCAAACTTGTCGAGGTTGTACAATGTAGTCATAAAGGTCTGATGCCCACCCCATGAAAGACCAGCCATAGCCCGGTTCTCTCTATCAGTCAGCGTACGGAACTGCTTTTCTATATTCGGAATAATATCTTGCAACAGGATGGATGGAAAAATGGAGCCGAATGCATCTCTTGCCTTGTTTATATCTTCTCCTTTCTTGGGCTTGAAAGGAATGCTGCAATTGCCCTTATCCATTACGACCAGCATTGGTTCGCACTCTCCAGCAGCAATCAGGTTATCAAGAATAAAGTTCACCTTACCTTGCATCGGCCAGCTTGTCTCGTCTTCGCACATACCATGTTGCAGGTAAAGCACCGGATAACGTTTCTTTTTCGAAGTCTCGTATTCTGCTGGTGTATAGACATGACACCGACGATATTGTTTCTCCACGGTAGAATAATAGACCACCGAACGAATTTGTCCATGCGCCATCTCCTGTGGACGGTAGTAGTCCCCTTCCGTCCCTTCGGGTATTTCGATGGCACTGGAGCGTCCATAGCTGCCACCATACGTATAAGTCTCTATGTCTGTCACCGTCATGCCATCTCCATATAGTGATAAAAAATGAAGCCCAACGACCAAAGGAGAAGTGGTGACATACCACCATCCGTCGTTATCCTTTGTCATGTCATATCGTTTTCCGCATACCAGGTATACCTCCTGCGCCTTGGGAGCATAGAGGCGGAAGTAACCTCGCTTCTGTTTGTCAACACGAGGATATTCTCTCTTAAAAAGGGCCGTTTCCGAAACCATTGTATTTTCAGGTATCGGCCTTTGTGCATACATGCTGGAAGCAATCAACAAAGTTGTCAAAGCGTCCATAAAAATTTTATCTTCATATTATTTATAGGATTATTAATTATCAGCAAATGCCTTCAAAAACTCAGGATAAATACTTATATACTCAGTTGTCCTTCCATTCTTGTCAAACAGCTCGCCCCACATCGGTGAAGTAGCTTCCCAAATGAAAGTTCCTAAACCCAATCCGTGAGGGATACGTGAGACTATTTCATTCACTTCTTTTCGAAATTCCTGATATTCTACCACTACAATAGGTTTTCTGTAGCGGATGGCCAAATCGTTCAAGTTGCTTTCCAACTCTTTCAACGTACCATGATGCTTTGGATAGTAAGACTGCCCGATGATGTCAAACTTAACATCACGACTGATGATTTTATCGAAGAACTTCACCGATTTTTCATTTGTCCGCCACAAGCAATGTGAATCATAATCTTAATATCAGGATTAGCGGCGCGTACACCGGCCGTAGCACATCGCAACAGAACGGCAAAGGGTTCATACGTCTCCGTTATCTTACCCTGTGGCCACATCATGCCATTATTTATTTCATTACCCACTTGCACCATGTCAGGACAGACGCCTTCGGCCATGAAACGTTTGATGACTTCGTTTGAATAGCTATAAACCTTTCCTTCCAGTGCAGAGCCATGGATGTTACTCCATGATGCGGGTGTTTGCCTGTTGGCCAGGACGGCCCATGTATCGCTGTAGGTGGGAAATCGAGCAGGAATTTCATGCCAACAGCCTTTATACGCTTGGCCATGGATAGAGTGGATTCCAACCCACAAAAAACCATCTTTGGAATATCCCTTTTCTGTCGTAGGGTCCACAAAAAGACGCAGACGAATCCAGTTGAACCCGTTCTCTTTCAGGATTTTCAATGCATCCTTCTGCACACCGTTGTGAGAGAAGACAATGCCACGTTGTTCCCTGATTGGGGAAGCCAAGAGATATCCGCACCGATAATGGGTTTCTGAATGGTATCCGTATTTACATAAGGAGGTTCATAAACGGGTTGGACATCACTCTTTATGTATTGTTTGTACAAGGCATCATATATGCCGAACAGATCCTTATCAGCATTCCCTTCCTTATCGAACAAGACCCTCGTCGGTTCCCATGCCATAGTTCCATAACCCAATCCGTTGGGCAGGGAGCGTACAATATCATTGATCATCTTAATGTTTTTCTTATTGGCACCATACTCGCAAACACATATCGGCTTTCCGATACCGTTCGGTCAGATCATAGAGATTGGACTTTAAATCATTGTAAGTCTCGTGCCATTGTTCGTAATAGGAGAGTCCGATAATATCAAATTCGGCTTCCATCTGAATCATACGATCCAGGAACTCACGGCAAAGCCGGTTCTGCCCGCCCAAGGCGAGATGTACTTGCAGTTTTGATTCCGGTAATACCTCACGAACCGCACGCTGGCCTGCTTTGTAAAGTTCCATCAACGACCGCCAGTTTTCTTCTGTAGCATTGTCATCCAACTTGCCCTCTGGCCATACCATGCCGTGATTTATCTCATTACCTATCTGCACTATCTCCGGAGCTACCTCTGCCTGCTTTAAAGCAATCATCACATCTTTGGTATAGGAGTAGAGTTTTTCTTCTAACTCCGCACCAGTTGTTCCTTCCCAAGCGGAAGGCTTGAACTGCTTGTCTGGATCGGCCCATGTATCGCTATAGTGTAGGTCGAGAGCAAACTTCATGCCTGCTTTCTTGATACACGGGCCATGGCAAGAGTATGCTTCAAATCACAATATCCTTTTTCGGGAGCGTATCCTCTTTGGCCTCCGGACTTGACAAAGACGCGCAAACGAATGGTGTTGAAGTGATGGGCGGCCATGATCTGGCAAATATCCGTTTCTTTCCCATCTACACTTTTTATATACAACTCCCCCCTTTCACTTTGGGGAACGAACGAAATGCTCTGCCCCGATGCAATAAGGCTGCTGTTTACTTGTGCAACCAGTCAGCAGAAGAATAGTATAGCAGAGCATACTAACCAAATAATGCGTAATTTTCTTCATGGTTCTATAATTTAAAAGATTAATAAATGCAAGGACATGTTTCTAACTGACAAAATTAGATAGAACATACTCTTTTGTTCAGACCAGATAGAACATTCTATAACACAAAAAGGACAATGCTGAAGTTTACCCGTCGGACATTTTTCTCATCCGGGAAAAATGTGTTAATTTGCTCTTAGTAAACAAATAACCTTATGAAGATTTTAACTTTAATACTACTTACCTGCTCCATTACCTGCCATCTGTGGGCAGACAATCTGTCCAATTTGAATGGAGGTTTCAATAATCTGGGTTCAAAAACCAAGACACTATCAGTAAGATGTTTTACGCAAGACTCCACAGGCATGGTCTGGTTCGGTACTTCACGCGGGTTGTATAGTTACGATGGCTATGACATACGTCATTATGTTTCAGATACACTTCCCTCACATCAACTCGTCAAATGCAATTTTATCCATCACAAAGTTATGCTTTTAGGCGGAGAAAATGGCATTACTTTATTTAATTTACAAAACGGACAGTTCAGCAAGCCTAATATTCGGTTAAACGAGTCGATAAGTTCTTTCTGCGAATATAAGGGTGAAATCTGGATTGGAGCAGAATCGGGGCTCTATATTTATAATGTAGAACAAGATGAACTGCGGCCCGCCCTCATCCGCGGAAAGGATTTTCCACGCAACATCCAATCGCTTGCCACCGACCAAAAGAATCTGTACATCGGCATGAAGGACGAAGTGGGGTGTTACTCATTTGCCACCAGCGATTACCAAGTTATCTCCCACCCTGAGTTTTTCTACATTTCTACCTTGATGTTGGATAGCTCTGAAAGCACATTGTGGATAGGTAATGCCCATCATTTGCATCGCATGAACCTAAATACCAAGGAAATCGAACGCGTCAGAGATTTTTATGTTGTGAAGAGTATTGCTAAAGATGATAATAATCTGCTTATAGGAACAGACAACGGACTCTACGTATGCGACAGACAGGGCACTTGGCATCTGATTTCACACGATGCACGAAACAGTCAATCCCTGTCCAGCAACGTAGTCAATATGTTCTTCAAGGATGCTAATGGTAATATTTGGATAGGAACCGACAATGGCATCTCCTTAGCCGCACACAATCCTTCTATCCGATCCCGTTCGTTGTTCGACATCACTGGTTCCGATGAAGGTTGCCAGATATCCAGCATACAGCGCACGGTCGACAGTACTCTTTGGCTGGGTGGAAGCCGAGGGCTGATAAAATTAAAAACAGACATGCAGGGCAACAATATCCGTCGGTGGTACCAAATGAGTTCCAAAGAATCTTCCCTTCCGCACAACCGTATACGTGCACTCTATGAAGACAGCCGCCAATACCTATGGGTAGCCTCAGACGGAGGATTACTACGCTATAATCCGATGAACGAACAGTTCATCTCTTACTTCTTCGATGACCTCAAAAATTGGGTGTACGATATATTAGAAACGCCCAATGGTGACTTGTGGTTGGCTACTTTTTGCGGTGTTTATGGCATCTCTAGCGAACAATCCCCTGAAGGGGGCATTCTGAAGGTCAAATACCACTTTACCCATGATCAAGGGCTTTACAGCAACGATATCTACCAATTAGCATTGGACAGAGAAAACAATCTGTGGGTATTATCCAATAATCATCATATCGACCGCATCAACTTGACAACCGGTACTATACTCCCCATAGAGAAGATAACTGACATTCCCCACATTGACTCCTACGCTGTCATCAGCGATTCGGAAGGAAATATCTGGATAAGCACTTCAGACAATCTGCTGAAACTATCGGTAAACAAAGGAAACATCAGCACACAAAGTATCCCATTGAGCCGTGTGCTGTCTACCGAAGTATTCGCCATGGATGAGGGGGAGAATGAGATATGGCTCACTACCTCCGAAGGACTCTTTATAGTGGAGAAGGAAAGTTTGAAAGTACACCGTATCCGCATTTCGGAAAAATACATTGACATCTTCTACGACCGAATTGATCACAAGGTATGGTTGGGAACGAGCAATAAGATAACTCAGATAGATCCCATACTGCTGAGGCAAGAGATACAACAATCCCAG
>ENA-OPYX01001143-OPYX01001143.1-human-gut-metagenome-genome-assembly--contig:-NODE-1143-length-14636-cov-2.524709_pt1 | contig 14636 bp, 17 predicted proteins | sample MGYA00242639_ERZ504486 | MGnify/ENA primary metagenome ERZ504486 (study PRJEB26092, sample SAMD00036296) | human gut metagenome | host: Homo sapiens | study: EMG produced TPA metagenomics assembly of... | reverse complement strand
TGACCGACACCACGCCGGAGCCGGAGGACTACACCGGCGAGGACGGGCTTTTATACTGCGGGAAGTGCCACAAGCCCAAAGAGGGGCTATTTCCCCAAAGAAACCGCCGCATGGCTGGGGCGTGACCGCCACCCGGCAGAATGTGACTGCCAGCGGGCAGAGCGTGAGGAACGGGAAGCCGCAGAGAAACAGCGCAGTCACCTTGAAACTGTCGAGCGGTTGAAGCGGCGGGGCTTTACAGACCCGGCTATGCAGGGCTGGACGTTTGAGAACGACAACGGCAAGTGCCCGCAAATGGAACACGCCCATTTCTATGTGGAGAACTGGGAAACCATGAAAGAGCGCAACATTGGCTATCTGCTATGGGGCGGCGTTGGCACAGGCAAGAGCTATTTTGCGGGCTGTATCGCAAATGCCCTTATGGAGCGTGAAATCCCCGTGTGCATGACAAACTTTGCATTGATATTGGGTGACCTTGCCGCCAGCTTTGAGGGCAGGAATGAATATATCTCCCGACTTTGCAGCTTCCCGCTGCTTATCCTTGACGATTTTGGAATGGAACGGGGAACGGAATACGGCTTAGAGCAGGTCTACAACGTGATTGACAGCCGTTACCGAAGCGGCAAGCCGCTGATCGCCACGACCAACCTCACGCTGGAGGAATTGCAGCACCCGGAGGACACCGCCCACGCCCGCATTTATGACCGTCTGATTGAAATGTGTTCTCCTGTCCGCTTTACCGGGAGCAACTTCCGAAAAGCCACGGCGCAGGAGAAAATGGGACAACTGAAAAAGCTGATGAAACAGAAAGGAGAGCCGCCTATGACCAACACCCCAAAGAATGACCGCAGCACCCGCCGCCCGGATTGCGTGACGGAAATCCGCATAGGTAATTCTGTCCTTGTCGTTTCCGGCTATTTCAAGCAGGACACCACCGCCACCGCCGCCGATAAAATGCTGAAAGTGCTGGAAGCGGAAGCTGCTACACAAAAATCGGCAATTTGACGGGACATAAAGAAGCAGAAAGGACTGTACAGCCAGCCCCGGCGTGTGGTATGATAGTCATACGGAATAGTGGGGCTGGCTGTCGGAAATGGAGGACACTATGTTAAGACAGACCACCCGAAACCTTATTACCGCCCTTTATCCGAGATTATCCCACGAGGACGAGCTGCAAGGTGAGAGCAATTCTATTTCAAACCAGAAGCGTATTCTTGAAACCTATGCGAAGCAGAACGGCTTTTCCAATCTGCAATGGTACACAGATGACGGTTATTCTGGGGCGAACTTCCAAAGACCCGGTTTTCAAGCCATGCTTGCGGACATTGAAGCCGGAAAAGTCGGCACCGTTATCGTCAAGGATATGTCACGGTTAGGGCGAAACTATCTGCAAGTGGGAATGTATACGGAAATGATTTTCCCACAGAAAGGCGTCCGCTTTATCGCTATCAATGACGGAGTGGACAGCGCACAGGGCGACAATGATTTTGCCCCTCTGCGGAACATTTTTAACGAATGGCTGGTGAGAGATACGAGCAAGAAAATCAAAGCAGTAAAACGGTCTAAGGGTATGAGCGGGAAGCCCGTCACGAGCAAACCCGTATACGGCTACTTTATGGACGAGGACGAAAATTTTATCATTGACGGGGAAGCCGCCCCTGTTGTGCGGCAGATTTACAGCTTGTGCCTTGCCGGGAACGGGCCGACCAAGATAGCCCGTATGCTCACAGAGCAGGAGATCCCCACGCCGGGAACGCTGGAATACCGTCGGACGGGAAGCACCCGCCGCTACCACCCCGGCTATGAGTGCAAGTGGGCGACCAATACCGTGGTACATATCCTTGAAAACAGGGAGTACACGGGCTGTCTGGTAAACTTCAAGACGGAGAAGCCGTCCTACAAGACCAAGCACAGCGTAGAGAACCCATTGAGAAACAGGCGATTTTCGAGGAACCACCATGAGCCTATCATTGACACCCAGATGTGGGAGCGTGTGCAGGAGTTACGCAAGCAGCGCAAACGCCCGAACCGCTATGATGAAGTGGGCTTATTCTCCGGCATACTCTTTTGTGCCGACTGCGGCAGCGTCCTTTACCAGCAGCGTTACCAGAACGCCACCCGCAAGCAGGATTGTTATATCTGCGGGAGCTACAAGAAGCGTACCCGTGACTGTACGGCGCACTTTATCCGCACCGACCTGTTGACCGCCGGAGTGACCGACAATCTGCGGAAAGTCACCAGCTATGCAGCGAAGCACGAAGCCCGGTTTATGAAGCTGCTGATCGAGCAGAACGAGGACGGGGGCAAGCGCAGGAACGCCGCAAGGAAAAAGGAGCTGGAAGCCGCCGAGAAGCGTATCAGCGAGTTATCCGCTATCTTCAAGCGGCTGTATGAGGACAGCGTGACCGGGCGCATTTCAGACGAGCGTTTCACGGAGCTGTCGGCAGACTATGAAGCCGAGCAGAAAGAACTGAAAGAGAGAGCCGCCGCTATCCGGGCAGAGCTTTCCAAAGCGCAGGAAGCCACCGTAAACGCAGAAAAGTTTATGAATGTTGTCCGCAAGTACACCAGCTTTGAAGAACTTACCCCTACCCTTTTGCGTGAGTTTGTGGAGAAAATCGTTGTGCATGAGTGCAGCTATGACGAGAACGGCACACGCAGACAGGACATTGATATTTATTACTCTTTCGTTGGCAAGGTAGACCTGCCCGAATGACCGCCCGACCTATCCGGCGCAATGCGCAAACGCCGGATAGGAACGGCAAAATTTTTTACACTTCTACTACTTCTTTATCACACATCAGCAAAGTCGCAGGGAATTAAGCAGCTTATGGCGGGCGGCGGCGTCGTGCTGATTGGAACTACTCTTGTTCCGCTGTTGTCAGGGCTGTTTAGCTGATGAACTCAATAATTGATAAAATTACACAAGCGATTTGCGATTTTCTGATTTCGCTTATTGAGGGTAGTTTGTCAACAATGTTTACGGACGTAAATGAGAAAGTCGCCACGATTGCGGCGGACGTCGGACAGACGCCGCAGGGCTGGAATACAAGCATATTTTCTTTGATACAGAATATTTCTCAAACGGTTATTTTACCGATTGCGGGGCTTATTATAGCCTTTGTTTTATGCTATGAGCTAATAACTATGATTACGGAAAAGAACAATATGCACGATATAGACACATTTATGTTCTTTAAATATTTCTTAAAGGCGGGGGTAGCAATTTATATTGTTACCCACACCTTTGATATTACTATGGCGGTATTTGATGTTGCACAAAGAGTTGTAACGCAGAGCGCGGGGGTAATCGGTGCGAACACGAACATTGATATATCAACCGCACTTGCCGACATACGAACTACCCTTGAAGCTATGGGAATGGGCGAACTGTTCCTGTTGGTTTTGGAAACCTCGCTTGTTAGTTTATGTATGAAAATCCTATCCGTTTGTATTACCGTCGTAATATTCGGACGTATGATAGAGATTTATTTATATTGCTCGGTCGGAGCTATCCCGTTTGCGACAATGACTAATCGCGAATGGGGACAAATGGGAAATAACTATTTGCGCGGACTTGTGGCGCTGGGCTTTCAGGGATTTTTTATTATGGTATGCGTAGGCATTTATGCGGCGTTGGTAAACGGATTTGTTGTAACAAATAATCTGCATACTACCATATTCACGATTGCGGCATATACGGTTGTATTATGCTTTTCACTGTTCAAGACAGGAAGCCTATCGAAGTCTATATTTAACGCGCACTAATTAACTTTTTAAAGGAGGGATTTAAAATATATGACAAAACAAACACTTTTTTACGCAAAAGGATTGTGTTCCGCTGCCGTCTGATTTAGTCGGTGAAATTTTGGTATTGCGTACTGATTTTTTCTTTGACGAATACAAGCGTCCCGAATATCAGCTTGTATATTTCGAACACGATTATAAAAAGTCTGATAATGTTTTCTGCCGTTTCCTTATCGACAGAGAAAAATCGGACTATCAGCCGTCAGACTTTATAGGAGTATTGAAGCCGGAGCTTGTACCCGAATGGGCGGCAAAGAAAATCAAGGCTATTATAAACCGCAAAGGACGCGAAGCGAGGGCGGCTGTACGGTTAGCCGGCAAATTAGAAAAGAAAGGAGCCTTTTTATATGATTAAAACGGAAACCTTTACAGATAAGGGGGCGCGGTAAATGCCTTATGTTCCCGTACCAAAAGACTTAACTACCGTAAAAACAAAGGTAGCTTTTAACCTTACGAAGCGTCAGCTTATATGCTTTGGACTTGCGGCTGCCGTCGCTGTTCCGACATACTTTCTTACGCGCGGCGCGCTTGGCACAAGCGGCGCGGTTATGACGCTTGTAATTGCGGCCTTGCCGTTCTTCTTCCTCGCTATGTACGAAAAGGACGGACAGCCGGCAGAAAAGATTTTAAGAAACTATATACGGTCAAGATTTTTGACGCCGAGAGTCAGACCGTATAAAACAAATAATATGTATTCGGCAATTATGAACCAAATTAAACTTGATAAGGAGGTCAAAATAATTGCCGAAGCAGAATACAAACACAAGACCAAAACAAAAGAAAAAGCACATAATATCAGCGAATAAGCCGCTTTCAGCACGACAGAAAAAGGCTATTGCGGCAGCTATCAGAAAAGCGCAAATGCAGGGCAGGCGCGCAGCGTCAGCACAGCAGACTATTCCATATAAGGAAATGTACCCGGACGGGATATGTAAAGTCAAGGATAATTATTTTACAAAAACAATTCAGTTTTTCGATATAAATTATCAGCTTGCAAGGAATGAGGATAAAAACGAGATATTTGAAAACTACTGCGATTTTCTTAACTATTTCGACCAGTCAATTTCTGTACAGTTTTCTTTCCTCAATCAGACTGTCGATATGGCGGAGTATGAAAAAGCCGTACATATTCCCGAACAGGCAGACAATTTTAATGACATACGCATTGAGTATATGGGTATGCTCAAAAATCAGTTGTCGCGCGGAAACAACGGTATTATAAAGCGCAAATTTATCACATTCGGAATTGAAGCGGATAACTTAAAGGCGGCTAAGCAGAAGTTAGAGCGTATCGAAACAGATATACTCGGCAACTTCAAGGCTCTTGGCGTACAGGCAAGACCGCTTAACGGATTAGAGCGTTTAGAGCTTTTACACTGTACTTTCAATGAGGGCGAAAAAGACAAATTCGGCTTTCATTGGGATTTGGTACATAAGACGGGGCTTTCCTCAAAGGATTTTATTGCGCCTACCTCGTTTGATTTCCGCGACAGCCGCACGTTTGGAATGGGCGGCAGAATTGGAACTGTATCATTTTTACAGATACTCGCGCCTGAATTAACAGACCGTATGCTTGCGGATTTCCTCGACCTCGATATGGGAATAGGCGTAAATATTCATATTAAGTCTATCGACCAGTCGGAAGCTATAAAGACGGTCAAGCGGAAAATAACCGACCTTGACAAGATGAAGATTGAGGAACAGAAAAAGGCGGTCAGAAGCGGTTATGATATGGATATTATACCGTCAGACCTTGCGACATTCGGCGGTGAAGCAAAGAATTTATTAGAGCAGTTGCAGAGCAGAAATGAAAGAATGTTCCTTGTTACTGTTCTTGTGATGAATACGGCGGATAACAAACAAAAACTTGATAATATGTTTTTCGCGGCGCAGGGTATCGCTCAAAAATATAACTGTGCATTAAAGCGTCTTGACTTCCAGCAGGAACAGGCGCTAATGTCAAGCGTGCCTATCGGATTAAATCAAATAGAGATACAACGCGGATTGACTACCTCGTCAACCGCTATTTTTGTACCCTTACTACGCAGGAGCTTTTTCAAGCCGGCGATGAAGCGTTATATTACGGTTTAAACGCATTATCAAATAATATGATACTTGTTGACCGAAAGAAGCTCAAAAATCCGAATGGCTTAATTTTAGGCACACCCGGCAGTGGTAAATCATTCAGCGCGAAAAGAGAGATTGCTAACGCTTTCCTTGTAACGCAGGACGATATAATTATATGCGATCCGGAAGCGGAGTACGCGCCGCTTGTGTCAAGGCTTAACGGTCAGATTATACGGATTTCCCCGAACTCGCACGATTATATCAATCCAATGGACATTAACCTCAATTACAGCGAGGACGAAAATCCCGTACAATTAAAATCAGATTTTATACTTTCATTGTGTGAGCTTATTGTCGGCGGCAAGAACGGACTTGAACCGATTGAAAAAAGCGTGATTGACAGAGCGGTTATAAATATATACCGTCCGTACCTCGCTAATCCCGAACCGTCTAAAATGCCGATTTTGGAAGATTTATATAACGAGCTTAAAGCTATGCCGGAGCCGGAAGCGCAGCGTATCGCGTCGGCGCTTGATTTGTATGTAAACGGTTCATTAAACGTGTTTAATCACCGTACAAATGTAAATGTAAATAACCGTATTGTCTGCTATGACATTAAAGAGCTCGGCAAGCAGCTTAAAAAGCTGGGTATGCTGATTGTTCAGGATCAGGTATGGAACAGAGTAACAATTAACCGCGCGGAGCATAAGGCGACGCGGTATTATGTAGACGAATTTCATTTACTGTTAAAGGAGGAACAGACGGCGGCATATTCGGTTGAGATTTGGAAACGCTTTCGTAAATGGGGCGGTATTCCGACAGGCATAACGCAGAATGTCAAAGACCTGTTATCGTCAAGAGAGATTGAGAATATTTTTGAAAATTCCGATTTTATCTATATGCTCAATCAGGCAGGCGGCGACAGACAGATTTTAGCGAAGCAGCTTAATATATCCCCTCACCAATTATCGTATGTAACGCAGTCGGGCGAGGGCGAGGGACTTTTATTTTACGGAAATGTAATCATTCCGTTTGTAGACCGTTTCCCGAAAGACTTGAAGCTGTATTCGTATATGACGACGAAGCCGGAGGAAATACAGAAAGATGAATGATTTAACGCATTTAAGCCTGTTTACAGGTATAGGCGGAATAGACCTCGCCGCAGAAGCAGCGGGGTTTAAAACCGTCTGCCAATGTGAATGGGCGGATTTCCAGACTTCCATACTTGAAAAGCGGTGGCCTCGCGTGCCCCGATTTCGTGATATTACAACTCTAACAAAGGAGGTATTTTTTGAAAAAACAGGACGAAACAGCGTTACCCTCATTAGCGGCGGATTTCCCTGTCAGCCGTTTCAAGCGCGGGGAAACAAAAAGGGTTTGAAGATACCCGCTACTTGTGGCCTGAAATGTGCCGCGTCATTACAGAGCTCAAGCCCCGCTGGGTGCTTGGCGAAAATGTTGCTGGGTTCATCAATATGGGGCTCGACAAAACGATTTTGACTTGGAAAAAGCGGGCTACACTGTTCAAACATTCGTATTACCAGCTTGCGGTGTCGGCGCGTGGCATCAGCGCACAAGAACTTTTATCGTCGGCGTTGATGTTTCCCACTCCGCTTGCCTCCGACAACAACAAAAAGCAAACGGCGGCTGTAAATATGAATGTGTATCTTTCAGACAACGGGATATTTCGGAAGAAGAACAAAAACGGCGCAATCTGGAGCCTTCCGCTGTCGGCGGCGGTGTTCTATATGACGCCGGTAGCGTCGGACGGGATAAGGTCAAAATTTCCGCCGGAGGTAATGAGGAAAAGCAAGGACGGGGCGAACCTTGCGGCGCAGGTGATATTAGAGGAACAGCCGCAGTCGGAGACGGCGGCGCTCAATCCCGATTGGGTGGAATGGTTAATGGGGTTCCCGAAGCAATGGACGGATTTAAGTTGTGGGAACGGGAACCTGTCGGCGTTCCGCGTATAACGGACAGGACGGACGGCAGAGCCGACAGGCTAAAAGCCTTAGGTAATGCCGTATGTCCTCCGCAGGTGTTCCCTATACTTAAATTCATTTCAGATATTGAAACGGGAAGATGTAAGAAATATTGTGAGTTTGGAGGTGAGCAGATATAAGCAGAGAAAACAAGGATTTTCTTAACGGCAGCGGGTGCAAGGATTTTACGGCGTATGAAGCAATCAGGAATATAGAGCGCGCGGAACGCAAAAAGCTGATTGCCGATATTGCCGAGCTTGCCGCAAGACGCGGCTATGAGATTGTAAGCCCTATCCGATTAAAGGAATTAGAATAAAAAATTGTCAGGAGGTATATATGTACAAAGATTACGATAATTACCGTACTTATGAAAATGACGATTTATCAGCCGGCGCCACACTTAAAGTTGAGCATACCATAATCGTTAATGAAACCGATATATTGAATTTGATTTCACAACCGCTTGAAAAAATACAGGCTATGCGTGATAATAACGTCAAAAAAGAAACAGCCGCCTTTGAAAAAGTACGGCAGTCAGCACGGGATTGGAAAAAAAAGCGGCAATTACAAGACAATTTGACAGGGCTATTGAGTATTTGAAAATCCCAGAAGTTAAGCATACGTCAAATAAATGGGTAAAAGGTAAAGATGAATTTGATTTTACTCATATCAGCAACAAGGTATATAAAATGTCATACCGCATATATGAACGGTCAAGCTGGCGAACCAGAGTGAACAAGTATGATGTTACTTGGAATATATTTACGAATAATCCTCGCAGTAATTATAATATAAAGATTGCAGGACAAGAAAGAACCTGTAATAGTAAAGAAGAAGCGGAAAAATATATACAGGGTAGAATAAAAGCATATTCGCATTTGTTTACTGAAATATCGCCGCCGATACCGAAAGAATATGCAAAACCTTTTAAGGTGTACGGTCAGACTTTACCCGGATATACCATTGAGGGCGAACCGCAGCAGGTACAGGAAAATGTCAAGTCTGATAAAAAGCCCTCTATCCGTCAAGAGTTAAATTCCATTAAGGCGGCAGAGAAAAACAAGCCGGAGCCGACGCCGACAAAAAAGCGCGATAATCCCGAACTTTAACGGCGGAGGTAAACAATGAAAGATAAGGAATTTAAGGCGCGGAATAAAGATACAGACTTTTCAAAAAAAGGTTGAAGCCGATACCGTTCATCGGACGGCAGAGCGCAAAAAGGCAGCGCGAAGCCTTTACTTCTTCAGAACATAATAGGTATCAGCAGAAATTTTTAGATACCGAAAAAGCCGCTTGATACTTCTACCGTACAAAATCCGTCAGACAATCAGGAAATATTAAAGTCTACCGAAAATAATACAGAACAGCAAGAAGGACTTAGAGAATATTAACCTTGATAGTCAATCGGATATATCATATTCCCCGCCGACAAGCGAGCCACCCAAAAAAGGCGGCTTTTCTAATGCCGTAACTACGGCGGCAAGAAATAAACGGTATCAGCGCAAATTTAATCAAAAGACTTTTGATTATGATATTTCAGAACATAATACCGAACATTCCGCAGACAGTACAGCGGAAGAAACGCAGACGGACAATGCCGAAGCCTCAAAAGATAACGGAAATTATGACTTTACCGAGCAGACACATAATCCTGATGAAGCGTTTGACCGTGTGAACGGCAATTCGGATTTTCAGCTCGGCGCGGATTCCGAAAAGGATTCCGCAGACAGCAAATCGAAGCAACCGGATAAAAACCGAGCCTATCAGAAAAAGCGCGTCAAGACCGAAAAAACAGCAGAGTACAACATCAAAGAAGCGGTTGACGCAGGCGATACGGTTTTTGACAGAGTAACGGAAAAAGAGGATTTTGTTTTTGAAACGCGGGAAAGCAAGACGGAATTTTCATTCCGTCCGTCAGAGGATAAAACCGAAAAACAGACAGCCGGAAGCAAAAACCGCTTATATCAGGAAAAGCAATCCAAAACAGAGTCGGCGGAAAACGCCGATACTGTTTTAGATATTCCCGAAAAGGGCGATTTTCAGTTTAAGCGAGCGGAAAAGGCGCAGGCGAAAGCCGATAAGCTCAAAGGCAAGGCGGAAAAAGCACAAAACAAATTACCTCATAAGCGCAAGGTTAAAAAGCAGCGTGTTTATGATGAAAAGAAAAAGAAAGCTAAAACCCGTCTGAAATTTGAAAAAGAGATTAAGCCTCAATCCGATATATACCACCGTTCCCCTGTAAAAAATGCGGCGGATATGGCAGGTATGACCGTATTAAACAAGGCACATTCAAAAGTGAGCGAAACAGAACACGAAAATACAGGAATTGAAGCCGCGCATAAGACAGAACAGAAAGCCGAAAGCATTTTTACGGTTTGGAAACCGTACAGGGCGTATGATTATACAAAACCGCAAAAATGTGCCGTATAAAAAGGCGGCGCGTCTGCAATTCAAGGCAGAAAAGGCGGAAGCAAAGGCCTTTGTTGAAAAGACGCTTGCGGATAATCCCGATTTCAAGAAAAAATCAGCTTTGAGAAAATTTTTTCAAAAAAGCAGATTAAGAAAAATACCAGCAGGCGAAGCGCGCCGAACAGAACGCTAAAAAGGCAAAACGAGCCGCAAAGACCACAAAGGACGTTACGGTGTACGTTGTTGAATTTATAAAGCGTCATAAAAAGGTATTCGGCGTCATTCTTGCTATTGCTTTAATAATTGCTTGGATAGCAACTACAATTTCATCTTGCGCGGTTATGGGTACAACGGGCTTTAACTCAATTATGGTATCGTCATACTTTGCGGAGGACGAAGATATATACGCGGCGGAAAACTATTACAAAGACCTTGAAAGCGGTTTACAAAGTGAGATAAACAATATTGAACGCGATTACGGAGGTTATGACGAATACAATTACGATTTGGCGCAGATAGGCCATAATCCGTATGAGCTCATTTCCTACCTCACGGCGTTGTATATGGATTTCACTTTTGATGATGTAAAACAGCCGCTTGATGATTTGTTGAACAGCAGTATATATTAACGCTTACATCTCAGACGGAAACAAGGACGGACGACGAGGGCAACGACAAGGAATATAAAATACTCAATGTTACGCTTGTAAACAAGAATATTACTATGCTTACAAATACGAACCTTACGGACGACCAGCGGGAATTATACGGTATATATCTTGAAAGCAAGGGCAACCGCGATTATTTATTTGCGGACGATATTTATTCTAATCCGGCAGCGCCGCCGAGTTATACCATACCCGGCGAAGCATTAAACGACGCTACATTCCGACGTCTTATAACGGAAGCCGAAAAATACTTAGGTTATCCGTATGTATGGGGCGGTTCTTCACCGTCAACGAGTTTTGATTGCAGCGGTTTTGTATGCTGGGTATATCAGGCGTCAGGCGTATATCCTCTATCCCGTACAACAGCGCAGGGTATTTTTAATCAATGCGCGGTTGTGTCAAGAGCGGACGCAAAACCCGGCGACATTATATTTTTTACAGGCACATATAACGCGGGCGAGCCTGTAACCCACGTCGGAATATTTGTCGGTAACGGTATGATGATACATTGCGGCAACCCTATTCAGTACGCGAGTATTGATAGTTCCTATTGGAGTTCGCATTTTTACGCCTTTGGCAGACTTGGGGGGCGGTTGATATGCGTTATCTTTACAGTTGGAGCGGTGGCAAGGACAGTACGGCGGCAATAATACTTAGTCATATTCATAACTTGCCGCCGTCAACCGTCATTTTCAGCGAGGTAATGTTTGATAAGAAACGCGGTATTTCAGGCGAATTACCCGAACATATAGACTTTATCAAAAACAGAGCTATTCCCGTTTTTGAAGAATGGGGTTATACGGTTGAAATATTACACGCGACAAAAGATTATTTAGATTGTTTTCATCAGATAATCACAAAATCTAAAAATCCGTTAAGAAATGGAAGAAAAAGCGGTTTTCCGATAGGTGGAATGTGTACAATTAACAGCCGTATAAAAATAAAAGCAATTCAGGATTATTTGAAAAATGTAAATGGCGGATTTGTACAATATGTCGGAATAGCCGCAGACGAACCGGCGAGGCTTACAAGGCTTGACGGTACAAATAAAATATCATTACTTGCCGAATATGGCTATACTGAACAAATGGCTTATGATTTATGCAGCAAGTATGATTTGCTGTCCCCAATATATAAGTATCACAAAAGGGGCGGTTGTTGGTTCTGTCCTAACGCGACTTACGGCGAGTTTGCATATTTGAAGCAATACCACCCTGACCTATGGAATGAGCTTGAAATATTATCAAAGGACAAAAACCTTGCAAGTCAAAGTACAAATATGGGAATACATTTTCGAAGTCGATAAAAAGATTGATGAATTTATCGCAAAACAAAAAATTTAATTTTATGGAGGTATTTTAATTATGGCAACACTTGAAAAAATCGAAAAGGATATTATAAGGACAAAAGCAAAGATAAGCGAGTATCAGCAAAAATTACGCAATCTTGAAGCGCAGAAAGTCGAAGCCGAGAATTTGCAGATTGTAAATCTCGTTAAGGCTGTTAAACTTAGCACTCCCCAGCTTACCGTACTTTTAAGCGCGTATGCAAAGGGTGATGTTCTTCTTCCCGACGAGTACGAGGAGGAATTAAAGGCTATTGAGGAAAACGAGCAGCAGGAGGACGACGCGAATGAAGAATAAAATTATTGCGATTATCAGCAGCTTTATTATGCTTTGGCGGAATGTGCGGAATAACCGCACACGCAAACTATGACAGTACAGCAGCAGCGCCGGCGGCAACGGAAAACGCCGAAGCCGGCGCGTACCATATCAACAGCGGGCGCGGGGCACGTTGTAGACAACATTTCCGACAGTGATAAATTGCAGTTTATAAGCGTAACCGCAAAGGACGGCAGCGTATTTTTTATCGTTATCGACAAGCAGAATGTAAACGATAATGTGTATTTCTTGAATAAGGTTGATATATCCGACCTTGAAGCGCTTGCAAAGGAAAACAGCGCGGCAGTACCCGCAGCAGTAAAAGCAAGCCCTACACCGCAGGCGCAGGCGTCGCCGTCGGCGGAGCCGGACGGTAAGACGAAAACCGCGCCGAAAACCGATAAATCAAAGTCAGGCAATTCAAGTATAATGCTTATTCGATTGCGATTATAGGTATAGGCGGTCTTGGCGCGTACTATTTCAAGGTTTATCTTCCAAAAAAGAATATGGAAAACGCCCCCGATTTGGAAGATTTTGAATTTACCGACGGCGAGGACGAGGAAACCGAAAACGAGGACGATACATATACAGAAGATGAATAAAATATATTGCAATATTACTTTGTTTATGATATAATATTTATTCAAGAAATTTTATACTTACTAACAAGTAGAAAGGAGATTGTATATGAGTAAGGTTGATGAATATACAGGTAATGGAATGATTGTAGTTAGTGATGGTGAAGTTTGGGCGGTAGATGATAGCGGACTACCTGATGTAATAGGAGAAATAGGACGTGTTGAATTATCCATAGAAATGCCAGAAAACTTAATTGGCATATATCGAGTTGAGCATATAATGTTATTTGATGAAGATGATGAGGAATTATATGACGACCAAACATTAGTGGATAATACGGAATACCATTCAGAAAGAGCGTTAGTAAAAAGCAGTTGCAAAAAAAATACGGTATTTCAGAGGATATTATAACTGTTTTATAAAGGATAATATACAACCACAAAAACAGCACTCATTGTTGGGTGCTGTTTTTGTATGTAAAAATAAAGGAGGAATGATTAAATAAATGAAATTAGTAATTGCGGAAAAGCCGTCGGTAGCCCAGAGCTACGCAAAGGCTTTGAACATAACCGCTAAGAAAAGCGGATATTTTGAGGGAAACGGATATATCATTACTTGGTGTATCGGACATCTTGCAGGCTTGGCGGACGCAGCGGCGTATGATGAAAAATACGCGGTATGGAAATATGAGGATTTACCTATCCTACCTGAAAAATGGCAGTTTGCCATAAACAAGGGCAAGGAAAATCAGTATAAGGTTGTCAGCGGTTTAATGAACCGAAACGACATAACCGAGATTATAAACGGGTGCGACGCAGGACGCGAGGGCGAATTGATTTTCAGATTTGTATATAATATGTGCGGCTGCAAAAAGCCGTACTTCCGTTTATGGATTTCCTCAATGGAAGAAAGCGCAATCCGCGAGGGATTTAATAACCTCAAAGACGGACGCGAGTATGATAATCTTTATAATTCCGCGTTATGCCGCGCAAAAGCTGATTGGATTATCGGTATAAACGCAACAAGACTGTTTACATCACTGTATAGAAAGCATTTGAATATAGGACGCGTTCAGACGCCTACCCTTGCTATGATAGCAGAACGGGACAGCAAAATTTCAATGTTCAGGAAAGAAAAATATTATACCGTTGAAATTGACGGCGGCAATATTAAGGCTGTAAGCGATAAGATTTCCGACAAAGACGAAGCGCAGAATTTACAAGCGGCTTGCCACGAAAGGCAGGCCGTTTGTATTTCCGCTGTTAAAGAGAAAAAAGAAAACAGGCGCGCCGAAACTGTTTGACCTCACAACATTACAGCGCGAAGCAAACCGAATATTCGGATATACGGCGAAACAGACGCTTGACTATGCTCAATCGCTTTATGAAAAGAAGCTGATTACATATCGAGAACCGACAGCCGATATTTAACGGACGATATGCACAATACTGTTATTAAAATCG
>ENA-OPYX01001140-OPYX01001140.1-human-gut-metagenome-genome-assembly--contig:-NODE-1140-length-14700-cov-2.054416_pt1 | contig 14700 bp, 20 predicted proteins | sample MGYA00242639_ERZ504486 | MGnify/ENA primary metagenome ERZ504486 (study PRJEB26092, sample SAMD00036296) | human gut metagenome | host: Homo sapiens | study: EMG produced TPA metagenomics assembly of... | reverse complement strand
ACCGCCTTTTCTTAAATATAGAAAATCTTGTCTCTCGTTTTTATCCGGCTGTCAATAAAAGCAATCCTTAAATTACTATAAACTTTTATGGCAGCCGGTTGTTTCTTAAGATTCTGTATCCTGATTCAGCATATTCTTACACTTCTCATTTTCCACAAGATACACGATCTTTGAATCGGAAAGCATCACATACCGGTTTCCGTTTCCGTCCTCTTTTCCAAAATACAATGTCACGGTCTTTTCTTTCTTATTATTTGTATATGTCACGGTTTCCGTTGTCCGGCTCTGCTCATCCAGTCCGTACTTACTCAAGTCGTTCTCTTCCACGGAATAGTCAGCTGCATCCTTCAATGTAAGGACTCCAAGCCCTCCCGCGATTGTTGCCATACTCTTGGCATCATCGTCATTCTCTGACTGTACTCTGTTTTCTCTGTGCCCTGACTGATGACAACCTTTTTCAGATTACCGCTTCCAATCGTAGGGAATGTATCAAGCTGTGCCATGTCTTCCATACTGTACTGAAGATCTTCAATAACACCGGTGCTCACCGTATAGATTTCTTTTTTCTCATTCAATGTCAGATAATAAGAGTCTCCTGTTACATTTCCGAAATATAATGTTGTCTCATTGCCGTCCTGATCGGTGAGAACTACCGTATATGCCGGATCCTCCAGACCATATGCTTCCAGAGAATCCCCATCTTCCAGCTTTCGGTCTGCCTCAAGCTTCCGGAATGTTTTTTCCATCTTTTTCGGATAGCTTTGAGCCAGCGGAAAATCTTTGTCATTCTTGTCGTACCATGTACCGTCTTCTTTTACAAGCTGGATTTCTCCATTTCCCACGTCAAACTGAATCTCAGAAAGCTTTCCTAAATCTGTGACATAGATTTTTTTGCCTCTTCTTCCTTCTGCTTGCTTTTTTCCTGATTCTTTCCGATCATCAACCACGCCTGCATAGACCACGAGCTAGTTACTGCAAGCACAAGCAGCAGGATCAGTAAAGGATTTCTTTTTTTTGCTTCATTGTCCGCCTCTCTCCTTTTTGGTTTTTCTATGCTTTTCTACGCTTCATCCAAACTGCAAATTCCTGACAGAAGAATTCCAAGCGGAAGGATAAAGATCACAAGAAGACTAAGAAGTCCTGCATGCTGCATCGTATTGTAGACCGGTGTCAGACTTTTCGCTTCGATCGACAGATCCTTCGCCCCGTCAAAATTCGCAGCCACTGCATTCATAAACAGTTTTGTATTTTCAAGCTGCGGGAATGTATCTGTAATCTCCGAAGCAATCAGACTTCCTGCGCTGATCACGGTAAACCGGGAGGAATCTTCCACTGCCACGGCGCCAAGCACATAGCTTCCTGCCTGACTCTGACTGTCTTCTGTGACTGCATACGCATTATCTGATGTAGTCATAAAGGATGTCGTAGAAATACTGTCACGCTCCGGATCTGTCAAGGTCATTCCGTGTGTATTCAGAAGCAGAACCATCTGCGATTCCATTCCGTCTGTCAGATCGCCTGATGCAGTCAGCTGCGGGAAGAAGCAATAGTAATTATTCTGATAGCTTCTCTGTGTATCTGCAATATAACCGTCTGCAGCTTCCATTCCGTATGTTTTCATGATCGATGCAAGATTCGGAAGCTCTGTGCTGTTCGTATCTCCCAAAAGAAGCATCATCTTACCGCCGTCTTTTAAATATGACTCCACGGAATTTTTCTCATCTGCAGTAAGATCCGAGGTCGGAGCATACATCAGAAGCAATTCGCAGTCATCCGGAATTTCCGGATTCATGACCGTGTTTAATCCTTCCAGCGTATAATTATTTTTATCCATCAGATCCTGAATTGTAGAAGACAATGTCGTCTCGCCATGTCCGGATGTCTGATAAATTTTGCGTACCACATCACTCGTTACGTAATTCACCGCACTGCTTAACTGTCCTTCTCCGTCAAATTTCGTCTCCGATGCACTTCCTGTGTAATAGTAGGAAGACATATCCGTAACAATGATATCACTGAAAGAAACTACTTTTTCTTTCCGGTATCCTGGCATGAGACTACAATACTGTTTTCGGACGCATCATTTTCTGTCAATGCCGAAGGATGCAGCACCGGATCGATCCATTCCACAGAAATTTTAGAAGACAATGCCGAATACTTACTTAAAAAATGTAACGATTCTTTCATCGGCCTCTTCTTTGTTTGCCAACACTGTAAATTTCACTTTGTGATCCATGTTCTTGAGCAGCTTTTTGCTGGTCTGGAAATCTCATAAATTTTGTACTGCTGACATCCAGATTTTTATATTTTCCGGAATCTGTCCTGCGATCAGATTGACGATCACGATGATCGCAATGACCAAATGCCGTGATTCCCACACTGTATGAACCATTTCTGGACTCTGACGATCTGAATAAATTCTTAATTTTCCTGCATATCTCGCTCCTCCTAACTCCAACGCCTTTTCTGAATTGTCTGTATCGTCAGAAATACAAATATGATCAGTATCGATACATACAGAAGCAATCCGCTGACATCCACAATATTGCTGGACGAAATATTCATAAAGACATCCGCAAGAGCAAGCCGTCCCAAGGAGTTTCCGTCAAAAGATTCTCATACAGACTGGATTTCACAAAATATACGATCAGCGCCGCCGCAATTCCCACTGCTTCAATTCCGGCCGCAAGCATCCAGTTTTCGTCATATGATAAATATAAACAACGATCAGTGTCAGGATCAAAAGGATTCCGATCATTCCGCTGAGCGCCGAGCCTGGCAGAAAAGACAAGATTCCGTCCCACAAATACAACAAAAGCAAAATTCCGAACGTACTGATAAATGCAATGATCTGGCTCTCTGTCAGAGACGACATAAACATCCCGATCGCCAGATACACACATCCCAACAGGAAGAATACCGCAATGGAGCTGTAATCTACCAGAAGATATGCCGTTCCCTGCAGTTTGATCAAAAGCGGGAACAGGCAGAAGATCACATTCGGAACTGCCAGTACTGTCACCATGGCGAAATATTTGCCAAGCACTACTTTTGTCAGACTTACCGGCGCTGTCAAAAGCAGCTGATCTGTTTTTGTTTTCCGCTCTTCAGAAAAACTCCGCATCGTCAGAAGCGGGATCCCGACCAGAAATACGATCAGGGAGCCTGAGAGTGTGTAGGAGAAGTAAGGATACCCCGCATTCAGATTGTATGCCATAAAATAAATTCCCGTAAACATCACCAGAAACGCAATAAATACGCACCCTGTCATGGAATGAAAATAGGACTTCAGTTCTCGTTTATAAATTGCCAGCATTTGTCCGTTCCTCCTCTCCGACTGCATCGTTTTGTGTCAGTTCCAAAAATACTTCTTCCAGGCTTATCCTTGAAGTCTGCAACTCCAACAGAGGACATCATTTTTTGCAAACGCAAAGAAAGCGCTTCCCGGATATCACATCCGCCTTCCGTCTGTATTCTGGCACTGCATGTTTTGTCCGCCCGTTCCTGGGTATGGATATTACTGATATGCTCTACATTTAACAATATCGCCCGAACCTCGGCTGCACTGGCTTTTGCCAGAATCTCCACAGTTTCGGTTCCGCTCATCTTTTCCTCCAGTCTGTCCGGTGTATCACTTGCCACCAGTTTTCCCTTGGATATGATCAGAATGTAATCGCACACTTCCCGTATCTCAGCCAGAATATGCGAGCTTAAAAATAACGGTATGTTTTTTTGCAAGTTCCCGGATCAGCTCACGGATCTCAATGATCTGCTTCGGATCCAGTCCGACCGTCGGTTCATCCAGAATGATGATCTCCGGGAATCCAAGGATTGCCTGCGCAAGTCCGACTCTCTGCTTATAACCTTTGGACAGGTTCTTGATCAGCCGGTCCTGTACATCCATGATCTTCACCATCAGCATGACCTTCTCAATCTGCTCTTGCCGTTCCGGTTTTGGGATCTTCTTCAATTCCGCTACGAACCTCAGGTATTCATTCACCTTCATATCCGTGTAAAGCGGTGGCATCTCAGGCAGATAACCAATACATTTTTTTGCTGCCTCCGGTTCCTCCAGTATATTGTGCCCGTTGATCAGCACTTCACCTTCTGTGGCGCCAAGATAGCCTGTCATAATATTCATCGTTGTGGACTTTCCGGCACCGTTCGGTCCCAGAAATCCATAGATCTGCCCGGTATCTACAGTAAAATTCAAATGATCTACAGCCAGATGTGAGCCGTATTTCTTTACAAGATTTTTTACCTCAATCAATGTTGTTCCTCCTGACTACAAAATTTCATGCTTTTCAATTATACGGATGATTTGTGAAACTTCTGGGGGCAATCTGTGTTCATTCTGTGTTTTTTCTGTAAAACTGTGAACTGCAAAAGTGTACCACCTGCCCGATAATAATAGAAATACCGATATCTGGAATCAGCTTTTCCACATATCGGTATTTATATTTTAATCACTTTTTTACCCGAAAAAGACCTTTTTTATATACTGGGCAGATTTCACTTAACTCGCGATTATCCACACCTGTCAGGCAAGGAATTCTTCCAGAATTTCCCGGATTCTTGCCTCTTTTGTCGGCTCCAGCTTTTCGCCGGTATCTTCCTGCTTAAATCTGGAACCGGCTGTATCTTCCATCCGTGCTCCAGGCTGCTGCGTCCGCATTTCATCAGCCTGATTTGCATTCGCCTGTCCCACTTTTGCTACTGTCTGCACGGTCTGCTGCATTTGTCCATCTTCTGTATACCGTTTTTCGTTCGCAGAAACCGCATTTACCGTAGCTGCGCTTGCTGGCACGGTTTCTTCTGAAAATGGTCTTTGCACCTGACCAGAATGCACCGCTTCATTTTCCTCTGCATCCATTTTCTCCGGAATCTCATCCGCTCTCTGAACCGTAACCTGGATTTCTTTCTGATTGGTCTTCTCATAGCGATGAGCATATGTATTTTCCAGAAAATCTACCATATAGGTTTTCGCCGCCTCCAGCTGATAGGCATCATCCGCAAGCATCCGGAGTAGAAAGAGCGCCAAAGCTCCCATACCGCCCAAAATACCATATCTGTAAAGTCCCTGTTCCCTCTCCCCCGCTGCATAAGCAAGCGCTGTTCCTGTGGCTCCAAAGATAAGGCAGAGCCAGATGCTCCCCTTCGCCCACTGCCTCCAGGTATGCAGCCTCACGCCAAGCACCCGGTATTCATACAAATATTTCTCTACAAATGCACCAACATTCTGTACTTTATCACTCACCATACACCCATGCTCAAATTTCGCCCTTACAAGCCGCATCAGCGGATGATTGCTTTTACTCATGTTACTTGCTGCTCTTACCAGCTTTTTCAGTGAAATCCCGGTAATCAGTCTTGCAATCGCGCCGATCCCGATCATCACTCCCGTCAGAAAAAATACCGTTTCTCTCACCACGAACATTTCCAACATAAAAAGAATCCTCCTTCTTAGATTTACCGTCATTATACCGTAAACCTCCGAATTTGGATTCCCTAATCGTTCGCCACAATCCGACATCCTGTCTGGAAAATGACGCTGCTTTTCTGTTTTACTTTGCTGCCTTACGCATTACATTCTTTCTACAAGACCTTTGACAAGCCCTACATAATGGGTGATTGCCATCTTCACAAACTCCGGATAATCCATCGTTGCACTGTTGTCAGCTTTGTCCGAAATTGCACGAATAATGACATACGAAACTTTATTCAGATATGCGGTCTGCGCCATTGCTGCGCCTTCCATCTCCGCACACTTCCCATCAAATGTCTTTACCAGATATTCCTTCTTTTCCTTGCCGGAAATAAACTGATCTCCGCTGAGCACTCTTCCGGTAAATGTCTGAATGTCCGGATTCACTTCTTTGTTTACTTCCACTGCCAGCTTCACAAGCTTCTCATCTGCCGGGAAAGAAAAGGTATCCATTCTCGGAATCTGTCCTACCGGATCGCCAAGCATACTTACATCCATGTCGTGCTGAACTGCATCTGTAGAAATCACGATATCCCCGATGTTGATATCTGCATCCAGAGAACCTGCTACACCTGTATTGATCAGCGTATCCACACCAAAACAGTCAATCAGAATCTGTGCGCAGATTCCCATGTTGACTTTTCCGATACCACTTCTTACAACTACAACTTCCTTGCCACTCATAATACCTTTGACAAAAGTCATTCCGGCACGTTCCATCGTATCCTGAACTTCCATCGATTCTTTTAAGATTGCCACCTCTTCATCCATTGCTCCGATAATTCCTATCATTTGAAAATCCTCCGTTTTTCCTACATATTGTTTTTATCTATATCTATAGATTTCCCTTCAAAATTACAATAGCTATTATATCAGATTTCTTATAATATGCACTAGCATTTTCTTATAAGGCTGTGTTATAATCATTGAAGCAATTTTATAAGGCACAATAATAGTATAAATATAAGGAGGACTATACTCATGGAATTTACACCACACGGCGTCTGTTCTAAGAATATTCACTTAGAAGTAGATGAAGCTGGACGTATTCATAATGTTGAGTTCACAGGCGGATGTAACGGTAACTTACAGGGCATCGGACGCCTCGTTGAAGGAATGGATATTCACGAAGCAATTTCACGTATCGAAGGTATCAAATGCGGATACAAAGCAACATCCTGCCCGGATTCAGCTTTTCACTTGCTTTTAAAAAGAATATTTTAAGCAATAACCAGTATCAAATAATTTTTTTCGCAATTTTTGCGTCAAAACAAGCAGGTCAGGATTATCCCGACCTGCTTGTTTTGGTCTAATTCAGTTTAACATTAGTTAGGCTTCTTGCTTGCTCTGATGTTCCATACTCACATACTTCGCGACCGGGTTGTATTATTTGGTCATATGCTTTCTGTCCAATCAGAAAATACGTTTATTAGTTGTGGTCTTTACAGTCCTGTTCGCCCTCTTGTCAGTCTGCAAGACCGGAGATGTTGAACTTTATCAACCTGCAATTCAGACAGGTGTTAAAAGGAATCTTCCCATCTCCCTCCCTCATATTGTTCCCTTGTCCTTACTTTCGCTAACTGCCGCACCGGTTGATAGTCGTATGAATATTTTATAAAAAATATTTTTGGTTTGGTGGTGCGGGGTGGGTTAGAGTGGGTAAGGGGTTGGGATGTTTGGTTTGTGATTTTTAGATGTAAATGCCGTCTGTGTACGAGCCACTTACATCTGAATTTGCATAATGGGTACAACATACTCGATAATAATAGCCAGTTGGTACAGATAATGTCTTACTTGAACTCACATAAACAGAATTATAGTTTGTTTCCTTCCATGAAGTGTAATAAGCCCATTTACCATTCAATAGTCGTTCTACCGTTACAATCACAGTTATTTTAGATACAGTTTTTTGTCCAACAGTATTTCCACCTGCACCGATTTTTTCCAGTGCCAGCTCTTACGATATTTGAAGATCCACTTTTCAAATAAACACCTCTGCTCATTGAACCAACTGTTGCTTCTGATGAATCATCGTTTGTCAAATATGATCCATCCACACATTCCTGCCCATCCGCTGCCTGAACATTTCTCTGTGTGCCAATAAGCAATGTACAAACCATAACCATTGCCATAAGTAGTGACAAAATTTTGTTTTTTTTCACCTTTCGCCTCCTCTCTACACTATATTAACAATCGAGAAACCAAAATCTCACGCCATATTTAAAAAAAATTACAAATTTTTTAAAAATTCTTCAAATTTTTCTTCGGTCATCGTTGTATTTATTGTATAAAACACATCTTTATATGTAAAGTGTGCTACCTTTTCTTTCTTTCCATCATCCAATTTGTACTGAATGATATCAATCGTATTTCCATCTACTACTATTTGTTCTTCCTTTACCTTCTCATCTTCTACATCATATGCATAAGATTTATTCTCACTTTGAATTTCCATTTGGTATTGAATTAATGTTTCATTGTTTTCATAAATTAGACAAACTCTTTTTAATATCTCATCTATATCACTCTGTATCAATACCATATTATCTGGCTTTTTCCAAGGTCGAACAACATCCATTCCAAATTTTTCTTTAATTTCTTCATACACGCTTTCTTCATCATAATTGTCAATCTTATTCTTATCTCCATCCTCCCTTTCCGTATTAACCTTCACCATTTCTCTATCACCAATAATATCATTCAACACCCTGCCAAAGAACGGCGTCCCACCAATACTCACCATACTCCACATCATAGCAAGCACAGCCACGATCGCCACGATTCCATATACCTTCCAGTGCCGTTTTCCCTTCTTAACTTTCTTCTTCCCGGCTTTCTTCTCGATCTCTTCGTTCGTACCGTCGTCACTTGCTTTATTATCTGTTTCATGCTTCACATGCTCAATTGGCACAACATTATCTATATAACTGTCACTCTCCACATCTTTCTTAAGACGATCCTTCGTATTCTCCCCGCCGCGAAGTGCCTGAACCTCTCGTCCGAGACGGATTGCCTCCTTGTCGGCATCTGACAGTTTTTCATATGCTTTCTGCTGTTCTTCATATTCTTGGATTTTACTCCACATCTTTTCATCCAGGTCTTCTGGAAAGGAAATGTCCTGCAGTGATTCGTCCGAGTCCATTTCTTCCATGATTTCCCCGGCTTCTTTTTCCAGTTCAGCTTTTAAAAGCTTATCCAGATTATCTTCATGTTTTTCCATTTTAAACCTCATTCTTTTGGATTTCTTTTCCCTTTAACTTGACCTTTTTCCTTCACCTGTTTAATATTATGATATCAGGGCAGTCTCTCTGCCTGTATCAACTGCGAATCTTAATTCGCACCATCAATGGGAGGATTTTTATTATGAAACGCATCATTCTGACCGGCGGAGGTACTGCCGGACATGTTACACCTAATATTGCACTGCTTCCCCGTCTTCGGGAACTACAGTATGACATACATTACATCGGTTCTTACAACGGTATGGAAAAGCAGCTGGTTGAACAGCAGGGAATTCCATATCATGGTATCTCTTCCGGTAAGCTCCGCCGGTATTTCAGCCTTCAGAACTTTACGGATCCGTTCCGCGTCCTGAAAGGCTTCAGTGAAGCCAACCGCCTGATCAAGCAGTTAAAACCGGATGTAATTTTTTCAAAAGGTGGATTTGTAAGTGTTCCTGTTGTTATTGCCGGAAAGAAGAACCATGTTCCTGTTATCATTCACGAATCGGATATGACTCCGGGACTGGCTAATAAGCTTTCCATTCCTTCAGCTGCAAAAGTATGCTGTAACTTCCCGGAAACTTTAAGTTCCCTTCCTCAAGATAAAGCTGTCCTTACCGGATCCCCTATCCGTCAGGAGCTTTTCACCGGAGATAAAGAAAAAGCCCGCGCTTTCTGTGGTTTCAAGGAAGTAAAACCAGTTATCCTGATCGTCGGAGGAAGTCTTGGCGCAGTCGCAGTCAATAATGCAGTACGCAAGATTCTTCCTGAACTGTTAAAAGATTTCCAAGTTGTTCATCTCTGTGGTAAAGGCAAGCTCGATGAAAAGCTCACCGGTCTGAATGGCTATGTTCAATTTGAATATATTCAGGATGAACTGAAAGATCTCTTCGCCCTTGCCGATGTTGTAATCTCAAGAGCAGGTGCAAATGCAATCTGCGAATTGCTTGCTCTTCGCAAACCAAATCTTCTGATTCCACTTTCAGCTAACGCAAGCCGTGGTGACCAGATTCTGAATGCCCGTTCTTTTGAACGTCAGGGATTCAGTATGGTTATGGAAGAAGAAGAGCTTACAGATGAAAAGCTTCTCGCAGCTGTCCACAAGCTTTATGATTCCCGTGAAGACTTCATAAATGCAATGAATCAGTCTTCTCAGCAGGATCCGATCAAGACAATTATCGGTCTGATCGAAGATGCTGCTTCCAAATAATTTTTTAACAACAGTTATTTACATTGTTTAAAAACAGGTGCCGGAACGACACCTGTTTTCTTTACATATCCATCGGTGCTATTTTGTGTAATCATCAGAATTGTAATGTATCTTTACCCATTTTCTTGCTCTGTACAGTACACCCGTCAGTGCTTGGATACTGATCCCCATAGATTCAGCCACATCTTTTTGTTTTCTCTCCAGACAGTAAACCATGGTAATTGCTTCGTACCAGTTTTCATTTTCTTCGTACAATGCATCCAGAATCGTCCATCCATAACCCACTTTTTCTTTTTGTAAAATTTTGTGGAATACATGCTCCTCTGCACTTTCCGCATATTCCTTCGAGTACAGATCCGAAAACAGCTCAATATCTGCCTTCGGACATTCTCTTGCCCGCTTCTTCATATAATTGATAGCTGTATTTTTCGTTGTTGTTACCAGCCATGCTGCCATGTATTCTTCATCCACTGTATCAAAGTGTGTATATAGTTTTAGAAAAACCTCCTGGAATATCTCTTCCGCTGACTCTTTGTGACTGCCAGAATAATCCATTGCTATCCGATAAACGTTGAACTTATTTTTATGGTACACGTTCTCGAATTCCTTTTTATTCTTATTCTGAAAACTCACTCCAGTACCTCACTATTTTATTTTTCTTTCAGTTTTTCCAGGATTTCATCCCGATCTTCATCTGTAAGTTTACCCGGTTTCCAGCCGAATCCGCTCTTGTCATTTTTATATCTCGGAATCAGATGCATATGGAAATGGAATACGGTCTGACCGGCCACTTCCCCGTTATTCTGTACGATATTATATCCGTCACATCCAAGTACATCTTTTAATCTTGTTGTGATCTTCTTTGCAAGCTTAAATGCTTTTCCTGCCAGTTCTTCATCAATAGAATAAATATCTGCCGCATGTTCTTTTGGCAGGATCAGTGCATGTCCCTTTGTCGCCGGTCCAAGATCCAGAATTACTCTGAAATCATCATCCTCATATATGGTTGCAGATGGAATTTCTCCATTTGCGATTTTACAAAAAATACAGTTCTCATCCCTCATGTTTTTTCCTTCTTTCTACATTTTCTTCGATTAATCTCGAATTTGTTTACGAACCAGACTTTCAATGATAAACTACAACTACTTTATATCATGGAAAGGATGGTCGTTACCATGCCATTTACTGCAAATGATTATGAAAAGTTACATCAGCTTATGAATTCCAGTCCGGAAATTCGTGAATTACTTCAGAAACTCCTGGATTCACAGCAATATACAATCAGCAAGATCAGTCATGAAGTTCGCAATCCACTGACGCTGATCTACAGTACCTTTCAGCTCATAGAGTCCAGTTTACCCTGAAACCAGAGATTTCAGCCACTGGTCAGAGCTTCGCGAAGACATTGAATACACAATCTCTCTGCTGCAGGAGCTGTCTGCCTATAATAACAGTGAACATCTGCATCTGAGCACGTTTTTCTGCACAGGACTTTTTGGGACAGATCTGCCTGTCCTTTGCCGCCTCCTGCGTAGATACCGACATTGGATTCTCTTCTCTGATAGCCCCTGATCTTCCATCTCTGACGGCCGACAGATTAAAGCTGCATGAAGCGATTCTCAACCTTTTAAGAAACGCCCGTGAAGCCATTTCGTCTGCCGGTTCAATCCGTCTGGAAGCAGTCCTCAAAGATCAAATGCTTCAGATTACCATATCTGATACCGGATGTGGAATCTCACCGGAATATCTCGACACGATTTTTGATCCTTTTGTCACTTACAAACCAGACGGCACCGGTCTTGGTCTTGCCATTGTCAACCGGACAATCACAGCTCACGCCGGAACAGTAACAGTTACTTCCTCCTGTGGAAAAGGCACTTCTTTTTTGCTTTTGTTACCAATTACATAATCATTTTTATTATAAAAAACACGTAATTGTTTTACAAGTACTTCTTTCCATAAACTGGAAAATGTAGTAAAAGAAAACATGTCCTATCTTACTTATTCCTCTGAATCATCCGCCATTATCTCATCCCATTGGGATTCCCGTTTTTCTACGTTTCTGAAGGCGCTGGTTCAGAAATCCCCAAACGCTCTGCCTGTCCTTTACAACCTGCCCTTTCATTTCCTGTTCTGCAATCCAGTCATCCAGGATCAGTTCCTCCTGCAGATCATATCCTGCTTTTTTCTCCGGCTGTATACTCTCCATTTCATTCTCCTTTTTCTCCTAGTATCCGCTCCAGCGCATACTCAATATTATAATTTTCTTCCATTGAAGCCTTATGTAATTCATATGCCAGATAGACTGCCTCTTTCTGTTCATAATCTGTCTCCCTGACAAAATACTCTGTAAGCTCATGAAACTTTTCCAGAATATTACCTTCCAGTCCCGGACAATAACAAAAGTAATAGATTTCATCCGATACATAAATATGTCCCGGATCCAGGCTCAGACAGTTCACGTCCAGCAGATAATTCTTCACTGCATAAAGCACCTGGATAAACTGTCTCATAAATTTTTCCAGATCTGCAAATTTCCAGTGCTCTTTTTCTCCCTTTGCCTTCACGGATATCTTCCCACTGATCTCGTAGCGGTACTGGCTTTTATCATCTTTTCCCTGCCCTCTTACCGACAAAAGTCCGGGAATCGCATTTTCCATCAGCATCCGCATCTGATAATCTTCTTTATATAGCTCATCTGTTTCCAGAATCATCCAGGCATGATGTAAATCTCTTTCGTACTCTTCTCTCATTCCTCCTGGTCCCTTTCTACAATCTCCTGCAATACTTTTTTCCTGCGTATTTTTTCCTCTGGCACAGTCAGTGCCGCACTGCGTTTAACAGATACGCGCATTTTTCTCTTTTGCGCTCCTGCTGTCACTTCAAATTCATCTTTTACTACCACAGTTTCCACCGATACTGTATCAAAAAATATCAGTTTGTTTTCAATTCTTTTCTGAAAATACTGCTCCATTTTTCCATCTTCTATTTCCTTTTTCCATCGCCATTCTTCACTTCCGACAATCGCGGTCTCATATGCCGCCCCACCGATAATATTTTTATCATGGTAATAAAAAAGTGCGAAAATGACTGCCATCCAACAAAGCAATACTACCGGCATCAGATACGCCATCTCAACTACTGTACTTCCTTTTAGCTTTACCATATAAATGTCCCCAGATAGCCGATCAGAAGAAAAGGATAAAATGACATTCTTGTCGTCCGTTTCCATTTTCCGCTCCAAAGACCGGCTCCTGCTGCCATCGCAGCCACAAGAAATGCAAGCATCAGCATTCCAAGCAGATTCCAGATCCCAAGAAAAATACCCATATTCAGGATCATCCAGCTGTCTCCGTACCCTATTCCCTCCTGTGACCATTTCGATATCATGAGAAATACAATTCCACATCCCAGTCCGGCAACCCATACACTCCAATGCATCCGTCCAAATAACGCACGGTACAGAATCGCCGCACAGCTTCCTGCGAGCAGATATTCTGTCGAGATTTTCTGATATTTTATATCCTGTGCTGCTCCGAATCCTAAAAAAATAATCCTGCCAATTTTGCTATTTTCCACCACATTTTGAACATGCTCCTTTTCCTTTTACTTCTGACAGCGGAACTGTATAAACTTTTCTCTTCAGTCCGCTGCATGATAATGAAGTATGATAACGATCCCCGTAATCTGTGACATAGCAGTTGCCATCATTTCCCGGCATCCATCCACACCGTTCACACAAATGATAAATTCCTCCACTGCTGTTTCTCAGTTCCCCTAATTGTGTTTTCGCAACACTGCGCACGGACGGTTCCAGATAAGTGCACTGATAATTCCGGTGATATACGATCCCTGTTTCTGTCACATATACAAGTTCATTATCTCCAATTCCTGCTTCGTAGGTCTTTACATAACCGGTCCATGTCTTCATCCTCATTTTTTCTTTATAATGCAGTACTGGAATATGAAAGACAGGTACCGGCAATTCTACTTCATATTCTGCCGTCAGTTCCAGCACTCCCATTCCCGGTATCGCCCAGGATCTTTTACAGCTGACTCCTCCGCTTCCGCCAACAATCATACTTCGATCCATTCTTTCTTTCCCGACCGCATTTACAAGATCTGCATGCAGACTTATCGGGTTCAGCACCGGAATTTCTGCAAAACTCTCTGCCACCTGCTTTCCTGCACTCTGCAGTCCGCATCTTACTGCAGACTGGATGCTTCTGAGCTCCAGCATCCAGATCAAACTCACCGCCGCATATAGGAACAGCGGAACACAAAGTACAGCTTCTACTGTTACCGAGGCAGATACAGATGCCTTTTCTTTGACACAAGATATGGCGATCAAATCAGGTAGAAAATCAAATCCTTCCTCCTTTCTGCGAATATCAAATATGTGTTTGTAATTCAATATTTTTCTATACATCATCAAAGGAATTTTATTTATTATTTCGATTGTCCTCAGAAAAGACATCTGTATCCACCTCCTAACATTTTCATTTTTTGTTACTGATATTGATATAAAATATGATACTGATACCGGATTCCTCTTCTCAGATAACTTGTCATGTCAAAGTCTGCTCCTGATACGCAGGCATCTGCCCGGAAAAACGTTTTCTCCATTCCGGATCGCAGATTCATTTCCACCAGATCCAATGCTCTCATCGACAGTTCTTCCTTTGATTTTAAAACCAGCATCATTTGCAGATACTGCTCATAAGAATTTCCCTCTTCTGTCTCCTTTCCTTCCGGAATACTTCTGTTCTTTGCCAGCTCAAGCA
>ENA-OPYX01001138-OPYX01001138.1-human-gut-metagenome-genome-assembly--contig:-NODE-1138-length-14712-cov-4.255537_pt1 | contig 14712 bp, 17 predicted proteins | sample MGYA00242639_ERZ504486 | MGnify/ENA primary metagenome ERZ504486 (study PRJEB26092, sample SAMD00036296) | human gut metagenome | host: Homo sapiens | study: EMG produced TPA metagenomics assembly of... | reverse complement strand
GAAGGTGCGGGCCAGGTCGGCCACTTCGCCTTCGCCGTCCACGCCCTCGACCCGGACGGACAGGTCGCCGCCGCCGAAGCGCTGGGCCGCATCCGTCACCTTCTGGATGGGGTCGGTGAGCTTATGCATCATCACCTTGGTGAGGACGCTGGCCACCAGCAGCATCAGACAGGCCGAGAGGAAGAAGTTCGAGAAGAACTCCTTGCGGAACTCCACCAGCCGGTCGCCCGACGAGCAGAGGAAAAGGTAGCCGGTACACTCGCCGCTCTCGCTGCGCATCTCATGCACCGAGATGTAGCTTTTCTCGGTCAGTACGCCGTCCAGCGTACCGAAGATGTGATAATTCTCCTTGGCCTTGGCCGACTTTTCCAGCACGGACGCCTCTACCACATCCCCGGCCAGATCGTCCGGGTCTGAGGCCAGCACCACGTTGCCGTCGCAGTCGGTGAAGAACAGGTACACTTCCGCGCTCTCGCCGATGAGCTCGAGCTTGGTGTTCAGGGCTTCCAGTTCTTCGCCTTCCGGCAGAGCGGCTTCCTGCACCAGATGGGACGCCGTGCGCTGGGCCACATTGACCACTTCGTCCAGCACGTCGTACCGCTCCTGCGCGAAGTAGTTGCTGAACAGCACCAGCTCCGAGCCGCCCATGATCACCGTGCCAAAGATGAGCAGGGTGCTCATGAGCGAGAAGAACGCAACGGAAACACTTTTGCGCATTACTGACGCACCTCGAATTTATAGCCCACGCCCCAGACGGTCTTCAGCTCCCATTTATCGGAAGCACCGGCCAGCTTCTCGCGCAGGCGCTTGACATGGACATCGATGGTGCGGCTGTCGCCGTAGTATTCGAAGCCCCACACCTCGTCCAGCAGCTGGTCGCGGGTGTAGACCCGGTTGGGGTGAGAGGCGAGGCAGTTCAGCAGTTCCAGCTCCTTCGGGGGAGCTTCCACCACCTTTCCCTTGACCCGCAACTCGTAGCTGTTCATGTCGAGACGGAGGTTGTCGAACTCGATGACGCCCTCGGAGCTCTCGGTCTGGGACGTGGTGACGGTGCAGCGGCGCAGCACCGCCTTGATGCGGGCCACGACCTCTTTGGTGTCGAAGGGCTTGACCATGTAGTCGTCTGCGCCCAGCTCGAGGCCCAGCACCTTGTCAAAGGTCTCGCCCTTGGCCGTCAGCATCATGACCGGGGTGTTGCCCAGCTTGCGGATGCGGCGGCAGACCTCGAGGCCGTCCATCCTGGGCATCATGACGTCCAGCAGCACCATGTCGGGCTTGAGCTGGTTGAACTTTTCAAGGCCCTCTTCGCCGTCGTTGGCCGTCGTGACCTGATAGCCCTCCTTGGTCAGGTAGAGCCGCAGCAGCTCGCAGATGTTGGTATCGTCGTCCACAACGAGTATCTTTTCGTTTGCCATGTGAGTGTTCCTCCTCTATCCAGTCCAAAGCCAGCCCCCGCCGGGCGCTGGCCGCAATTTTGATGTTGACCTATATTTTATTATACGGGACAGTTATGACAAAATAAAGAAGGTTTTGTATGATTTTTGAATCTTTGGCAAGCAAAAGGCCGCAGGAAGCGGCACTTTTCCTGCGGCCTTATCTTATTTCTGTGCTCGGTCTGCCTGTTGTAAAGCCGCACCTTTGGTCATCCCTCGTGTGCAAAGATTATATCATACCACACATAGTCACCCTGTTCCTGCACACTGATTCCTACATATACATCTTCCCGAATCGTCGTCTTACCGGGTGTATTCAGTTCCGTCTGAAAATTGTTTCGGAAGTATTCTGTCAGCTGATTTTTCGTGAAGTGGTCTCGCGGAAGTCCTGTTACTGTCCAATTTTCCCTTCCACCATACTTGTAGCCCTTTCCGCCGTCTTTGAACTCCTGCGGAACTGGTGAAAGCTCGTCGTGCTTTTTTCCGTTCATCATTTCCAGCGCACGCTGTGCTGAAAGCTGGCTTATTTTATCCACTTCTTGAACTGTGCCGTCCAATCCAACTTCTTTGCGTGCAGCATTGATCGAATCCAGGATAATTTGCGCTATTCCCTCTTCTTCAGGAGAGGGCGGTGTAGGTGCGCTGCTACCGCCACCACTACATCCGCCCAGTGCTCCCGCAACAGATGTCGCCAGCACCACGGTGCCAGTAAGCTTCAGGAATTTGCGACGATTCATTTTGTCAGACATAGTTTCGTCTCCTAACTTCAAAATTTTGCACGGAGCGTCTGTGCGCCTTCCGCTGTGTTCCAGAATGTAATTTTTTCTTCACTCTGCTGTCCGTTTTCCATTTCATAGACCACAAGCCATTGGTCATCGAGGTCGTCAATTTTCAGTGTCATAGTTTCACCATAGAAATCCGAGATTTTCAAAACATCATCATTTACAAGTGACCATTTTCCCTGACCGTAAGAACCTGGAATCGTAACCGTTCCATCGTCGTAAAGCGTAAAGCTCACACTCTCCGACCACTGCCGATACCAGTTGTTTGCCAGAAGCTTTTTCATCTCTTTTTCGCGGCTGCCGGTAGTATTCTGAGTCACACATACTGCAACTACAGCACACACAATAACGGCACATATTGCGTATAAAATCGTCTTCTCCTTCTTGGACATAACTTTACACCTTTCTCTATCCGTTTGTTACTCGTCCGATTTTCACTTGCCACGAATCCTTTTCCAGTCAAATGTCACTGTTAGCTTTTGCCTTGGGCGTCAAGACAGATATTCGTAAGAACCGTCACTGCTGATTTTTGCAACATGGCTATTCAAACTAGCATATGTATACCCGTTATAGACTTCACAGATTCCCCTGTGTCCTGACGAACTATCCTGTGCATATCCATAAGAGCCGTCAAATTTTATTCTATCCCATTCATCAAGCTTCGTCCCGGTTTGGTCATATGTATACCACTGCTCCGTATTTTCTTCGCAGGTAGTAATAAGAACACCATCAGCTGTCTGGTATACATATCTGACTGAACCTTTTTGCGGTTCCGCCGCCCATGTTCCGTCTCTCTTTATAACGCCCCAAAATGGAACACCCTCTGGATTTTTCATCTGTAAGACTGCATAGCCGTTGATAAACCGGGGTTCATCCTCATAAATCGATTGAATATTATATTGGCTCAGGTCGATTACTTGATTCAAATGGACATCATAAAACCCCGATGGATAATCCTCAAAATCATCTGCATCTCTCCTGACATCCAAATAAATCAGCCCTTCGCTTAATACTGGCGTTTCGCTTCGTCTTGACTTTATGGCCTCCCATTCCGGAAGCTCATTAAAATCATCATCGAGTGCTCTCAGCCCCGGCATTGTTCGAATCATCAGGTTCCCTTCTGCCTGTATCAGATACGCATTGGGTTCCCGTACCGAGAAAAATTTTTCGGTATCAATGTTCATAAACACATAATAAAAATCACTACGGATGCGATATACGCTTCCTCCACAGTATGCAAATGCCTGTGAGATTCCAATCGAATCGTAGTCATTATTCGCAAGGTCTTTATATACGGTATCAGAATTCATTTTCGAAAACTCATCACGTGTAGTATCACATTGAAAACGAATTTCACCGTTCGTATCCCAAGCGGTTATAATTGCCTTTGTTCCTTCAATCGAGTCCTCTCTTCTTACTGTCCAGAGCAGCGTACCATCGTCATCCTTCGCATACCGGATGATAATTTCATCATTCGATAGATAAGACGGCCTGAAAAGCGTTCCATCCTCTTTTGCCATCACACGGGTACTTGTCATACACATCCCGTTATAAAAACCAGAAGCAATGTAAGTATCGCTTTCAAAGACATGATGAACTCTTCCGTCCACGTCAAACAGACAGTATCTGTTCCCACTATCGCCATAGAGCATTCCGACCGAAAGCTCTTCCATATTCGGGTATTCAAGCGCACAACCATTATAATTTTGCGCTATTTCCTTCAATGTTGGATACCCTGCATTCGCACTTTCGGCAAGCTCCGCAGACTCCACACTAGAACTCTCACTTATCGAAGCCGACTGAAGTGGCTGGCCGCTTTCCTCTTTTTCCGCAGATGAGTAACTGTCTTTTCCATTAGAACATCCCGAAAGAACAATCGCTGCCACAACTCCGAGTGCAGCCAGTCTCTGAGCGGTTCTCATAGATTTCACCTCTTTCTGTCCTTCCTCATTTACCCAGCATTCTTTTTTGCATCCTCAGCCGTATGCCAGAATACGATTGTCTGGTCGGTATTCTTATCCGCATTCGGCGGGCCAAAGGTCACTGATTTTTTATCGATAGCGATTATCGTGAAAATCTCGCTATTCCCATAGAATCCGGTAAGCGTAAACTGGTCTTCGTTCGCAATCGACCATGTTCCTTTTCCGTAGTCATTATCAATCATGCAGGTTCCGTCATCATAAATCGTGAACGCCAAGTCATCCGAACCCTGACGGTACCATGTACCGATAATGAGTTCCTTTTTATTTTTCTTCCCGCATCCCGTCAGCGGTGCTGCCGCACACACCAGAGCCGTCGCCGCCGTAAGCTGTAAGAATCCACGTCGCGTGATATTTTTCATTTTGACTGTCTCCTTCTAAGGCAGCTCATCTAAAAAGCGAGCCGTCCACCATGCGCATGACAAAAGTAAGGATCCACTCTATCACCTTTGCACCCATTGCAACATAGCCGAATGCCACCGAAAGAAGCGCCTTTTTCCACCAGTTTTCTTTTTTGTTCAGACTTTTGCGTATTTTCTCGGAAAGGATAACACCGATCCAGCCATTTCCGTTTTCAATGCCCTTCCACGAGATCCATCCGCCCCATGCCCAAAGGGCAAACATGCACAATGCAACCGTCATAGTTCTTTCTCCCTTTTTTCGTTATCAGCGTTCCTCATAGTAGGCACAGCCGTTCCGGTCACTCGGGCGATTATAGCCGTGTGTCCAGCCTTTCTCGCAAAGGCAGTACACCTCGCCGTCTCTCCAGTCACTCCGGTCAGCATAGACGCAGTCGCTGCAATTTCCGTAGAAGCATCCCTCCGGCAGAACAACAGCCATCATTTTCTTGTTTTTCACGTTCTTCATGTTAAGTTCCTCCTTGACATTTGATACAATCTCTTTTTATTACGACTTTCTCATTGTTGCGTACTGCCTTATATGCCACCACCTTACGCTCCGGCATTACAACAACAGGAAAGTACAGACAACCAATTTTTTTCGGCATTACTTCCATAATGCGAACGATATATTCTTTATCTCCTTCGGAAAGGCTTTCTGTGCCGCCGAAATGCACATGAAACATTCCCATAAACTGTATCCCAGTTTCAGCCCATTGGTTGATTTTCTGATTCAGGAAGCGTGTATCAGGTGTATAACTGCAAGGATGTTTACCCAATATTCCTTTATCCAAGCAGATATTTGTAACCACGTCATTTCTTCCGCCTAATATTCCCCCGCTCTCTGGTGGAATATTTGAAAATCCCTGTCGAATTGAGTCTATCACCGCTTCAGAGCATATGTTCATCTCGCCCATCCTTTCCGTCAGTAGTTCAAGTCCTTCCGCCCAAGTCTCTGTCTTGGCTCTTATTTTAACGGATTATCCGTTAAAAATCAAGATATTCGGGCCATCCTTTGTAGACTTTCTACAAAGAGGTGAATCCTATGCTATACACAGAACGCATCAAGGCACTGCGCAGCGATCACGACCTCAACCAGACGCAGGTCGCGCGGGCTATCCATGTTGCCCAGACCACTTATTCCGACTACGAAAAGGGCAAAGTGCGCATCCCGGTCGAGTGCCTCATCCAGCTGGCGAAATTCTACGACGTCGATATGAACTATATCACCGGCGTCAGCGACACCCTCCGGCCATTCCCCAAGCCGCCTGTCTCCCTATAACGCACCAAAAGGGGCCTCCTTTGCAGGAGGCCCCTTTTGCATATCACGGGCTGGTCAGAATGGGGGACGCAGCCCGGTTTCTGGTATTTTCAGGGAAATGCGCTCAAATCCTTTGAAGCAGTCTTTACAGGATGGGGCTCTGGATGTTGTCGTTGTTCTTGATGCCGTGCTTCTCGGCGTAGCCGGTCAGCATCAGGGTCAGAGCGCCGTCGCCGGTGACGTTGCAGGCAGTGCCGAAGCTGTCCTGCAGGGCGAAGATGGCGAGCATCAGAGCGGTGCCGGCGTCATCGAACATCAGAACACCGGTGATGAGGCCCAGAGAAGCCATGACGGTACCGCCGGGGACGCCGGGAGCGCCGATGGCGAAGATGCCGAGCAGGGCGCAGAAGAGGAGCATGGTGCCGATGCTGGGCAGGTGGCCGTAGAGGATCTTGGAGATGGTCATGCAGAAGAAGACCTCAGTCAGGACAGAGCCGCAGAGGTGGATGTTGGCGAACAGGGGGATGCCGAAGCTGACCATATCCTTGCGCAGGACCTTGCTCTTGCGGGCGCAGTCCAGAGCGACAGCCAGAGTGGCGGCGCTGGACATGGTGCCGACAGCGGTCAGGTAAGCGGGGCCGTAGTGGCGGAGGACTTCCCAGGGGTTCTTGCCGGAGTATGCACCGGCCAGCAGATACAGGACAGCCAGCCAGATATAGTGGCCTGCCATGACGATGAGGATGATCTGGATGAAGGCGGGCAGCTGGTGGGTGATCATGCCCTCATAGCTCAGGTTGCAGAAGGTAGCGGCGATATAGAAGGGCAGCATGGGGATGATGATCTTGCCGACGATGTCCAGCACGATGTTCTGGAACTCGCCGAGGAAGTCGCAGGTGAGCTTGCTGTTGGTCCAGGTAGCGGCCAGACCCACCAGAACGCTGAGCACGAGGGCGCTCATGACGCTCATGATCTGGGGGATGTTCAACTCGAACACGACGTCGGGCAGGGTCCGCAGACCGGCCACCTCAGTGTCGATGGACAGGTGCGGGATGAGGGCGTAGCCTGCGCCGGTGCTCATGAGGGCTGCGCAGACAGAGGAAACGTAAGCGATCACGATCGCCACGCCCAACAGGCGGGAAGCGTTCTTGCCCAGCTTGGTGATGGACGGGGCGATGAAGCCGATGATGATGAGCGGCACGCAGAAGGTGATGAGCTGGCCCATGATATACTGTAAGGTGACGACCACCTTCATGACGCTCTCCGGGAAGACCTGGCCCAGGATGACGCCGATGATGATACCGAGAAGCAGTCGGAACGGCAGGTTATCGAATAGCTTTTTCATAATAATTTACCCCTAATTCTCCTGCGCTTCGGGCGCAGGGTGTTTTTTGCAGGATGCGGATGCAGGCTTGCCAGGGTTTTTCGAGGACGCTTATTCGGCGTCCGGAGCATGTTCTTTATTGAGCATCAGATCGAGGATAACGCTGTCGCTGGTGCCGTGGGTGCTGAGGATGGCGAAGTTGTCCAGCGTGCGCTCCACGTTCTCTTCCACGATGCCGTCGGTGCTCTGGACGCGGACGCCGCGGGTACCCATGGCCGCTGCCTGACAGGCGGCATTGACGCAGGTGGAAATTTTCAGGGCGCAGTCGGCCTTTGCGCCGTCGCACACCATGCCGGTGACATTGCCCACCATGTTCTGGATAGCGCAGCATATCTCATGGTAGCCGCCGCCCAGCAGGTATGTAATGCCGCAGGCCGCGCCGGTGCCGGCGACGGTGGCGCCGCACAGGTTGCTCAGACGGCCAAACTTCGACTTGATACGGATGGCGATGAGGTTCGACAGGGTGACGGCACGCAGCATGGTGGGCTCGTCGATGTCCAGCCAGTGGGCAGCAGCCACGACGGGCATCGTCGCAGTGATGCCCTGATTGCCGCTGCCGGAGTTTGCCACCACCGACACTGGAGCACCTGCCATACGGGCGTCTGCGCCCGCAGCGGCGGCTATCATGGAGTTGGTGGTCAAATCGCGGGTCATGAGGCCCTTGCGGCAGTTGAGGTCGAGGTTGCGGCCGATGGCGAGGCCGTATTCCTTCGAGAGGCCCTCATCGCTGATGACGGAGTTTACCTTCACGGCACTGCGGATGATGTCGATGGGGTCGTTCATCGGGTCGAGCTCTTTGGTGCAGTAGTCCCAGATGGAGCGGACGGTCAGGAAGGACGCGATCTGCTCCGGGGAGACCACATCGCTGTCGCCTGCGGCGGCGGTGTCCGTGTCCCGCTTGTCGAGGGTGGCCACCCCGTCCTGCTCCACCAGCACGACGTTGGTGTGCAGGTCGCGGACGATGGCACGGCCCGTATGGCCGCCGCCCTTGGCAATGACCTCGATGTAAAGCTTCTGCGGCACCTGCGCCACATTCACCCTGACCTTGCCGGCCTTGACCAGCGCGGCGGCAGCTTCCACCGTCTCGCGGGGGACGTGGTTCATGACTTCCAGCAGATAGACCGGGTCGCCGCCCAGCGCACCGATGGCGGCGGCATAGTCCATGCCCTCGTAATCGGTGCCGGGGATGCCCGCCGACATGGCGTTCTTGATGATGTTGATGCTGGCGTTGACCGTGATCTCTTCGGCCTTGTCCACACCGGCCTTCCGCAGGGCCTGACCCGCCTCGGCGGCAGTCAGCGCCACAGCGCCCGGCTCGGTGCAGCCGGTAGCCAGCTCCATCTCACTGTTCAGGATGCGAATGAACATGTTCTGTTCCATAGTGTTGCACCGTCTCTTTCTCTTATAGGATGCTCTGTTACTTCACGGCGATGCATTCGATCTCCAGCGGTGCGCCTTTCGGCAGTTTCGCCACCTGCACGGCGCTCCGCGCGGGGAAGGGCTGGGCGAAGTATTCGCCGTAGACTTTGTTCATCTCAGCAAAGTCGTTCATGTCGGCCAGAAAGACCGTGGTCTTGACCACATCGGCCAGGGTCATGCCCTGCTCGGCAAGGATGGCCTGGATGTTCTTGAGGGACTGTGCGGTCTGGGCTGCGATGCCCTCGGGGATGGCCCCGGTGGCGGGGTCGATGGGGAGCTGGCCGGAGACGTAGACCGTCTGGCCTGCTGCGATGCCCTGCGAATACGGCCCGATGGCGGCGGGTGCCTGTGCAGTGGCGAGTGCCTGTTTCATAATTCTCTCTCCTTTTTCCGAATTGCAGGGGCATCGCTTGCCTTGATGCCCCTTGTCCTGACCCTATCCTAACGCGGCGGGCGGCAAAAGTCAACAATTTTCTCTCTTGATGAGAAATTATTATCACTTGTGACAAATCCCGCGGATATTTTGAAGCACTTTCACGAAAATGCATTAAGTTTTCCATTTCTCATTGTCAACAACACACGAACGTGATATGATATAGGCAGCAGGATGAGAATAAATTCTCATCATTTCCCTCATGAAACAACGTGGAAAGTGGTGACATACATGGATGCACGGCTGGAACCCTATCGGACACTCGTTTCGTTTCTGGGCGAGGCGCTGGGGCCGGACTATGAAGTGGTGCTGCACGACCTGACCAGCGAGGAAGGCACCATCGCAGCCATCGTGAACAACAACATCAGCGGCCGCACCGAGGGCGCACCGCTGTCCAATATGGCCCTGCGGTTCATCCACGGCAAAGTCTACGAAAAGCAGCCCTATATGGCAGGCTATCAGGGCGCGTCGCAGGCCAAGGGGCGGCTGCGCTCCTCCACCATGTTCATCAAGGACGGCAGCGAGCTTATCGGGATGCTCTGCATCAACTTTGACGCCGCCAAGTACAGCCGAATGGCGCAGGAGCTTTCTGGCCCTCTGCGGGGCCCATCAGAGCCCGGCCCCAGCGTTGGGTGGAAAACTCTCAGCAGCCTGCCCGACGCGGTGCAGGCCGCCATCACTGACGTGACCGGCAGCGCTCTGCCGCCCGACCGGCTGACGATGGACGAGAAGATCCGCATCGTGGAAGACCTGCAGCAGGCGGGCATCTTCTACATGAAAGGCGCGGTCAGCGAGGTGGCGGCACAGCTGGGCTCCTCGGAGGCGACCATCTACCGTTATCTGAGCAAGCTGAAAGACTGATACATACAAAAACGAGGGGTGGCCCTGAAGCCATCCCTCGTTTTGATATACTGGTGATTATGCGTACAGGACGCAGCCGAGGACCTTCTTGCCGAAGCTCTCGAGCTTTGCCTTCTGTGCGCGGAGCGAAGCGTGAGTAGAAACAGCGCAGTCTGCTGCAAGGACAACGACATCCACTTTGGCAGCCTCAGAGACCGTTGCCGAAGACTGCAGGATACTGCCGGAAACAAGGATATTCTTGCCGTCCAGCTCGCCGGAAGCCTTCAGAGCCTCGCCCAGAGCAGTCAGCTGATCCCCGGCGATGTCGCCGGTCAGCAGGATGTTCTCCGCCTCCGGCACACGGTTGCGGATGGTCGCCGCGATGAGGCGGGTCATCTCAGCATCGGCACTGCCGTCCGGCCGCTTCTCCATCTTGTTGAGAGAGGCATCCATGCCCTTGGCGGACTTGGATGCTGCGTTGGCCAGCGTACCCAGCACGCCCACGCCGCAGCTGCTCTGGAGGTCCTCGCTGACACAGACCTTGTCCTCCATCAGGAAGCGGACGACTGCCACGCCTGCCACAGCCACGATACCCAGCAGGAAGCCGGTAAGAACGAACTTCTTGGCACCGCTGCTCTGCTTGGGCGCCTCGGGCTTTTCCTGTGCGGCGAGGTCCTGATCTGCAGTCTCGATGCTCTTTTCCAGCAGCTCATGATTGTTCTGCAGGTCTGTCAGATTGTTCTGCAGGCTGATCATGTTATCGCGGGTTATCCTGCTGGCTGTCGCGCAGCCAGGTCAGCACAGTGGTGCTGTCACTGCGGGAGATCTGCTTGGTATTATGGTCGCCCACGGTCGTCTCGATGTTTTCGCGGACCGCCTCCATCCGCTTGAGCATCAAATCCATAATGCGGCTCGCCTCATCAGCATCTTCACCATAAGTCGTGATGGTCAGCAGACGGGTAGCGTTGTCCACAGAAACACTGATAAGTTCACGCATATAGCGTTCTTCCATGCTGAACTGGTCCGCAATGGTGATGATGGACTCATGGCTGGTCAGCAGGCTGTTGTAAGCACTGAGGACGGCGCTGGTGTAGTCCGGGTTCTGGTAGTCCATACCGGGCATGATCTTATAATCGGTGGTGATATAGAAGCGGGTCTCCGAGGTATAGACATTGTACGGGTCGAGCTTCTGGCGCACCGACTTGTCGATATACTCCTGTGCATTGTCGATGTCGAACTGGGCGCGCACCTGATCCGCCTCGTTCTGGTTCAACTGCTGCTTATAGCTGGTGACATCCGTGTCGTGCTTCGTCTGGGCCTCACGGTACTCGACCATGTCCTCTTCGTACTGCTGCTCTGCGCTGGTACGGGGGACTTCCTCGCCGTTGGCGATGGCCTCGTCGATGGCGCGCTGGTTCAGCATTCCCTTCACCACGCCGAAGCCGCCGAACAGCACGGCGCAGATCACCGCTGCGGCGGCCATCTGCTTGTACCTATGGGCGACCGCAAAGAACAGCGAGACCAGATCGATCTCCTGCTCCTGATTTTCTGCCTTGTAATTGTCCATACTTTGTGATTCCTCTCCTGTGCTTCTGCTTTTCAGCCTTCCTTGCTCTTTCAGAACAGTCAGCCGTTATACAGCTTGTTTTTCAGCTCTGCATAGCGCTGGCTCTTTTCGGCTTTGTAGGTGCTCATGACCTGATCGGCCAGTTCTGTGCTCTGTCCATTTTCTTTCAGGACCGTGCGCAGCTGGCTCACAATGCGGCCCATCTCCTTGTCGCAGTACAACTGCAGCGAGGTGAGCTCACCTGTCTTGGACAGGCAGATCATGATCTTTTTGGTTTTGGTCTGCTGCTCTGCGGGCAGCGTCTTGTACTCAGCCTTTGCCGCCGAGATGCTGGAATTGAGTCCCTTTTCTGCAATGGCTTTCAGCGCGTAGGTCTGCTGGATGAGAGCCTTGACTTCGGCCTCACAGGCTGCCTCCTGCTGCTTTTTTTCCGCCGGAGCCTCGGACGACGAGGCTGCGCTCTGCTCCGTGCCGGATGCAGAGTCTTCCGGCTCGCTGGACACTGCCGCCTCAGACTCCATTCTGGCCGGCTGCTCACCGGCGGCGGTCCCCTGCGCCTCGGAGGCTGCAGGCGCTTCATCCGTACCGGTCCGGGTCAGGCTGTCCAGCGTGAGCTCGCCGCTGAGCAGCTGTTCCAGTTCCGCATCTGTGATGGTGACAGATGCCGCTTCATTCGCTTCGTTCTCCGAGAGGGCGGGTTTAGCCGCTGCCACTCTTACCGTATTGAAAATGCTGAAAAAGCCGAATGCACCAGCCGCTGCCAGGCCAAGCAGTACCAGCAAAGTCTTCCAGCCCCACTTTTTGACCTTTCTCTTTTCCGCGGCCATTAGTCCTTCTTGCTCAGGTAAGTGTCGATCTTCTCGCCCAGGTGGTAGATACCATAGATGTAGCCGATCATACCCATGATCCCCATGCTCTTGAAGTTCTTGAACCAGTTCTGCAGCGGCTCAGTAGAACCCTTCTTGGCGCTGCTCCAGACAGCCGAGCGAGTCTCACTCAGGACCGCGTCCCGCAGATAGTCACCGATGAGGTAGTTGAACAGCCCCCAATAATCGGCGCCGCCCTCAATATAGATTTTTTCATTTTCCGCAATCACAGTATATTCGACAGGATAATTCATTTTGTTTTCCTTTCTCGGATCCAGTCCCTCTATTTTACACGATTCCAATGCTTCCCGAGCGCAAAAGGGCAGACTTCCCCCCTCAAAGCACGCTCTTCCATGCATTATATCATAGTTTGAAGGCGCTTTTCAACCGATTCGAAAGTGAAAAATCAATCACATATCGCCCATCTGCCCCTTCTTCTGCTTCCGGAAAGGTCTTGAAGAGCCGCCGCAGGCATGATAAAATAGATGTGTATGTAAAAATGACCCGGAGTCATTCTGTAAAATGCTCTGTCATCCATGACTATAAAAGGAGAAATCTGAAATGAAACTCGGTATCGTCGGCCTGCCGAACGTCGGCAAGTCCACTCTGTTCAACGCCATCACCTCCACCAAGAACGCGGAGGCTGCAAACTACCCCTTCTGCACCATTGAGCCCAACAGCGGCATCGTGGCCGTGCCGGACAAGCGGCTGGATAAGCTGGCTGAGATCTGGCAGACCAACAAGAAGACCCCCGCTATCGTGGAGTTCGTGGACATCGCCGGCCTCGTCAAGGGCGCAAGCCAGGGTGCCGGCCTCGGCAACAAGTTCCTCGGCCACATCCGCGAGTGCGATGCCATCGTCCATGTCGTGCGCTGCTTCGACGACGACAACATCATCCATGTCGTGGAGGACGTGACCAAGGCCGAGGCCGTGGACCCCATCGCCGACATCGACGCCATCGACTACGAGCTCATCCTCTCCGACCTCGAAGTCGTCCAGAACCGCGCAGGCCGCATGGCCAAGGCCGCAAAGAGCGGCAACAACAAGGGTGCTGCCGCCGAGGCCGCATGGCTGCAGCAGCTGGCCGCCCATCTGGAATCCGGCAAGCCCGCCCGCAGCTTCGACTTCGACGAGAACGACGCCGAGCAGCAGACCGTGCTCCACGAGATGGGCCTGCTGAGCGCAAAGCCCGTCCTCTACGCTTGCAATGTGGGCGAGGACGACCTGATGGAGGGCATCGAGAACAACAAGTACGTCCCGCTGGTGGCTGCACGCGCCAAGGAAGAGGGCGCACGCTACATCCCTATCTGCGCCAAGACCGAGGAGGACATCGCCGACTACAGCCCCGAGGAAAAGAAAGCCTTCCTCGCCGAGATGGGGATCGAAGCAAGCGGCCTCGACAACCTCATCACCGCCAGCTACGACCTGCTGGGCCTCATCTCCTTCCTGACCGACGGCAAGAAGGAGTGCCGCGCCTGGACCATCCGCAAGGGTACCAAGGCTCCGCAGGCTGCCGGCAAGATCCACAGCGATTTTGAGCGCGGCTTCATCCGCGCCAGCGTCATCGCCTACAGCGACCTCGAGGCTCATGATTTCGATTACGCTGCCGTCAAGGCCAAGGGCCTGCAGCGCACCGAGGGCAAGGAATATGTCGTCAAGGACGGCGATGTCATCGAGTTCCTGTTCAATGTGTAAGGAGAGTTTATGATTTTAGGTATCATGGGCGCAATGCCCGACGAAGTAGACCAGCTCTGCGCCAGGCTGGAAAATGTCACGGTCGAGCCCTACGGCGGCGTGGAATATCACAAAGGCACACTGGCCGGCAAGCAGGTGGTCGTCTGCTGTGCAGGCATGGGCAAGGCCAACGCCGCTGCCACCACCCAGGTGCTCATCACCAAGTTCGGTGCTGAGAAGATCATCTTCTCCGGCATCGCAGGCAACATGACCAGCAAGATCGGCATCGGTGACGTGGTCATCGGCAAGACGGTGCTTTACCACGACGCCCAGCTGGATATGATCTGCCAAAATCCGCCTTTCCTGAAGGAGTACACCGGCGACCCGGCCCTTATCGCCGCCGCCGAAAAAGCCTGCGCCGACGCAGGCGTCAAGGCTCTGGCAGGCAAGATCGCCACCGGCGATATGTTTCGTGGGCGACAGCGCCACCAAAGCCGCCATCGAGGCCAAATGCGCCCCCGACTGTGTGGAGATGGAGGGCGCGGCCGTGAGTCAGATCGCTGCCAAGAACGATGTGCCTTGCGTCATCCTCCGTGCCATGAGCGATAACGCCGACGAAGACGGCCATGAGGTGCTGGTGGTCAAAAAATTCAGCATCACCGAGTACGTCGCCACCGCG
>ENA-OPYX01001136-OPYX01001136.1-human-gut-metagenome-genome-assembly--contig:-NODE-1136-length-14730-cov-4.035198_pt1 | contig 14730 bp, 14 predicted proteins | sample MGYA00242639_ERZ504486 | MGnify/ENA primary metagenome ERZ504486 (study PRJEB26092, sample SAMD00036296) | human gut metagenome | host: Homo sapiens | study: EMG produced TPA metagenomics assembly of... | reverse complement strand
ATAGGCGTTAATAAAACCGTTTAAGTCGCCGTCCATAACCGCACCGATATTACCCATTTCAAAACCTGTTCTAAGGTCTTTAACCATAGTGTAAGGCTGGAATACATATGAGCGGATTTGACTGCCCCAACCGTTATCCATCTGTTCGCCTTTGATGTCGGAAATTTTTTCTTTCTGCTGTTGCTCGGCAAGCTCGACAAGCTTTGCTTTAAGCATTTTCATTGCATAATCTCTGTTTTGGTGTTGAGAACGCTGTGTTTGACAAGATGTTACGACACCTGTCGGGATATGTGTAAGACGGACTGCGGAACTTGTCTTGTTGATATGCTGACCGCCCGCACCGCTTGCACGGAATGCTTCCATCTTAATATCTTCGGGACGAATATCAACTTCCACGTTGTCGTCAAGTTCGGGCATAACTTCGATTGATGCGAATGAAGTCATACGCTTGCCGGCAGAGTTGAAAGGTGAAATTCTCACAAGCCGGTGTACGCCTTTTTCGGCTTTAAGATAGCCGTAAGCATTAAGACCGTCGATTTCTATTGTACAGCTTTTAATACCTGCCTCGTCACCCGGAAGTGAATCGAGAACAGTTGCGGTATAGCCGTTTTTCTGCGCCCACATTTGATACATACGGATAAGCATTTCGCACCAATCCTGTGCCTCTGTACCGCCTGCACCTGCGTGGAACGTCATAATTGCGTTGTTTTTGTCGTAATGACCGCTTAAAAGTGTTTCAAGCGTCATTTTGTCAATATCCGCCTCAATTTCTTCAGCTGCCGAAACGACATCAGGTAACATACTTTCGTCGTTTTCCTCGTTTGCAAGGTCGATTAAAACAAGTGTATCTTCCCATTTTGAAACAAGGTTGTTAAACGCCTCAACCTTGTCTTTTAATTGCTTTGTTTTTTGAAGAACTTTCTGTGAATTATCCATATCGTCCCAAAATCCGGGCTGGGCACTTTGTTCTTCAAGTTTTGTTATTTCACTTTCCGCACCTGCGATGTCAAAGTGAATCCCTCAAATCGTTTATGCTGTCTTCAAAGCCTTGCAGCTTTAGTCTGTACTCATCGTACTCTAACACATTTATCACTTCTTTCGTTTTATTTATTAATTTCCGTAAATCTTGTGAATTTCATCGGAATAAGTACCGTCTTGATTATACACATAAAGCGGCGGCAAAAGCTTTAATTCCTCACCGCCGTCACGCATACCCTCGATTAATACCATATTCGGTACTTTATCATATGACGGATGGACGAAACGCATACGCTTCGGCTCTATTTTGTATTTACGCATGGCACACATAATGTCTACAAGTCTGTTAGGTCTGTGAATCATAAAAAATCTGCCTTTCGGAATAAGCAGTTTTGCACTGACGTTTATAACATCATCAACGGTACACATAACCTCGTGACGTGAAATTGATTTTGTGTCAATATCATTTTGATTACCGCTGCCGCACTTCATATACGGCGGATTGCAGGTTATTTTGTCAAAACTGTCACGACCGTATATTGAAACGGCGGTTTTTAAATCGCCGCATTCTATGGAAATACGATCTTCAAGTTTGTTATGTTCCACACTGCACTGTGCCATTTGTGCAATATCTTCCTGTATTTCAAGACCGAAAATTTTCGGTGTGTTTGTTTTTGCGGATAAAAGCAAGGGTACAATACCTGTACCTGTGCATAAATCAAGTGTTTTTTTAGACCTTGTTTCCTTTGCAAAATCGGATAATAAAACAGCGTCAATACCAAACTTGAAACCGTTTTGCTTTTGGATTATGAAAAGACCGTTTTGCAAATCGTCCAAACATTCATCATCTTTTATCATCAGTCCTCGTTTGCAATGTTGTCAACAACCGCAAAGCTGATTTCGCCTGCTGCCGCAACTTGACCGCCTACTGTTGCTTTTACGTTTGCTTTACCCATTCCGTGACGGTAAGTAACCAAATCAGCGTGAAGCTCCAATGTATCGCCCGGAACTACCTGACGGCGGAATTTGAAATTGTTGATACCTGTGAATACACCGAGTTTACCTCTGTTTTCAGGCATTGACAAAAGCATTACAGCACCGACTTGTGCAAGTGCCTCTGTAATAAGTACGCCCGGCATAATTGGGTTACCCGGGAAGTGACCTGTAAATTGAGGTTCGTTTGCCGTTACGTTTTTGATACCTGTTATGCTTTTGCCTTCTTCAAAATCAACGATTTTGTCTATAAGCAAAAACGGATAACGGTGCGGAAGAATTTTTTGGATTTCTACGTTTGTTAGTGTGATTGGTTCGTTTTTCATAATTAATATATCCTCTCTTTTTTTAATCTCGATGTATGCTTTTTTGTGGAATATATGAGTCGGCTCGGTAACTGTGTCGATATTGTCAAGTGCAATTCCAGCACCTTTTGCAACGCAGTCGATTATATCCGGTGCAAGCACCACTTTGACGCCGATGTCGTCCGAAATACGCTTGTCCAAACCGTAAATCAAAGAACCGCCGCCTGTCATTATTATTCCGTCTTGTATAATGTCACCGTGAAGTTCGGGAGGTGTTTCTTCAAGCACTTCTTTAATTCTCTCGGTCATATTATAAACAAAATCATCAAATGCGGGGTATAGGTCGTTTGAAGAAATAGTTACTTCTTTCGGAAGCCCTGAAAGTACGCTGATACCTTTTGCTTTGCATAACAGCTCATTTGAACGCGGTATAACACCGCCGATTTCCATTTTAATTCTTTCGGCTGTTCGCGGACCGATAATCATACCCATTTCTTTGCGCATATAACGAATAATCGCCTCGTTAAATTCGTCACCGGCGATTTTCAGCGAACGGCTGACAACGATACCGCCAAGCGATAATACTGCAATGTCGGTTGTACCTCCGCCTATGTCCACAACCATAGTACCGTGCGGACGTGAAATATCAAACCCTGCACCGAGTGCCGCCGCAACAGGTTCTTCAATAATGTAAATATCTTTTGCACCGACATCTCTTGCCGCCTCAATTACGGCTCTTTGTTCAACGTCCGTAACACCGCTCGGAACGCACATCATTATGCGTGGGTGACCGATTGTTCGTGAAAATATTTTTGAAAAGAAATGTTTAATCATTTCCTGTGTAAGCGTAAGATTTGAAATTACACCGTCAATAAGCGGGCGAACTGCCTGTATATGCGGCGGAGTTCTTCCGAGCATTGCGAGTGCGTCTTTGCCTACGGCACAAACTTCGTTTGTTTTGGTGTTTACCGCGATAACGGTCGGCTCACGCAGTACAATGCCCTTGTTTTTGATATAGACAAGCACCGTCGCAGTGCCTAAGTCTATACTTATATCATTATTGAACATATTTCTGCTCCTAAATTAACAAAATCGGACTATACGCAAAATGCTTATAGCCATATACTATTATTATATCGTATTATTCGTTTTAACTCAACCTATTTTCAGAAGTTTTTTCGCATTTTTGTAAAAAATATTGTTACAATCTTCCTCTGAAAGAGGTAAGGCAGATAAATGTTTTGCCATTCGACCTTGCTTTTCCCAAGGTGAATCTGTCGCGTGAAGTATTTTTTCACTGCCGTGATTTTTGATTATGCGTAAAAGCTGTTCATCTGTGATAAAGTCAAGCGTGAAGGCTGTGTCAAAATATATCGGTGTGCCGACAAGGTATTTTTCGACATCGTCCCATAACTTCCAGCCACCCAAATGTGCGGCAACGATTTTGTCGCCTTTAACGTAGTCAAGAACGTGAGAAAGCCTTTCGGGAGTACAGTGAACAGGCGGATCGATACCTATATCTTTGCCCGAATGAAGTACGGTTATAAGGTCGAGTTCCTCACATTTTTTCAGAATTTGTATTGATTCTTTGCTGTCGATGTAAAATTGTTGATATTCGGGGTGTAGCTTGATACCTTTAAGCCCTTTTTCTTTGATGTCATACAAAACACTTTCCCAATCAGATTGCATAGGGTGCAGACTGCCGAGTGAATAAATACCGTCAATACCGTTTATTGATGCGGCGAAGTTATTTATTGTTGTTGATTGCTTTACGTTCGTGGCAATCGGAAGTACAAGTGATATGTCAACGTTGTTTTCACGCATTGACTGCTTGAGTGCGTCAAGTGTACCGCGTAGTTCGGCTTTGTGTGGCCTGTATTCTTCTTTGATGTTCGATTCAAGTAATTTTATCGTTTTGTCCGCTATTTTGTCTGGAAAAATATGTGTATGAAAATCTGTCAGCATTTTAAATATCCTTTCGTTTGATTGATTATATTATAGCATAAAACAGTATATAATATCAAGAAAAAAGAACCGATTTTATTGTCGGTTCTTTAGTGGTGTTATTTATGAATTTCCTTCATTTCTTCGTGCATATTTGCGGCGTTTTGAGTAATTTTTTCAAGGTCGTTTCTTTCCTCAACCTTATCGACAAGTGATGATGCCATAGGAACGTCCGCCTCACGGCTTGCCTGATATTTATATGCAAGTTTCAAAAGTATCGGTGTAACGATGGTTGTTGCAACAACGACAAGTACAAGCGGTGCGAAAAATTCGTCTTTCATAAGTCCCATTGACATACCCTTTGTGGCAACGATAAGTGCAACTTCACCTCTTGAAATCATACCGATACCGATTTTAACAGATTGAAGATTTGTGTATTTGCATATCTTGGCACCAAGTCCGCAACCAATCATCTTTGAAAGAATTGCAACTACAAGCAATAATACGGTAAGTACTACAACCGTTGCAGACATATTGCTGAATGTTACTTTAAGACCGACGCTTGCAAAGAATACCGGTTGAAAGAAGAACGTATGAAACCGTATCGAAACGGTTTAGCATATACGAAGTTTTTTTGTTGTTTGAAAGGATAAGACCTGCAACGAAAGCACCTGTAATATCACTTACACCGAAGAAATATTCGGCGGCGAATGACATAAGCAAACAGAATGCAAATGCAAGAATTACGAAACGTCTTAAATCCTTTTTGTATTTGTTAATCCACGGATTGACAAACTTGATGAAAAGAAATGCCACAACTCCGCAGAATATGAAGAAACCGAGTATCTTCAGAAGTATTACCCACAGAGAAACGTCACTGCCGGCAAAGCTTGAAATAACAGTAAGTGCAATAATACCGAGTACGTCGTCTATAAGTGCCGCACCCAAGATTGCGTTACCTGTTTTTGTCGAAAGTTTGCCGAGTTCTTTAAGTGTTTCAACTGTGATACTGACAGATGTTGCGGTTAGAACGACACCGACAAATATGTTTTGCAGCATTGTCTGTTGGTCGGTTACCGGGTTGTAGATCGTGGCTACAAAGTATCCGCCGACAAGCGGTACGATAACGCCGAGCAGAGCGATTATAAACGACGCAAGACCTGTCTTTTTCAACTCCTGAACGTCTGTTTCAAGACCGGCTGCGAACATAAGTACGATAACACCGATTTCGGCAATGTTCTTGATAAAATCGGTTTCCTGCAAAACTCCGAAACAGGCAGGACCTAAAAGAAGTCCGGCGATAAGAGCGCCGACTACCTGTGGCAGTTGGATACGTCTTGTTAAAAGTCCGAGGATTTTTGTGCTTATCAAAATAAGTGCAATGTCGAGTAAATATTTGTAAGATTCCATTGTTGTTGCCTCCTATATAAATAAGTATTAATTTTTTAAATCTAAGAATTAATTTTACTCCTATAAGTGCATTTTATCAAGACAGCAAAAAAAACAAAATTAATAAAATTTTTTGTCTATTTTTCTACTTTTAGGACAGACGGTGTGAATTTGATTAAAATATAATTGCAATTAGGCGTGAAGTGGTATATAATATAAATATGCTGCAGACAAAACTGTTGCAGTTTTGTCTGCTTTATTTTGTTGACAGGCTCAGCATTAAAAAATAACAGAGTAGATTCGTGTGCGTGAAGTGCGGAGTGAACGGGGAGTTGTCACTTTGACGAAAAGCCTTAGGCTTGCGGTATACGGATTGCATCCCGCTGATTTACGGTAGAGAATATTATTTAAGCTCCCTATGGCAAGGGAGCTTTTTCTTTTTAACGGGACGGCTTTGTCTGAAAGGATATGAAGTTGATGAATTACAAAGAGGCAAGAGAGTACATAAAAAAAGCCTCGCAATATGGGATTGTTCCGGGATTGGATAATATATCAAATCTCTGCGATAAACTCGGTAATCCGCAGAATGAACTTGAGGTTATTCACATCGCCGGCACTAACGGTAAAGGAAGTGTAGGTGCTTTTGCCGAACAGATTTTGATTGAGTCCGGCAAGAAAGTCGGACGATATGTTTCACCGTCGGTTTTTGATTATCTTGAACAGTTTCGTATAAATGCAGAAAATATGAGTGAGGACAGATATGCTTATTATATAAGCCGTATCAGTGAAGTTGCGGACAAAATGACTCCGCACCCTACATCTTTTGAAATGGAAACGGCGGCGGCATTTTTGTATTTTAAAGAAGAACAATGTGATGTTGTTTTGATTGAAGTCGGTATGGGCGGACGTGAGGACGCAACCAATATTATTCCGAAAAGTCTTGTATCGGTGATAACTCCGATAAGTATGGACCATATGAAATTCCTCGGCAACACGCTGGAAGAAATCGCATATCAAAAGTCGGGTATTATAAAAAAGCAACGGACTTGTTGTTACGGCAAAACAGGAAAATTGTGTGATGAATGTCATAGAAAACGAGTGCTGTGAAAAAAATGCACGGCTTATAAAAGCCGACAATGTGACGGAATATGAAATATCGCTTGACGGTGAATATCAACGCGAAAATGCCGCCGTTGCGGAAGAAGTGTGCAGGCATATTGACGGTGTGAGCGAAAATGATATAAAGAACGGTTTAATAAATACGGTATGGCACGGCAGGTTTGAAAAAATATGCGATAAACCGGAATTTATAATTGACGGCGCACATAATACTGACGGTGCGAAAAGGCTCAAAGAAAGTATCGGAAAGTATTACGGCAATCGAAAAATCGTGTATATAACAGGTGTGTTTGCGGATAAGGCATACAAGCAAATTGCTGAAATAACCGCACCGCTTGCACAGAAGATATACACGATTACACCGAACAATCCGCGAGCGTTATCAAACGAAAAATATGCAAGTGCAATAAGTGAATATAATCAAAATGTTGAGGCGGTAAGCCTTGATACAGCACTTAAATTGTGCCTTAATATGACGGACTGCGTTGTTATTGCGTTCGGTTCATTGTCGTTTTTGGGTGAATTGAAAAGAAAAACGGACGACATAATAAGTATGCGAAAATGCAACAATATTTTGAAGAATAAAAATTTTCGTGACATTCTGTCAAAAATAAATTCTGCCGAAAAGGACAGAATTTACTGCAATCACGGAATTGACCATCTTTTAGACGTTGCAAGAAGTGCGTATATTTTGAATTTGGAAAACGGACTTAACATACCGAAAGAGATTATATACGGTACGGCTTTACTGCACGATATAGGACGGTATGAGCAGTATAAAAACGGCATAAATCATCACAAAGCAGGCGGTGAAATTGCGAAAAAAATACTTTGTGAATGTGGGTTTGCAAGTGATGAGATTGAATATATGGTTGAGGCGGTAAGGGCGCATAGGGAAATACCCGAAAAAGCGGAAACACTCGGCGATATTATTGCGATTGCGGATAAGAGAACACGTTTGTGTATGATGTGCAACGCAATAGATACCTGCAAGTGGAGCGAAAATGAGAAAAATACAGATATAGTGTTGTAAGGGGGATAAAAATGATAATAGGAAACAAGGAATTCGGAAATCATACATATGTAATGGGTATATTGAATGTGACGCCTGATTCATTTTCGGACGGAGGTAAGTTTAATAATATTGACAGTGCTTTAAAGCATACCGAACAGCTTATAAATGACGGTGCGGATATAATTGATGTCGGCGGTGAATCGACAAGACTGAATTATACAAAAATCAGTGATGAAGAAGAAATTGAAAGAGTTGTGCCTGTAATAGAAAAAATCAAGGCTGATTTTGATGTGCCTGTTTCGATAGACACATATAAAAGCAAGGTAGCCGCGGCGGCTGTCGGAGCAGGCGCGGACCTTGTAAATGATATATGGGGATTGAAATACGATAAGAATATGGCGGAAGTGATTGCAAAATCGGGTGCGGCGTGTTGTCTTATGCACAACAGAGAAAGAGCAGAATATAATTCCTTTGTGGAGGACGTACTTGACGACCTTAGAGAAACAATAGCCATTGCGAAAAAAGCGGGTATTGCTGACGATAAAATAATACTTGACCCCGGTGTGGGTTTTGCGAAGTCGTATGAACAAAATCTTATTATAACGAATAACGTAGACAGACTTAACGAACTCGGCTACCCTGTTTTGCTCGGTACGTCAAGAAAGTCAATGATAGGCTTGACGCTCGATTTGCCGTCAGATCAAAGAGTTGAGGGGACTGTTGCAACATCGGTTATAGGAGTTATGAAAGGCTGCAGATTTGTAAGGGTACACGATGTACTTGAAAACAAACGTGCGATACTTATGACCGAGGCAATAATAAACAGCTGATAAAAGGAGTGGAAAATGGACAAAATATCTATCAGAGGACTTGAAGTTTTTGCAAATCACGGTGTTTTCAAAGAAGAAAACGTACTCGGACAAAAATTTATCGTGAATGCGGAGCTTGTGTGTGACACAAGAAGTGCGGGCAAAGAGGACAATCTTGAAAAATCGGTTAATTATGCAGAAGTGTGCAATCTTATTACCAAAGTAATGAGAAACAACACATTTAAGCTTATTGAGGCGGCGGCGGAAGATATTGCCGAGAAAATATTGCTTGAATATGATTTAATAAGAGAAGTAACAATAACATTAAAAAAACCTTGGGCGCCGATTATGATGAGCGTTGATACTGTGGAAGTGAGCATAACGAGAAAATGGCATAGGGCATATATTGCACTCGGTTCAAATATGGGTGACAGCAAAGGTCACCTTGACGGTGCTGTCAAAGAACTTGACGCGGATAAGTGTTGCAGAGTGAAAAAAGTGTCGGAGTTTATCGTGACAGAGCCTGTCGGCGGTGTTGAACAGGACGATTTTTTAAACGGCTGTCTTGAACTTGAAACGCTTTACACACCGTATGAATTGCTTGATTTTTTGCATAAAATCGAACAGGCACATAACAGAGAACGCATTGTTCATTGGGGGCCGAGAACACTTGATTTGGATATTATTCTTTATGACGATGTTGTTATGTACGAGGACGATTTAATCATACCTCATATCGAAATGGAAAACAGAGAATTTGTTTTAAAACCGCTTTGTGAGATAGCACCTTATATAAAAAATCCCGTAAATGGAAAATCAATAAAACAACTTTTAAGTGAAATTCAAAAATAAATAATTTTGTACAAAATATTTTTATACTTTTTATGCAAAATAATACGATATGTCACTTGAAAAATATCGCTACTTATGATATATTTGTAATGTAAATGTAAAATAAGGTCGTAGACGGACAAAAACCGTCAAAGAGAGAGAAAATTTAATACATATCCAGTAAGAAGGAGAATTACAATGACAAACAACTTTATAAGTAACGAAACACCGATAGTCGGCAAGCTTAGTATCATAAGTATGAAAGGCTGTGAAGGCATAACGGCTAAGATTGATGAATATCTTAGAGCTTTTAGAGGTTATGAGGATACAGAAACTTATGTTACTCATGTAACTTGTCCGAGATTTGGTACAGGCGAAGGAAAATGCGTTATCGATGAAACTGTAAGAGGTCATGACGTGTATATCATATGCGATGTGTTCAATTACGGTGTTACCTATAAAATGTACGGAGTTGAAAATCATATGAGTCCTGATGACCACTATCAGGATTTGAAACGTGTTATTGCCGCAATGGGCGGTAAGGCAAGACGTGTTACTGTCGTAATGCCTATGCTTTACGAGGGCAGACAGCACAGAAGAAACGGTCGTGAATCACTTGATGCGGCACTTATGCTGCAAGAGCTTGTTCATATGGGCGTGTCAAATATCATTACATTTGACGCACACGATCCGAGAATTTCAAATGCAATTCCACTTGCAGGTTTTGATGATGTTCAAGCGACATATCAGATGATAAAGGCACTTGTCAGAGCCGTTCCTGATATATCACTAAACAAAAAAGATACTATTGTAATCTCTCCTGATGAAGGCGGTATGTCAAGATGTATGTACTATTCATCAGTGCTAAAGCTTGACCTTGGTATGTTCTATAAAAGACGTGATTACTCTGTAATCGTAAACGGCAAAAACCCTATTGAGGCTCACGAATATTTGGGACGTGACGTAAACGGTAAGGACGTTATTATCGTTGACGATATGATTTCATCGGGTGAATCTGTAATTGACGTTGCAAATAACCTTAAAAAGCAGGGTGCAAAGAGAATATTCGTATTTGCATCATTCGGTCTTTTCTGTAACGGTCTTGAGTGCTTTGATAAAGCGGCTGCAGACGGTATTGTTGATAAGATTTTCACAACAACTTGATTTACAGAAATCCTGACCTTGCAACTCGTGAATGGTACTGTGAAGTTGATATGTCAAAATATATCTCACTTCTTATCGATACTCTTAACCACGATGAAACTATATCAAGCCTTCTTAACCCTGTTACAAAGATTAAGAATCTTGTTAGTAAACTTGAAAATAAATAGGAGATAATTATGCAGTGTGTGTTGTTGGCGGCAGGCTATGCCACAAGATTGTATCCGCTTACGGAAAATATGCCTAAGGCACTTTTAAAACTCGGTGACAAGACTATTTTGGAAATGGTTACGGATAAAATTGACGAGGTTAGCGACGTCGAAAATATCTACATTGTGACTAACGAAAAGTTTTATAAGCAGTTTGAAAAGTGGTGCGAAAGCTATAAAGGTCCGAAAAAAGTTAAGGTTATTAACGACCATACAACGAGTAATGATAACAGACTCGGCGCAATCGGTGACTTGAAGTACGTTATTGATACGGAAAATATCAATGACGAAATTCTTGTTATGGCAAGCGATAATATATTTGATTTTTCGCTTTGCGATTTTGTGGATATGTACCGCAGTAAAAACGCTGATATGATTTGTGCGCATACGATTGAGAATAAAGAAGATTTACATTCTATGGGCGTTGTTGAACTTGACGGTGACGGCAAGGTGACAAGTTTTGAAGAAAAGCCGAAACAGCCTAAATCGGATTTGGGTGTACCGCCGTTTTATCTGTATAAACGCGATACACTACCTCTTATAGATAAATATTTAAAAGAGGACAATAATCCCGACGCACCGGGACATTTTATACCGTGGCTTATCGGTAAAAACGATGTGTACGCATATGTGTTTGACGCAGTTCGTATTGACATCGGTACACCGGAAAGCTATTATGACGCTTGTGAAAGGCAGAAAAACGGTACATTGTTTAATAACTAAAACCAAAGGGCAGTTTAAAAACTGTCCTTTTTACTTGCAAAAAAGATGAGGAAAGCTCATCTTTTTTTGTGTTCACAAATTGTTAAAAAACTAAATACAAAATATTCATTGACAAAAGAAACAATGTGAGTATAATAATAGATGAAAGGTCAAAGAAAGTCAAAGTCAAAGAGGTGATTGAAAAATGGGTATGAGTGATAAGATAGAAGCTTTCATAAACGAACTTCTCAAAGACGATACGGACGAATGGTTGGAGCTTAAACGAAACGAACTTGCTTCAATATTCGGATGTGTTCCGTCACAAATTAATTACGTTATTTCAACAAGGTTTAATCCCGACCACGGTTACATCGTCGAATCAAGACGAGGCGGCGGAGGTTATTTGAGGATTAAACAGGTAAAGCACGAAGATGGTATCATAATGCAGACCATCAAAGCCGTAGGCGAAAGCCTTGACGAGAAAACCGCTAAATCATATTTGGCAAACTTAATCAGGCACAACGCTCTTGATGAAAGAACAGCCTCAATTATATTCAGCGGAATATGCGACAATTCTTTGACTGTTAATCAACCGCAAAAAGACAAAGTAAGAGCAAATATATTTAAGAATATGCTTGCTATGGCAGGTAAATAAGGAGGATGATTAGAATGTATGATTTATTTTCAGATTTGTTTGATGGGTTTGATTGGTTTATGCAGCCGACAACTTATAAAGAGGAAAAGAAATGTCCCGTTTGCGGACGTACTTATTCCGATTTCAGACGAGATGGCAAGCTTGGGTGCAGTGAATGTTACAAAGTGTTCAGAGGTCCTGTAACCGAAACATTACGGCAAATTCATCCGAGTACCGTTCATGTCGGTAAGATACCGTCAAAGTCAGGCGAAGAACTTAAATTAAAGAGAAAGTACGAAACATTAAAGCAAGAACTTTCGGCGGCGGTTAAAAATGAGGATTACGAAACAGCCGCAAAACTTCATAAACAGATTCGTGAAATAGAAAATGAGGTGAAAAAGTCATGATTTGGTATAAAAATAATAATTCGGACATAGTTGTTTCAACAAGAATACGTCTTGCGAGAAATGTTGATAAAACACCGTTCCCAAATGCCCTAAAGGACACAAAGGAAGTAACCGAAAAAATTAAAAACGCTGTTTGGGCGGTAATTCGACATTGGCAAAGGATTTTGACTTTATTGACCTTGATAATACACCGCTTATAAGAAAACAGGAGCTTGCCGAAGAACATCTTATAAGTCCCGTTATGTGCGAGGGCAAAGGTAAGTCGGTTATGATAAGCAAAGACCGGACAATGAGCATTATGCTTATGGAGGAGGACCATATCAGACTTCAGATTATAAAAGACGGCTTTGCACTTGACGAGGCTTACTCACTTGCAAGCAAGGTTGATGATGTAATCGAAGAAAATATCACATATGCTTTTGATAATGATTTCGGTTACTTGACAGCTTGCCCTACTAATACAGGTACAGGTATGAGAGCGTCGGTAATGATGCACTTGCCTGCACTTACAATGACCGAGAATATCAACAGAGTTATTTCTTCGGCAGGCAGTCTTGGCATTGAAGTAAGAGGTCTTTACGGTGAGGGTACAAAGGCATACGGTAATTTGTATCAGATTTCAAACAGAATTACTTTGGGACTTTCCGAAAGTCAGGTAATCGAAAAATTGACTAATGTGGTTAATCAGATTATCGATATGGAAACAAAAGCAAGAAATATGCTTAAAGAAAAAAATTATGACGTCATTGCGGACAGATTGTTCCGCTCATACGGTACACTTAAATATGCACGAAGTGTATCATCATCAGAGGCAAAATCACTTTTGTCCGATGTAATGCTTGGACAAAGTTTGGGTATAATTCCAAAGGAAAGCAAAATTGCACCGCTTGAATGTATGGTGCTTTCAGAGCCGGCGCTTGTGTGTGACGGTAAGGAATTATCACCGAATGAACGTGATAAAAAACGTGCAGAATTAATAAGAAACAATATCTAAATAACAAATAACACATAGAAGAAAAGGAGTTGATTATTATGTTATTCTCAAATTTCACAGAAAAAGCAAGAATTGCGATTAGCGAGGCTCACGATGCGGCTGCGGAAATGGGTCATAACTATATTGGCAGTGAACATCTTCTTATGGGACTTATTCGAGAGGGTAGCGGAGTGGCTGCTAAAGTGCTTGAGAAAAACGGCGTAACCGCCGAAAAGGTTAAAGATAAAATAAATGAATATATCGGTATCGGAGTTTCTCTCCCACAGCAGACCGAACTTCCGCTTACACCGCGTTCAAAACGTATTTTGGAAATGAGTGCTCTTGAAGCAAGACGTTTGAACCACAGTTATATCGGTACAGAACACTTGTTAATGGCTATCATTCGTGACGGTGACGGAGTTGCCGCAAAAATTTCTTGAATCGCTTGGTGTTAATTTGCCCGAATTTCTATACGGATACAGTCCGTTCAATAGAGGGTGACGTTGAAATTGGAGTCACAGCCGGGCGGCGAATATCACCCAAATCCAAATTCGTCAACACCGACTCTTGACCAGTTCGGACGTGACTTTACAGCTATTGCGAAAGAGGGTAAATTTGACCCCGTAATCGGCAGAAGTAAGGAAATCGAACGTGTAACTCAGATTTTGTCAAGACGTACAAAGAATAACCCGTGCCTTATAGGTGAACCGGGTGTAGGTAAAACAGCCGTAATTGAGGGACTTGCTCAGAAAATTGCGTCAGGCGACGTTCCTGAGCCGTTAAAGACAAAACGTCTTGTATCGGTTGACCTTTCAAGTATGGTTGCCGGTGCAAAATACAGAGGTGAATTTGAAGAACGTTTGAAGAAAGTTGTAAATGAAGTTCTTGCGGCAAAGAATGTAATATTGTTCATTGATGAATTTCATACAATCGTCGGTGCAGGCAGTGCCGAAGGTTCGATGGACGCGTCGAATATCCTAAAACCGTTCCTTGCAAGAGGTGAATTGCAGCTTATCGGTGCGACAACGCTTAAAGAATATAAGAAATATATCGAAAAAGACGCCGCACTTGAAAGACGTTTCCAACCTGTAACAGTCGGTGAGCCGACAGTAGAAGAAACGGTTGAGATATTGAAAGGTATCCGTGACAAGTACGAGGCACATCACAGCGTAACAATCACAGATGACGCATTGAAAGCCGCCGCAACATTGTCGTCACGTTATATCACAGACAGATTTCTTCCTGATAAGGCAATCGACCT
>ENA-OPYX01001135-OPYX01001135.1-human-gut-metagenome-genome-assembly--contig:-NODE-1135-length-14731-cov-4.018146_pt1 | contig 14731 bp, 15 predicted proteins | sample MGYA00242639_ERZ504486 | MGnify/ENA primary metagenome ERZ504486 (study PRJEB26092, sample SAMD00036296) | human gut metagenome | host: Homo sapiens | study: EMG produced TPA metagenomics assembly of... | reverse complement strand
CTTAATCTTCCGGATTTTTTTGCATCTTCTAGGAAGACTCTGTGCGGATAACCTCATCGATACGTTCTGCTGCCACTGCTGCACGCGGAAGCATGATCGACATTGCTGTCAGCATTAAAATGCCATAACGATCATCATCGCATAGGTGATGAATGCAGTCATGGAACCGACCTGCATGGAACCGGCATCGATTTTGTGCGCGCCTACCCATACGATACCTACGGTCAGAAGATTCATAATCAGCATCATACCCGGCATCATAAATGTCATGACACGGTTTGTAAACAGCATGGTCTTTGTCAGATCTTTATTTGCAGCATCAAAACGTTTTTCTTCCTCTGTTTCCCTGCCGAATGCACGAATGACGGAAAGTCCTGTTAAGATCTCTCTGGATACCAGATTGATCTTATCGACCAGTTTCTGCATCAGCTTAAAACGAGGCATTGTAACAGACATCAATACCATGACATAGCCAAGGATCACAAGGATTGCCAGAATAATGATCCATCCCATTCCTGCTCCTGTCTGGATGATTTTTAATACACCTCCGATGCCAAGAATCGGCGCATAGGCAACCATACGGATCATCACTGCAGATACCATCTGAATCTGCTGGATATCATTCGTACTTCTGGTAATTAAAGATGCAGTGGAAAAATGATCCATCTCCGCGTTAGAAAAACGAACCACCTGTCCAAATATCTTTCCTCGCAGGTCACGTCCGATTCCGGCACCAATGCGCGCGCCAAAGAATCCGACCAGAACCGTTGCCACACCCATAAGAAGTGCCATCGCAACCATTCTGCCACCGGCTGACCAGAGATAGGATGTCTGTACCTTATCAATATCCACTCCTGCCGCTGTATCACAGCTTACCGCATATGCAATTCCCATCGATTTTACCAGAGAACTTCCCATGGTATCAATCGTATCAGAAACGGTAGCGCGCATGGATAGGATCTGTTCCTCTGTCATAGCCCCTGATGCTTTCATAGCTGCAAAGACTGTGCGCATATCCACACAATTTGTTACCATAGTATTTCCGTCGTCATCCTCGACCTCTTTCTCAAAAGATGTAAGCGGCACTCCCATGGACTCCCCGATCTGCTCGATACTCATGTTATCAAGCATCGCCTGATCCATTCCGGTCTGTTTTGCCACACTCTCTTTAAATGTCTGCTCATCCACCGATGACATCTGATAGTTCATCAGAAGAGGAAGAAGCAGCGTATCATCCAGTTCATCTAACTGTTTTTTATCTGTAACGGTCAGACGGTAAACATCTCCGTCCTTTTCGTAACTGTTTTCCCAGCTTTCCTTCTCCTCATCGGTCATAAAAAAGCTGTGCCAGTGTAAACTCGTCCTCCGTTACTGCCTCCGGCAGCACATGCTCCACACCTTTGTTCTGGATTCCGACATCAATAATATCCGATGTGTATGCCGGAAGAGACAGATCACACCACGCCTGTACAACTAACAGTGCAACAACAATGATCAGTCCCTTCCAGTACGGGAGCATATTTTTAAATATTTTGCTCATGTCCTATTCTCCTTTTTTGTCTCATTTTTCGGTCTTCGATTTCTTCCCTCGACGCCTCGTAAAGCTCATTCAGGCAATCGATCAGCTGTTCCATGTCATCCCGGTCTATTTTTGAGATGACTGCATGCGCAAAGCTGCTCATGATCTGCTCGCACTCTTCCTGCTTCTGTTCCCCGGATGCCGTCAGCCTCACATAAGTATTGCGCCTGTCTGCTTTGTTGACGTCGCGCTCAATGTATCCTTTATCTTCCAACGTCTTTAAGGTGCGTGAAACTGCAGGTCCCTTCGCTTTCAGCTTTGCGGTCAATTCGGAAACCGTCAGTTCTTCCTTTCCCTTTTCCCCACTGCAGTGCTTGATCGCCGCCATCGTTATGCCCTCAAGTTTCGTGATATCCGGCACCAGATCGCCCATATGCAGTTTGTGAAACTGATACAGCGCAGAAAAAAATCTTGTAAATAAATCATCCATTCCTGTTTTTCTCACCTCATTATTTAACATTGTTATATATTTTCTTTGTTATTTATTTACAGTGGCATATATTAACACAGGGAAGATACCACGTCAAGTATCTTCCCTGCACTTTATCCATTCTTTATATTTTCTTTATTTTTTATTCACATCCCTCATGCAGCATAGCGAGCGTTTGCTGCATTTCTTCCAGTTGAAACTGTCCCGGTGCACTTTTCTTTCCATGCGACGCAAATGTCACACAGGAACCAAAAGTTTCTCCGCTCACTCTGCTGACTGCCCCCAGTTTTCCCATGGACACGGTAATGATCGGTGTTTCTTGATTTTCACTGTGAAATTCAGAAGTAACGGCAAGCAGCCGCAATACATCTTCCGTTGTTTTTGGAGTCACAACAAGTTTGACAATATCCGCACCTCCTTCACACATATGGTCAAGCAGCATCCGCATTACATCTATCTGCGGTGTTCCTTCCAGATCATGATGTGATGCCACAACTTTCTTCCCCTTTTTTTGAATTTCCCGGATCCGCTTTGCCGCATGTTCCTCCTCAAAAAATTCCAGATCGATCAGATCCACACATTCTGACTCTGCCGCAAGATCGTGCAGATCATTTAATGTTTCCCGGTCAACCGACACCACTCCACCCTGTTTTGCAGTACGAAATGTATACAAAAACAGTTTTTCTTTAATAAAGGCGCTATCTGCTGCAATATTTCCCGCACTTCATTGTAGTCGGTGTAATGTTCAAATGCATCCAGCCTCCATTCGATCATGTCTGCATCCGATTTCACGAGATATTCCACTTCTTTTATAACTTCTTCTTTCGTTTTTTCGAGAACCGGAACGCATATGAGCGGACGTCCCGTTCCGACCTCTGTTCCTTTTATTTTCATGCCAGACACCTCCCTGCCATCTCACAATCATCTTCTTTTTTCATTATAACCAACCCCCTCCTGTTATGCAAATATTTGACATCTTCTGCAATATCATTTAATATAATTTTTGATTTTAGCGCTTAGAATGGAGTTTTTAGTGTGAAAAATAAGTTTGATAGCTTATTTTTCGCAATAAGTTGCTCAGAAATGAGGATTATTATGAGTTTTACATTTTTAAACCAGCTTCCTTCTCCGGCAGAGATCAAACGTGATTTTCCGCTGTCAGAAGAATTAAAACAGTTAAAAAAAGAACGGGATGCTATGATCTCCGACGTTATCACCGGAAAAGATGACCGTTTTCTCGTTATCATCGGACCTTGTTCCGCAGACCGTGAGGACGCTGTCTGTGATTATGTCAGCCGCCTCACAAAAATCCAGGAGGATGTTGCCGACCGTCTGATCATCATTCCGCGTGTTTATACAAATAAGCCGCGTACTACCGGCGAGGGCTATAAGGGTATCGCCTCCCAGCCGGATCCGGAAAAAGCGCCTGACATGATCGAAGGTCTGATTGCCATGCGTAAAATGCACATCCGTGCGATTAAAGAGAGCGGTTTAACCTGTGCAGATGAGATGCTCTACCCGGAAAACTGGGGGTATGTCGAAGATCTTCTCTCCTACGTTGCCATCGGTGCACGTTCTGTCGAGGATCAGCAGCACCGTCTGACGGTCAGTGGTTTTGATGTCGCATCCGGTATGAAAAACCCGACCAGCGGCGACTTTTCTGTTATGCTCAACTCCGTATATGCGGCACAGCACCCACATCATTTCGTATACCTGTGGTTACGAAGTGGAGACAAGCGGCAACCCGCTGACACATGTTGTTCTGCGCGGCGCAGTCAGCAAACACGGTAACTCCACACAGAATTACCACTACGAAGATCTGATCCGTCTGTGTGACATGTACGAAAAAATTGGATCTTGTCAATCCGGCAGCCGTTGTGGACGTAAACCATTCCAACTCCGGCAAAAAATATAAAGAACAGATCCGTATCGTAAAGGAAGTCATGCACAACCGTCAGGTTTCTTCTGAAATTCAGAAGATGGTAAAAGGTGTTATGATCGAGAGTTATATTGAGGAAGGCTCCCAGAAGATCGGCGAACACATCTACGGTAAATCCATCACGGATCCTTGCCTTGGCTGGGAAGATTCCAAAAATCTGATTTATACGATTGCAGATATGTGCCGTTAAGATTTTTTACCTGTACCGGCAGCTTCTTGAAATCTCATAAATCGAGTAGGAGGGAAAATTAAATAAATTTTCCCGACCTCTCACACCACCGTACGTACGGTTCCGTATACGGCGGTTCAATCAACTTAACAAGTAACACACCTTTCGGCGTAGTAATCCATCATTGAGACTAATCCAAATCTGGTTAGTCTCTCATTGCTTATTGCAACGTTCACAGCACCCTTGTTGCATACATAGGCAATCCTATCCCCTGCATATGCAACTTTCCATGCTGTATATTTGTTAATTCCAAGTTTTATCAAGTTCTTTGCACGATTTTGTGGTGTCTTCCATTGTTTCCATATACACATACGAAGTCTGTAACGAATGTTTGAATCTAATTGTTTGCAGAGTGTTTTCATGTTTCCTATTTTGAAGTAGTTAATCCACCCTCTAATGAGCTGGTTAAGCTTCTCTACTTTATAACTGTTGCTGACACCCCAACTACGACAAGTGAATTCTTTCATCCTTTTCTTAAACTTTGCTACCGATTTTGCATGTGGTTTCGCCTTAAACTGATGCGCTCTTGAATCAAAGTAAAAACCGAATCCAAGGTATTTAAGTCCTTGTGGTTTATCTACCTTGCTCTTGCTCATGTTGACTTTGAGCCCTAGCTTCTTTTCAATGAATCGTGAAATATTTCTCATGACTCTGTTGGCAGACATTTCGCTTCCGACCATAATAATACAGTCATCCGCATATCGTACAAAGTTAAGCCCTCGCTTTTCCATTTCCTTATCAAGTTCATTCAGCATGATGTTTGCCAATAATGGCGAGAGATTTCCTCCTTGTGGTGTCCCCACAATGGAATCCTCATATTCATCATCTATCATGATTCCGCTGACAAGGTATTTTCTAACGATAGAGATGACATCTCCATCTTTAATGGTTCTGCCTATGATAGTCATAAGCTTGTCATGATTTACTGTGTCAAAGAACTTTTCCAAGTCGATGTCTACAATCCAGTCATTACCGTCATTCATCCTATCAAGTGCTGTTAGGATTGCTTGTTGTGCACATCTATTCGGTCTGAATCCATAACTTTGGTCATGGAACTGTTCCTCATAGATTGGTGTTAATACCTGCGCAATGGCTTGTTGTACAAATCTGTCTGTTACTGTTGGTATTCCTAGGTTTCTGACACCGCCATCAGGCTTTGGTATCTCCACTCTTCGTACTGGCTGAGGTTTATACTTTCTTGTCCTCAACTGTTCCTTGATGATTTCGCCGTTCTTTGCAAGATGTTCCTTGAGTTCTGTGTACTTCATTCCGTCCACTCCCTCTGCACCTTTATTTCGTACGACTTGCAGATATGCTCTATTGAGGTTATCACTAGATAATATCTGCTCCATTAGACTACTTGTGTCCATGCGTTCTTTCCTTTCCGTCTCGCTTGATTTGACCACCCTTTTCCCGATTGGTTACGGCAGATGTTGCCATTTCTGCAATTCAAGACATACTCAAACTTATTGATTGTTCGCCCCTTTGCTCCATCTCCATTACAGAGACTTCTTCACTACTATGGGCTCGGCTGACTTCTCACAGTTCGTTGTTACTAGGCTAATGGAACCTCTGTGAGACCTCCACGCTTAAGGTGCACGCTCTTTCTCTCCATATATCCGCCACATTTACTCTGCTACTACAAAGGTGATAGTTATTAGACTTTGTTGCTTTCAGCCAACTTATCTCTCGCAGCCTAGCCTTCTATGTGATTTCTGTCCGTCGGACCAGAGATTTGCTTACAGCTTCCTTCAGATTCCACCTCACGATGGACACCCTTGCTGTTCAGCTATACACTTCCCACTATCTGGGCGTGTTCGGGACTTTCACCCGTTAGAGCGCGCCCATGGCGCGCAAACTGAAAAAAGGAACTCCATTTCTGTGAGTTCCTTTTTTATTATTCATGACAATAGAGTGTTTGCAGAACATGCATTCTATTGTTTCTACTACTATCCTCTCGGATGTGCTTTCAGATACACTTCCCGGATTCTTCCCTGCCCCATCTGCGAATAAATCTGTGTCGTAGAAATATCAGAATGTCCTAACATCTCCTGCACCGACTTTAAATCTGCTCCATTGCTGATCAGATGTGCCGCAAACGAATGGCGCAGCGTATGCGGTGTGATCTCCGATTCGATCCCCGCCTTCTTCCCATAAAACTTGATCAGTTTCCAGAAACCCTGACGGCTCATTGCACCACCGGTACAATTCGTAAACAGCCACGGACAGTCCGCCTGGCTGATCAGATGATCTCTTCCATCCTGCATATATCTTGTCAGTGCCTCCCTTGCGACATTCCCAAATGGAATGATCCGTTCTTTATGGATATCCGTACAGATCACATACTCCATCTGAAGATTCAGATCCGAGACTTTTAACGATATCAGCTCCGACACACGGATCCCTGTCGCGTAAAGCAATTCAAGCATCGCCTTATCCCGCAGCTCTTTCGGTGTATTTCCGGACGGCTGCTCTAACAAAAGCGTCACTTCTTCCGTGGTCAGGATACGCGGCATCGTTTTTTCAATCTTAGGTGCTTTCAAACGCCATGCCGGATCCGACTCGATTCTCCGCTCCTTTTCAAGAAAATGAAAAAAAGCTTTCATTGATGCAATGCTCCTTGAAACCGTCGCCGGTTTCCGTCCTTCACGTTCTAAAAACATAACATATGCATTCAGATTTGTCTCCGTAACGGCAGACACCCCGTATACATTCTGCGCTTCCAGATATTCATTCATCTTGCGGAGATCACGTTCATAGGAAACTTCCGTATTCTTTGATGTCTGTTTTTCATTGTGAATATATTCAATAAAATCCATAATGTCATGTGTCATGTTTTTTTCCTGACTTTCTTTTTATCCTGTGTATTTTTTCATTATAATGATAAGCAGACCGAAAAGCAATCTTTTCAAAAATTTTTTACGATCATCTTAAGGAGCGGAATATTGATATAAGCTTCTGCAAATACGCCGCCGATTACCAGTATTACTGCCACCCCATAAAATACAACAGATTCTACCGCCTGTTTTATGCGGATTTTCGGATTACATACCGGTGGCCGGTACTGTCTGCTGTTTTTGCCACAAAAGCGGCACCATAGTACCGCAGCCACATAAAAAAATGCCTGTGGAAGCAGACCGACAAACGCAACTGCAACACCACGGATTCCAAGATCCGCAATCGCCTTGCAAGAAAAAAATCCAAATGTTCCTGTCAGAAGACACAACCATACCGTCGATGCCACCGCATATCCGCACCCTTCCCCAAACAAAAAGAAAAAAAATGCGAACTTTCCCCGTTTCCAAAGCAGCTGCCAGAACAGTCTTTCCGGTGAAATGCTGCTATATGCGAACTGTTCTAAAATCCATATATTTAATATCCGGCAAAGATCCCCTGTCTTATACTTTAACAGGTTGCAAGAAAACACCACAAAAATACAAGGCAGAACAGGACATCCTTCTTTTTCACACACGCCCCACATACACTTTTCTTCAGTTTATGCGTTTTTCTCCTGATTCAGAAGATTTTTATATGCCAAAAGTGCAGAAACTGTTTTTGCATCCTGTAATTTTCCATCGTAGATCATCCGACAGAGTTCATCGATGTCATGTGCCTCGACATCAAGGAACTCTCCCTCATCTAAATGCTGATGTCCCGGTTTTAAATTACGCGCTAAATACACATCAATGAACTCGTCACAAAATGCAACTGTTGTTTTAAGTGACAAAAGACGCGTAAGATCATCACTGCGGTATCCCGTTTCCTCCTCTAACTCCCGTGCAGCACACACCTTTGTGTCTTCTGTAACACTGTCTCTTGATCCCGCCGGTATCTCAAGTGTCATACGGTCGATTGCATTCCGGTACTGACGCACCATCAGAATCTTTCCGTCTCCGCGTACCGGAACAACGGCTGCCGCCCCTTTTCTGTGTGAAATAAAATCCCATTCTTCGAGTTTTCCGTCCGGCAGCTGCATCGTATCTGTATAAATATCCAGAATGGCTCCATTTTTTACCAGTTCTCTTTTTACTCTCTTAACCTGTTGATCCATACAATATTCCTCCGCTTCAATATATTCCAAGTCTGTTATTTTCTTACAGTATCTGTTGTTATTGTACCACCCTCTGCCTTTATTTTCCATCTGCTTTTATACAATTTGGACACGACGAAGGCGACTTGTTACTGTTCGCAGGCAAGTGAATGGCATAGCACCGGACACTGACACACCTTTCCACCAGCTCTTATCCTGTGCGGATGAACAGATGTACTTAGCAAAGCAACGGCTAAAAGCCAAAAATAAACCGTCAGATAAATAAAGTGTTAAAACTTTCCTCATCTCTTTCCAAAAAAGATTAAGGAATATGCCAAAATCTCCCTTTTATAAGTTTGACTGTTATACTGATAACATCAAATTTACGAAAGGGAGATTTTACTATGACAGTCATTGAGATTGTTTTTTCTGTCATCGGGATTGGCATTATCATCGGAGGGTTTGTTTACGCAATTTACGATTCTTACTGTCAGTCAAAAGATTATCGTACATCCAGAAAAAAATAAGCTGCACACCTCTGTGTGCAGCTTATTTTTATGCCATCATACGGATACCATTTCTGATATTCTGACCTTCCATCACTTTCATGTTTCTGCCAGCCTGATTTTCCAGCATCTGCATGCCACCTTTCTCAGCCTGACTCTCCAACATCCGGTATCCTACCCGCGGGATCGTTGTAATATACTCCGGTTCTAAAGGAGAACTTTCTATTTTTTTTCGGATATTCGTCATATTGACACGAAGGATCCTGCTGTTTTGCTCTGCATATGGTCCCCATATTTTTTCCAAAAGCATCTGATATGTTACAACCGTACCAGAATTTAACGCAAGACTTTCTATGATCCGGTATTCCACCGGTGAAAAATGAACCTCCGTTCCTCCAAGCAAAACCTGTCTTTTTGTAAAATCAACCTTAAGATTTCCTGCCTCGTAATATGTATGCGCACCTGCCGAAATTCTTCTGCGTAATGCGGAAAAAATCCGTGCCGCAAGTTCCTTCTCATGAAACGGTTTTACCATATAATCATCTGCTCCGGCATATAATGCCTCCACTTTATCAAGGTAGCTGCTCCGTTCCGACAGGATTATAATCGGGCAATCCGTCCACTCCCTGAACCACTGCATCAAGGTGATCCCTTCCATATCAGAAAATTTATTATCCATCAGAATCAGATCCGGACAGACACCGGTACTCATCTCCATTCCCTGTTTTCCACTTCCTGCAATATAAATCTTGTAATTTTCTTTTTCCATTGCCCTGCGGATCAGATAAGAAATGCTTGTATCCTCATCGATCAGTAATATTTTTGCTCTGTCACTTATTCTATTTTCTATCACGTTAATACGCCTCCTGTAATATCATCTTTTTATTCAATTACAGGAATACGTTTTGCCTTCTTACCATCAACAAGATGTATGTATTTTATATTCTGCCACAGTATGATCATATGGCTGCTAAATCTTTTTAGTGCCATATGCAGAATAACTGCCGGGATCATTAAAAGTACATATACTTCTACTAAAAACCGTAACATCTGAAAACGGCTCTGATTCTGTTCACCCAGCGCAGCTTCACTCTGTGTCGTTCGCGCCAGTGTAGCCGCCGGTGTTTCTTCCGGGAGACCGCATGCCTGACGTTCTGCTATTTCCGGTCCCGTCAACCGGTCTGTGTGATATTCTTCTAGTTCACATTCCCCTGCCTGGTCTGCATTTTGTCCTTCTATTCCATACTTCAGGAGCCCGCCTGCGGTCAGTTCAAAACTCTGCGGTGTCTTTTCATACAAATGCAGTGTATCTGTCAGCGGTAAAAACTGAAAGAAAGATATTACGATAAATCCAATCAGGATAAACAGAAACCACTTATGCTGTTTTACTCTCTGCATTTGCTACACCACCTTTCTTTCACTCATTTTCAGATGTATTTTAACATATATTTTACATCCTGGCACTATTTTTTTCAGAATTCCGTCTTTCTCTGATTCCATATATGCAAAAACTGCCGTACCGGTCATTTATGACACCGGTACGGCAGTCTCTTTATTTTTCATACAATAGATTGCACGCTCTGCGTGCAACCCCATTGTCACGAATCATTTCGCGTAATCTGTTACCCTTGACTCACGAATAACATTTACCTTAATCTGTCCCGGATATTCCAATTCAGCTTCGATCTGTTTGGAAATATCACGCGCAAGCAATACCATATCGGCATCGCTGATCTGCTCCGGAACAACCATGATTCGAATCTCCCTGCCCGCCTGAATAGCGAAGGATTTTTCTACACCCTTAAATCCGTTAGAAATATCTTCTAACTGTTTCAATCTGTTTGAATATGTTTCCAGTGTCTCTCTTCTGGCACCTGGTCTTGCTGCACTAATTGTATCTGCAGCCTGAATGATACATGCAATTAATGACTCCGGTTCTACATCACCATGATGCGCTTCTACCGCATTGATAATAATTGGTGACTCTTTGTATTTTCTACATAAATCCACACCGATCTGAATATGGGAACCTTCCATATCATGATCGACAGATTTACCAATATCATGTAACAATCCTGCACGTTTTGCAGTTCTTACATCTACACCGATTTCAGCAGCCAGTAATCCGGAAAGCTGTGCTACTTCAATGGAATGTTTGAGAGCATTTTGTCCGTAGCTCGTCCGGAATTTCATCCGGCCTAAAAGACGCACAAGCTCCGGATGGATTCCGTGAACACCAACCTCTAAGGTTGCTGCCTCACCTTCCTCACGAATCATTGTCTCGACTTCTTTCTGAGCCTTCTCAACCATTTCCTCGATTCTTGCTGGATGGATACGACCATCCACAATCAGTTTTTCCAAAGCAATTCTGGCAACTTCACGACGAATCGGATCAAAACCGGATAAAATCACTGCCTCCGGCGTATCATCAATGATCAGATCCACACCGGTTAACGTTTCTAACGTACGGATATTACGTCCTTCACGTCCGATGATTCTTCCTTTCATTTCGTCATTCGGAAGCTGTACAACAGAAATCGTCGTTTCGGCAACATGATCCGCAGCACACTTCTGAATTGCAGTCACCACATACTCTTTTGCCTTCTTATCAGCTTCTTCCTTTGCCTTGTGTTCCATTTCTTTGATCAATTTTGCAGTATCAATTTTAACGTCTTCTTCAACAGTCTTTAAGAGATAATCCTTTGCCTGTTCGGAGGTTAAACCGGAGATCCTTTCCAGTTCTTTCACACGCTCTTCATTGAGCTTTGCGACCTGCGCTTTCTGTCTGTTGATCTCTTCTTCCTTGGCTGCAAATCCCGCCTCGCGTTTTTCGATCGCTTCTAACTTTTTGTCCAGATTTTCTTCCTTCTGAACAATGCGTCGTTCACTGCGTCCGATCTCCGCTCTCCGCTCTTTTACCTCCTTGTCTAAGTCATTCTTGACACGGATGGATTCTTCCTTCGCTTCAAGCATTGCTTCACGCTTCTTGGTTTCTGCCGTTTTTACCGCTTCATCAATAATCTCACGCGCTTTTTCATCTGCATTTCCGATCTTAGCCTCTGTTACTTTTTTATAGTAAGCAGTTGTGACGAAATATACAACGACCGCGGTAACCAGTAGAGTGATCACAACAGCGATAATCACACTTCCCACAGGAGCACCTCCTTTATTAAATTTTCATTGTACATATAACATAAAAACATGGTTTGTTATCTGTCATAATTACAACATATAAATTTTATTCTATTTTAATATTTATGTCAAGTAGATAACTGTTCAATGTGCATAATATTGCATTTTTATTTTGCAACAATACAACATATTGTACCAAAAATCCCCCGTTTTCCTATGTTCTTATTCCTCGTATTCATCCCAGATTTTCATGACATGCAAAATATCGCTGCTCTTAAATCCACGGCGCATCAGATACTGGTAAATTTTCTGCTGTTCTTTGCGGTCACATTCTTTTGGTTCATAATGTTTCTTTTCTAAAAGCTGACGGATCTTTAACTGTTCATCACTGTCGAACACCTCATCAAGTGCCTGTTCTATCACACTTTTTTCAATTCCTTTTGCTATAAGATCCATTTTTAATTTCTGACGGCTTTTTTTCTTCTGTTGATATGAAATATAGGTCGTCGCATAGCGCAGATCATCGATATAGTGATATTTTCTGACATACTCCACTGCAAGATCCACGCACACATCAGGATACCCGTTCTGCATCAGCTTCTCCCGCAGCTGATGTTCCGTCCGGTCCATTCGTTCCAAAAGAAACATCGCACGTTTCTTCGCCCGCGTTCCAAGTATTTCATAGATGATCTCATCATATTTCTCCCGGGATATGACAGTCCCCTCCCGCAAGGATAATTTTCTTACCTCACCCTTATATAAAAGGACTTCCATCCCGTTGTCAAACCGAATGGAAGTCCTTCCTTTTTCCCGGGGAATTACTTCTACGACAAGCAACTCCTGCATCTTTTATTCCTCCGCTTTTACCTCGGCTGTATTCTCTGCTTTCTTTTCAGCCGCTTCCGCTTTTTTTGCGATCGCTTCCGCTGCTTTTATGCTCTGTGCCTCAGTCTCGTTTTCCTTTGTTTCCTCAGACTCTTCCGTTCCGTCCACATTTAACATTTCTCTGACTTTTGCCTCGATCTCCTCACAGATCAGCGGATTTTCTTTCAGATACTGTTTTGCATTCTCACGTCCCTGGCCGATCTTATCTCCATTGTATGCATACCATGCTCCGGATTTGTTAACCACACCCTTATCTGCTGCAAGGTCTAAGATATCGCCCTCTCTGGAAATTCCCTGTCCAAACATGATATCAAACTCTGCTTCACGGAATGGCGGTGCCACCTTATTCTTAACAATTTTTACCCTGGTACGGTTACCAACAACCTCTCCGCCCTGTTTTAATGCCTCAATCCTTCTGACATCCATACGGACAGAAGAATAGAACTTCAGTGCACGTCCACCGGTCGTTGTCTCCGGATTACCAAACATTACGCCTACTTTTTCACGAAGCTGGTTGATGAAGATAACCACACAGTTGGATTTGCTGATGACAGAAGTCAGCTTACGAAGTGCCTGGCTCATCAGTCGTGCCTGAAGTCCGACATGCGAATCACCCATATCTCCATCAATCTCTGCCTTTGGAACGAGTGCTGCCACGGAGTCGACGATCACGATATCAACCGCCCCGGAACGTACCATGGTCTCTGTGATCTCAAGTGCCTGCTCTCCGCAGTCCGGCTGGGATATGTATAAGTTGTCGATGTCAACGCCGATATTCTTTGCATAGACAGGATCTAAGGCATGCTCTGCATCGATAAATCCTGCGATACCGCCTCTTTTCTGTACCTCAGCAACCGCATGCAGGGCAACGGTCGTCTTACCACTGGACTCCGGTCCATAGATCTCGATGATTCTTCCTTTCGGGAGTCCACCTAAACCAAGTGCAATATCAAGACTTAATGATCCGGTCGGAATCGTCTCCACATTCATATGTGCGGAATTATCACCAAGTTTCATGATGGAGCCTTTGCCGTACTGTTTCTCAATCTGTGAAATTGCAGCATCCAACGCTTTTAATTTATCATTTTTTACTGCATTGATCTCTTTATATTTATCTTCTTTTGCCATTTCTTTCCTCCGTGCGAACTTATGTTCGTTTTTTTCTGCTCTAATAGTATTATATTTTTCCCGAAATGTCAACCACAAAATTGTCTGCAATTTTCCATATGCTTCCCCATCTGACATATGACAGTCTGCAGCACACCTTTTCCAGTTATGCTATTTCTTTTTATTTATGGGATAAACCGGCAGATTTCTGCCTGTGAACCGCCACCAAAGGGCGGTGAAGATTTTTATCTGACAACCTTAGCGGAAATGATTTTCCTTATCGACAAGTGTATCATAGTGGTGGTTTCTTTACAAGTGGTTTCTTTCATAAAATTAAGACTTGCCATAAAGTTAAGACTGTGTTCAGCTGCAAAAGGTGTAACTGAGTTTCGTGAATGGCAAATTGCACAATGCCGGGTCTGTTTTGTGCGATTTGCCGGCCATCAGGTTTTGATATACCTTTTTGCGCTTAATCTTTGCTATAAAACATATTTACACCCTGCTGCAAAACTCTTATAATATGTCTATTCTATAAATATGAAACGGAGTTACACATGGAAAAATTACTGGTATTTCATTTAGATGACAACAATCTCAAAAAATTAAAGCAGATCACGGGGGCTTTGAAGGTCCGTGTGGAGGAGGTTCCTTCCTCTGATTATTTAAAACCATTGGAGATGATTGCAAATAAGACTGCTTCCCCTTTGATTCAGCCTTTTTCCGGGAAGGTTCCTGCGGGAAGTCTGATTGTTTTCTGTGATTTTACAGAGAAAAAGATGGATAAACTTTTAGCATCTCTCCGCAGGGATCAGGTTGTCATAGATTATAAAGCAGTGCTTACGCCGACAAATCGGAAATGGAATGTGATGCGGATGTATTTGGAGATGCAGGCGG
>ENA-OPYX01001132-OPYX01001132.1-human-gut-metagenome-genome-assembly--contig:-NODE-1132-length-14744-cov-3.332216_pt1 | contig 14744 bp, 15 predicted proteins | sample MGYA00242639_ERZ504486 | MGnify/ENA primary metagenome ERZ504486 (study PRJEB26092, sample SAMD00036296) | human gut metagenome | host: Homo sapiens | study: EMG produced TPA metagenomics assembly of... | reverse complement strand
TTTTCTGTGGTGATAATCATTCGTTTGCCTTCCGGCAGTTGTCTGAAACGGCTTTTTATGATTTCCATGTCTTGGGGTGTGAAGTCATGGTGGTCACTAAATGTCAATGGATTGATATGTTCGTTATAAGGGCTTAAGTCATGGATTAACTTAGCCGGGGATGCAATTCCGGTAACGAGCAATATATGTGCATCTTTATGAATGTTGGTGATTGGATACTCTTTTCCCTGTCGGGTGATAGGGTATAATTTGCCATAATTCAGGGTTGTGAAGTAAAGTTGTTGATAAGGATATAATCCCATCTGTTTACGCAACACCCGCACATCCATAGGAGTTATATCCTTGGGACATTTGGTTATTATCACGATATGAGCACGGTTCTTGCCTTTTTCGGGTTCGCGCATTCGTCCTGCCGGTAATAAAGCATCTTCGCAGATAGGTCGGTGATAGTCCACTAGAAGAATATTCATTCCCGGTTTCACATAGCGATGCTGAAAAGCATCATCCAATATTACGACTTCGGTTCCGGGGGCGGTATATCCGTTGCATAGCTCCTCGATACCGTGACAACGGTCACGGTCTACTGCCATATAGATATCGGGAAATTTCTGTTTCATTTGAAATGGCTCATCACCTATGATATTTACGGGAGTATTCGGTTGGGCCAATACGAAGCCTTTTGATTTTCGTTTATACCCCCGGCTTAGGACTGCCACTTTATAATTGGGTTTCAATAACTTTATCAGATATTCGGTATGAGGCGTCTTTCCGGTACCTCCTACGGTAATGTTGCCTACCGAGATTACCGGAATATCAAAGCTTTTTTCTTTGTATATTCCCCAATCAAATAGTCTGTTACGTATCCATACGCCGGCTCCGTAAAGCCACGAAACCGGGATATGAGCCACTTATGTATTTTGATAAAGTTATTCTCCTTAAAAAGTTATTTAATATTCAATTCGAATGGCATACGTGCCTGTACAGGATTGATTTCTTTCAGGTTTTGTAATATTTCGAAATAGCTGTAGAAACTGCCCATATATTCTTTCATCTGACTGTTGACATAGTGCTTGCGCTGGCTGTTCAGTAGATTCATGAAGAGACTTTCTTTTTTATGAACGGCAAGCGTGTGCTTGTGGTGGATGATGTCATCTCCACCGGCGGCTCCCTGAAGGCGCTGGACGCACTGGCAGAGCAGACCCAGTGCACCATCGTGGGCCAGGCCGCTGTTCTGGCCGAGGGCGATGCAGCCGAGCGCAAGGATATCATTTTCCTTGAGCCGCTGCCCCTGTTCTTCCACTAAGTAAGATGCGCCGCCCGCTCTGTGTTTTCTGCGCAGGAACGCTGGGGCTGGAGTTGGTGTGCGCCTTTTTGCCGCAAACGGGACGTTTTGTGCCGTTTGCGGCATTTTTTATTGCCGGTCTGCTGTGGGCGCTGGCGGGCCGTTTGCGCAAAAGTCCGGCCTGGGGCTATGGCATCTGCCTGATCCTGGGGGCCGCGCTGGGCCTTGTGCTGACCGGCTCCACGCAGGCAAAATGGGACGCGATCCAGAACGCTTACGATGGCCGCAGTGTCCTGCTGGAGGCAGAGGTGGAGAGCACCTCCTCTTCCTATTCCCCCGGCAGGGTGCGGGCGGTCCTGCAGGTGGAAACGGTGGACCGGGAGGCGGCCTCCCTCCGGGTGGAGTGCGCCAGCCTGCCCACCTGCAGCCCCGGCGACCGGGTCAAGGGCCGCTTTGCGCTGGAAATGCCCGATGACACCGCCCGCCTGAATGCCCTGGCCGATGGCATTGCCCTGAACGCTGCTTATGAGAAAGGCTTTGCGCTGCTGGGGCAGAGCACCTCCTTCCGGGCCCGGACGGCCCGGCTCCAGAAGCGGCTGAGCGCCGCCCTGCGGCAGGGGATGGCCTCCGGCCCGGCGGGCGTGCTGGCCGCCATGGTTACGGGCGACCGCACTCATCTCTCCAAGGAGCTGCGCACAGCCTACCGGGGCGCGGGGCTTTCCCATGTGCTGGTGGTCAGCGGAATGCACGTTTCGATCCTGTGCGGCGATGTGCTGGGCAGGCTGCTGCCCAGCCGCAAAAAGCGACTGCACGGCTATACCGGCCGCCGGGTCAGGGCGCTGTTCAGTGCGGTGCTGGCATTGCTGCTGGTGGGCGTGACGGGCTTTACGCCCTCTGTTTTGCGCGCGGCGGGGGCCGTCTGGCTCAGTGCGCTGGGGGTCTGGGTCTACGGTCCGCCGGATGCCCTGACCTCGCTGGGCGTGGCCGGTGTCCTGATGACAGCGGGCAACAGTTACGCCGTCTGTGACGTGGGCTTTCAGCTCTCCTTTGCGGCGGTGGTGGGCACCCTGGCCGGTGGGGCCGTGGTACGCCGCAGTCAGGAAGCCTGGGAAAAACAGCGGGCAAAGAAAAAGCGCCCCCGCCTCCGGTTCTGGAAGCGGAAAGCGCTTGGGCTTGCGGGAAGTCTGTGGGAAACGGTCTGCATCTCGGCCTGCGCCTCCATGGCCACCTTCCCGGTGCTGGTGCTGCGGGGGATGAGCACCAGCCTGTACGCGCTGGTGTCCGGCGCGGCGGTGCTCTGGCTGGTGGAACCCATCCTGCTCACCGGTCTGGGGGCGGCCCTGCTGGGACTTGTGCCTGCATTGGCTCCGGCCCAGCGGGTGTGCTCGTGCTGCGCGGAATTACTGGCAGAGGTGCTGGACCGCTGGGCACTCTGGGTGTCCGGCTGGCCCGGGGCACAGATCTGGTTCGACACCGCCTATGCCGCCGTGGTCTGCCTGCTGCTGGCCGGGCTCTGCTGGCTGGCGTTCCATAACAGGGTGCGCCTGCGGGCGGCCCTGCCTGCCCTTCTGCTGACGGCGGGCTTGCTGTTTCACCGGCAATGCCCTGAGCAGGGATGTCGTCCGGGTGGAGCTGGTGGGCAGCCGGAATGCCCCGGCGGTGGTCATCAGCCGGAACGAGAGCGCCGTCATCCTCTTCCGCGGCGGCGACGTGACCCGGTGCGCCGTGGAGACCACGCTGGAGCGCCGGAATATCCGGACCGTGGAGTGCCTGATCGACCTGCGGCTCCGGCCCCGGAGCGCCCAGCGGATGGGGGCGGAACAGCGCATTGCCGTTGACCGGATGGCGCTCTATGCCACCCGCCGTGTCCGCTGCGGCCCGGCAGAGGTGGAGGTGCTCCGCACCCGGAACGGCTGTGTGGCCCGCATCCACGCCGCCGGGCAGACCTTTGTTACCCTGAGCGGCAGTGCTGCGCTTGCGGCCCCTGTGCAGGCGGATTACCTGCTGGCCTCGCCTGCCCGGCCGGACTGCGTGAAGTATGATGCGATCCTGAGCCTGAGCAGCGATTATCGGTGGATGCCGGCGGCTCTTTCTTCAGGGCAGCTCTGCCACAGTTTTTCAAGGGCAGAGTAGGCTTTGAGAGAAAAAATTGGCTTTTTGTCAGGAGCTGTTATATAATAGGAGATATCAAAGTAAAATCCGGAAAGGAATCAAGAAATTTATGGGCATCGTAGTCATCGGCGCAGTGTTTGTGGACATCAAGGGATATCCGCTTTCCACCTATATCCCCGGCGGGCGCAACGCGGGCAGAATGGAGCAGGTCCACGGCGGCGTGAGCCGCAACGTGGCAGAAGATATCGCCAACGTGGAGCTCCGGCCCACCTTCGTGGGCCTTGTCGATGACAGCGGCATGGGGCAGGATGTCATTGACAAGCTGGAGAACCACAAGGTCAACACCCGGTTCATCAAAAAGGTACCGGACGGCATGGGCACCTGGCTGGCCATCTTTGACAACAGGGGTGATGTAACTGCCGCCATCTCCAAGCGGCCGGATACCACACCGCTCATCGGCCTGCTGGCTGAGCAAGGGGATGAGATCTTTGCCGACTGCGACAGCATCGCGCTGGAGCTGGACCTTGAAAAAGAGACGGTCAAGCAGACCCTGAAATACGCCAAAAAGTACGGCAAAAAAGTGTATGCGGTCGTCTCCAACATGAGCATCGCCATGGAGCGCCGGGACTTCTTGCAGCAGATCGACTGCTTTGTCTGCAACCAGCAGGAGGCCGGGCTGCTCTTCTCGGACGATTACGACCATCTCGAGCCTGAGGAGATGTGCAGGGTGCTGGCGGGCAATGTGCACAGCGCCAACATCCCCAGCATGGTGGTGACCATGGGCGGCAAGGGCGCTGTGTTCGCCCGCGCCAACGGCGAGTGCGGCATGGTGCCCGCCAAGAAGGTGGATGTCATCGACACCACCGGTGCGGGGGATGCCTTCTTTGCCGGAACCGTCATCGGCCTGACCTACGGCAAGACTCTGGCTGAATCCTGCGAGATCGGCAGCCGTCTGGCCGCCTCGGTCATCTGCATCACGGAAAATGTCTGCCCCCGCTTCCGCCCCCTTGAGTTCGGGCTGGATATCCCGGTGGTGGATTGAGAGAACAAGTAAAAAGGGACGGCGTGTGCTCCACGCCGTCCCTTTTGTGGTGTCAGGAAAATGGATGGTCTTCAGCCCTGCTTTTTCTCCTTCCGGTTCAGGTACAGGAAGAAGCAGACATTCAGCAGCACACCCACCGCTGTGGAGGTGGGGGCGGCCAGGCCGATCATGGTCAGGCTGGCGTTGGGCTGGATGCTCATAATGTAGGCCATGGGCAGGCGGACGAGCAGGGTCTGGAACAGGCCCTGCGCCATGACGAAAACGGTCTTGCCGCTACCGTTGAAATAGCCGATCATACTGAACAGGATCGCGGTGAGGATGGTCTCCAGCGCAAGCCTTGAGGTAGGCATAGCCGTTGGCGATCACAGGTGCATCCGTGGTGAAGAAGCTGCAGAGCAGGTCGCCCTTGCACAAGACCAGCGCAAAGACGAACAGGCCAAAGAACAGACCGATGCCGATGCCGGTGCGCAGGGTCTGCCGGGCGCGCTGATGCTTGCCTGCGCCGATGTTCTGGGAGATGAAGGAAGCCATGGACTGCATCAGGGCGCTGGGGATCAGCATGGCGAAATTGACGATCTTGCAGGCCACGCCGTAGCCGGAGGAAGCCTCCAGACCCAGGCGGTTGACAAAGGCACAAAGGGCCAGAAAAGAGAGCTGGGTCAAAAACTCCTGCAGCGCCAGCGGCAGGCCGATGGCCAGAAACTTTTTGCACTGGAAGTTCAGCCTGAAGTCCGCCTTTTGATGGAAAAGGGCAGAGCTTTTTCAGCAGCATGACAACAGCGCAGACCACGCTGACAGCCTGTGCGGCCACGGTGGCAATGGCGGCACCGACAGCATCCAGATGGAACCCGGCCACCAGGACCAGGTCGCCGATGATGTTGACCACGCAGGCCACCAGCACAAAGATCAGGGGAGATCGGCTGTCGCCCAGGCCGCGGAAGAGGGCCGAGAGCATATTGTAGGCTACGATGAAGAAGATGCCTGCACCGCAGATGCGCACATAGCTGGTGGTCAGGTCAAGGGCCTCGGCCGGGGCCTGCATCAGGCTGGAAATGGGCCGTGCCAGAAACACCAGAACCCCGAACAGCACAGCGGCCAGAAGGGCGAATACAACCGCCGCGCCGCCGATGACCGGGCTGATGAATTCGTGCTTCTTTTCGCCGAGATACCGTGCGATCAGCACTGTGACACCCATGGCCAGCTGGGTGACCACAAAGGTGACAAGGTTGAGCACCTGGCTGCCGGTGGAAACGGCAGACAGGCCCGAGGTGGAGCCGAAGCGGCCCACCACCAGCAGGTCTACCGCGCCGTAAGCGGCCTGCAGCACCAGTGCGCCCAGAATGGGCAGCATGAACAGAGCCAGCTTTTTCAGGATGCTGCCCTGCGTGAAATCGGTCTTATCATTTTTCAAGGGAATCTCTCCTTTCGACCATGATCTGATAAAAAATCTCGATGGTGCGGATCATGGTCTCCGCATCCTCTTCCGGGATGACCTCCAGCGCCGGAACAAGAGAGCTGAAATATTCCGCATCGTATTTGCGGGAAAGCGCCCGCCCGGCCTCTGTGATGGTCAGGTAGGTCACCCGGCCGTCCTCAGGGGAGGTATGCTTGGTCAAAAGACCACGAGCTTCCATGTCCTTTACGGTCCGGGTCACGCCGGGGCGGGGCAGGCTGAGCGCATCGCTCAGGTCAGAGACCTTGACCTGTATGCCCTGCTGTTCCAGCGTCTGGATCGCATCCAGATATTGGATGAAGGAGGGCAGGACCCCGTCCGGCAGGGCAGGCAGCAGATCCCGCACCCGCTTGGCCTGATAGCAGGCATCCATCATCCGTTTGATCAGTGCGATGTTCATAGTGGTTTCTCCTCAAATAGTGACCAAAGATAATTACCACAGATAATTATACGGAACTGCCGGGATTTGTCAAGCATTTTTTGCAAACAAAAATGCACCGCCCGCAGAAAGCGGACAGTGCACTCTTTGAAACAGAGATCGGATCGTGAAATGTGAGGATGAAAAACGTTGACGCTGCGGTAAAATGACGGGTCAGAACGTCAAATCAACCTTTTCCTGGGCGCGGTACTGCAATGCTTCCAGCAGGGCCTCTTCATCCAGCAGCTGTTTGCCCGCCAGGTCAGCCACGGTGCGGGCCACCCGGAGGATGCGGTCATGGGCGCGGGCAGAAAGGCCCAGTGTGTCGTAAGAGGCACGGAGGAGCTGCTCGGCGGCGGGGGTCATCCGGCAGACACGCCGCACCTGCCCGGCTGTGAGCTGGGCGTTGCAGCGCACGCCCTCGTATCCGGGGGCGGCATAGCGCTTGGCCTGCACGGCCCGGGCGGCAAGTACCTGCTTGCGCAGGTCTGCACTGCTCTCGGCGGGGGTGCTGGTGTGAAGCTCGTCAAAGGCAACGGGGTCCATCTCCACACAGAGGTCGATGCGGTCCAGCAGAGGGCCAGACACCCGGCTGCGGTACTGCCGCACGGCACTGGGCGAACAGGTGCAGGGACGGGTGGGGTGGCCGTAGTAGCCGCACTTGCAGGGGTTCATGGCGGCCACCAGCTGGAACCGGCTGGGGTAGGTGGCGCTGCCTGCCGCGCGGCTCACGGTGATCTGGCCGTCCTCCAGCGGCTGGCGCAGAACTTCCAGACTGTCCCGGGAAAACTCCGGCAGCTCGTCCAGAAACAGCACGCCGCAGTCGGCAAGGCTGCACTCGCCGGGCCGGAAGGTGGTGCCGCCGCCCGCCAGCGCCGCCGCGCTGGCCGAGTGGTGCGGGCTGCGGAAGGGCCGGGCGGAGATCAGGCCCCGCCCCTTGGGCAGCTGGCCCGCAATGGAATAGATCTTGGTGGTCTCCACAGCCTCCTCCCGGGTCAGGGGCGGCAGGATGCCGGGCAGGCGCTTGGCCAGCATGGATTTGCCGGTGCCGGGCGCGCCGATGAGCAGCACGTTGTGCCCACCGGCTGCTGCCAGCACCATGGCCCGGCGGGCCAGCGGCTGGCCCATCACGTCCGCAAAATCCGGGGCGGCATTCCAGCCGGAAGCGGGATCAAAAGGGATGGGCGCGGCGGGGAGAGGGGTACAAGGCCCCGCAGCGCATCCACGACCTCCCGGGCCGTGCGGGCGGGGTAGACCTGCATCGCGTCGCCGCCCGCCTCGGCGGCTTCGGCGGCGTTTTCGGCGGGCACATACAGGCTGCGGATGCCGTCTGCTGCCGCCGCCAGCGCCATGGGCAGCACGCCCGAAACCGGGCGCAGGCTGCCGTCCAGTGCCAGCTCCCCCCAGAAAAGCCGCATCGGCAGGCGGCTCCTCCATCTGACCGGAGGATGCCAGCACCGCCAGCAGCAGGGGCAGGTCATACACCGGGCCGCTCTTGCGGATGTCCGCCGGGGCAAGGTTGACCGTGATGTGGCGGTCGGGCCATTTGTAGCCCAGATTCTTTACGGCAGAGCGGACACGGTCGCCGCTTTCCCGCACGGCGGAATCCGGCAGGCCCACCAGCGAAAAGGCGGGCAGGCCGCCGGAGACATCGGCTTCCACGGCCACGGCAAAGCCGTTCAGGCCGTTCAGACCATAGCTTTTCAGAACGGAATACATGGGGAGCCTCCTCACGCCGCGTCTGCGGCCCGACGGGGAAATGACCGGGAAAATGCCCGGTCTCGGCAGAATAATCTATTGACCCAATTATAGTGGCGGGCAGGGGGCTTGTCAATGCGCGGGCACTGCCGCAGGCTCTGCGGACAGCACGAAAGCCCCGAATGATGGAAAAGGCTGAGATCTTTGTAGTATTTGTATGATTTGCGGAGCAAAAATTCTTACATAATATGGAATTGACACAGTACCAAGAAAGGGTTTATAGTATAAATAGGTTTGGAAAAACTATCCCTGTGCGAAATACGAATTAAAGGTAAGGTGTGCAATATGTATCTGGATGAGTATAAGCGCTGGCTGGCAGCGGATCTGGAGGACGCGGATCTGAAACCGGAGCTGAGCAGGATCGAGGGCAATGACGAGGAGATCAAGGACCGCTTTGCTGTGGCTTTGAAGTTTGGCACCGCTGGTCTGCGCGGTGTGCTGGGTGCCGTACCAACCGCATGAACATCTATGTTGTCCGTCAGGCCACCCAGGGCCTGGCAAACTGGGTCAAGACCCAGGGCGGCAGCCAGACTGTCGCCATCAGCTACGACAGCCGCCTGAAGAGCGATGTCTTTGCCAAGACCGCCGCCGGTGTCCTGGCCGCCAACGGCATCAAGGTGCGCATCTATGATGGCCCTGATGCCTGTGCCTGCCCTGCAGCTTTGCCACCCGCTACTACGAGTGCAACGCCGGTATCATGGTCACCGCTTCTCACAACCCCCGCCAAGTACAACGGCTACAAGGCCTACGGCCCGGATGGCTGCCAGATGACCGATGATGCCGCTGCCATCGTCTATGATGAGATCCAGAAGACCGATGTTCTGACCGGCGCAAAGTATATCTCCTTTGCCGCTGGCGTGGAGCAGGGCCTGATCCGCTTTGTGGGCGATGACTGCAAGAAGGCCCTGTACGATGCCATTGAGGCCCGTCAGGTGCGCCCCGGCCTGTGCCGGACTGCTGGCCTGAAGCTGGTGTACAGCCCCCTGAACGGTTCCGGTCTGGTGCCCGTGACCCATGTGCTGAACGATATGGGCATCACCGATATCACCATCGTGCCCGAGCAGGAGTACCCCAACGGCTACTTTACCACCTGCTCCTACCCCAACCCCGAGATCTTTGAGGCCCTGAAGCTGGGTCTGGAGCTGGCCACCAAGACCGGTGCTGACCTGATGCTGGCCACCGACCCTGACGCAGACCGCGTGGGCATTGCCATGAAGTGCCCGGACGGCAGCTATGAGCTGGTCTCCGGCAACGAAATGGGCGTTCTGCTGCTGGATTACATCTGCGCCGGACGCATTGAAAAGGGCACCATGCCCGCAAACCCCGTGGCGGTCAAGTCCATCGTTTCCACCCCGCTGGCCGACGCTGTGGCAAAGCACTACGGCGTGGAGATGCGCAACGTCCTGACCGGCTTCAAGTGGATCGGCGATCAGATCGCCAATCTGGAAGCTGCCGGTGAAGTGGATCGCTTCATCTTCGGCTTTGAGGAGAGCTATGGCTACCTGGCCGGCCCCTATGTCCGCGATAAGGATGCCGTCATCGGCTCCATGCTGATCTGCGAGATGGCCGCTTACTACCGCAGCATCGGTTCCTCCATCAAGCAGCGTCTGGAGGAGATCTACGCGCAGTACGGCCGCTACCTGAACAAGGTGGACAGCTTTGAGTTCCCCGGCCTGACCGGCATGGAGAAGATGGCTTCCATCATGCAGAAGCTGCGTGACGAGCCCCTGACCGAGATCGGCGGCCACAAGGTCGTCAAGGTCATGGACTACAAGAAGCCCGAGGAGACCGGCCTGCCCGCCGCCAATGTCCTGATCTACACGCTGGAAAATGGCGCGACCGTTGTGGTACGTCCCTCCGGCACCGAGCCCAAGATCAAGACCTACTTCACCACCCTGGGCAAGACCCTGGAGGAAGCCCAGGCACAGAAGGACGCTCTGGCTGCCGCCATCGAGCCCATCCTGAAGTGATCTCCTGAAAAAAGAAGCGTTTTTGCCCCTCTGCCCTGCCGCAGAGGGGCATTTTTGCTGTATAAAATCGGTTGCAGTTTGCCGGGCGATACGGTATAATAAAACATGGTTTATTCTATCTGTGCCCCGGGTGGTATTTCCCGGGAGAATAAGAGCAGGGCAGGTGCAGAAATTGGAAAAGAAAGTATCAGCCGTTCTGGTGGCGGCAGGGTCCTCCACCCGCATGGGGTTTGATAAGCTCAGCTTTGATCTGGGCGGGGAGACCGTGGTGCAGCGGAGCATCCGCGCCTTTGCGGAGTGTCCGCTGGTCAGCGAGATCGTTCTGGTGGCCGGGAAGAACCGGGCATTTCTGGAACAGCAGGCCGCGGCCTGCGCAAAGCCGGTGCAGGTGGTGCAGGGCGGCGCAACCCGTGCCGAGAGCGCGAAGAACGGCGTGCTGGCCGCCCACGGAGAGCTGGTGGCTGTCCATGATGCCGCCCGTCCCTTTGTCAGTCAGGCTGTCATCACGGCGGCGCTGGAAGCAGCCGCTGCCTGCGGTGCTGCCGCCCCCGCCGTGCCGGTAAAGGATACCGTCAAGCGGGCTGTGCGGGGCGATGGCAAAACTGTGCCGGAGCAGTGCATGGTCACTGATACCCCTGACCGCAGCACCCTGTATGCGGTGCAGACCCCCCAGTGCTTCGACCGTGCGGCGTATCTGGCCGCGCTGGACGAGCTGGATGCGGAGAAAGCCCGTCTGGTCACCGATGACTGCAGCCTGTTTGAACTGACCGGCCGCCCGGTGCAGCTGACCCAGGGGGATTACGCCAATCTGAAGATCACAACGCGGGAGGATCTGCCCCGCGCCGAACAGAAAGAAGGAAATGATATGCGCATTGGTCATGGTTATGATGTTCACCGTCTGGTCGAGGACCGCAAGCTGATCCTGGGCGGTGTGGAGGTGCCTTTTGAAAAGGGCCTGCTGGGCCACTCGGATGCCGATGTGCTGGCCCACGCCGTGATGGACGCTGTGCTGGGTGCTGCCGCGCTGGGCGACATCGGCAAGCACTTCCCGGATACCGACCCCGCCTACGCCGGTGCCGACAGCCTGCAGCTGGCGCAGCATGTGGCACGCATCATGCGGGAGAAGGGCTGGAAGATCGTGAACATCGATTCCACCCTGCTCTGCCAGAAGCCCAAGCTGGCCCCCTACATCCCCGCCATGCGGGAAAATCTGGCCGCAGCCTTCGGGATGCCGGTGGATGCTGTGAGCGTTAAGGCCACCACCGAGGAGCATCTGGGCTTTACCGGCGAGGGTCTGGGCATTGCCGCCCATGCTGTCGCCCTGATCGAGAAGCTGTAACGGGAGAGACACTCTGATGACTCTGAATTCGATCATCGCCAATTTCCAGACCTTCAAGCTGGCCGATCTGCTGGATATCGTCATCATTGCTTTCCTGATCTACCAGCTGCTGGGCATCATCAACCGCACCCGCGCCGGGCAGCTGGCCAAGGGCGCGCTGCTGGTGCTGGCGGTCTATCTGGTGGCCAATGTGCTGAATATGCGCACCGTCACCTGGCTGCTGAACTCGCTGCTGCAGGTCGGCCTGCTGACGCTGGTGGTCCTGTTCCAGCCGGAGATCCGCCGCGCATTGGAGCGGATGGGCCAGACCGACCAGTGGGCGGGCAAGCTCTTCAACATCAAGGGACGCTATAACGACCCCAGCTTCAAAGGGGCCTGGCGCAGCGCCATCATTGCCATCTGCGATGCCGCCGAGCGCTTTTCCGAGACCAAGACCGGTGCCCTGATCGTGCTGGAGCGCAACACCAACCTCTCTGAGATCGTGCGCACCGGCACGCCTGTGAACAGCGCCGTCAATCTGGAGGTGCTGGGCACCATCTTCTACGAGGGCACCCCCCTGCACGACGGTGCCGCCATCATTGAGAATGGCCGCATCAAGGCGGCGGGCTGTGTGCTGCCCCTGTCCAACAACCTGGATCTGGGCAAGGATATGGGCACCCGCCACCGCGCCTGCCTGGGCATTGCGGAGAATTCGGATGCCATTGCCGTTGTGGTCAGTGAGGAGACCGGCATCATCTCCATGGCAAAGAACGGTGTGCTGATCCGCCACTTTGACCGTCAGACCCTGTACACCCGGCTGGTGGATGAGATGATCCCCAAGGAGACCGCCAGCGAAAAGGCAGCCGCCGACGGCTGGCGCGGCAAGGTCAAGAGCCTGCTGAACTGGATGAACCAGAAAGAGGAGGATGAGCAGCAGTGAGCAGCAATCGTACCAACGGCACAAAGCCTGCCATCCAGCACACCAAGAGCATTCTGGACGATCGCCGCATCCGGCTGCTGCTGGCCATTGTGGGTGCCATTGTGGCATGGATGGTGGTCACCATCGTCGTCCAGCCCGGCACCACCCGCACCATCAACAACGTGCCGGTGGATTTTACCTATGATTCCGCCGCATACACCTCCCGGGGCCTGAGCATCGTCAGCGCGCCGGAAAAGTACGTCAGCCTGAAGCTCTCGGGTGATGGCTACACCATCGGCAGCCTGACTTCCTCTGATTTCGTGGTCTACCCGGACTGGTCCGGCGTGCGGGACAGCGGCGAAAAGACCCTGCACCTGCAGGTGCGGGGCGTGAACACCCTGCTCAATGGCGTGTCCGTTTCCATTGAGGGCGGCGACAACAGCGTGGACGTGGTGTTTGATGTGGTGGAGGAGAAAACGGTGCCCATCACCGTGACCACCAACTACCTGACCATTGCGGACGGCTATATCCTCTATGACACCGAGCTCTCCAAGGAGACAGTGACCCTCTCCGGCCCCAGCACCGAGATCGATAAGGTGGAGACCTGCACTGCCGAGGTGACCCACAAGGGGGAGCTCACCGATTCTGTCACGCTGGATACCGCCCTGCGCTTTTATACCAAGAGCGGCAGTGAGGTCAAGTTTGAATACACGAATCTGGAGGAGTCCAGCGTGGAGGTCACGCTGGAGGTCTACAAGATGGCCACCCTGCCCGTGTCGGTCAGCTTTATCAACGCCGCCATTGATTCTCCCGGTGCTGGTCTACTCCCTGAGCAAGCAGACCCTGAATGTCGCCGGACCCGAGAGCCAGATCGAAAAGCTCTCCACCCTGTCTGTGGGCACCATCGATCTTTCCACCTTTGCGCCGAACAAGGTGTATGAGCTGCCCATCGAGCTGCCGGGCAACATCCGCCTGCTGGACAACATTTCCAGCATCACGGTCAGTTTTGACAGCTCCAGGCTCGAGACCAAGACCATGAACCTGCCCGCCAGCTGCGTGCAGGTGGTCAATCTGCCCTCCACCTATACCCTGACCGTGCAGACCGAGCGGCTGATGAATGTGACCCTCTGCGGCCCGGCGGGTCTGCTGGATACGCTGGTGCCCGAGCAGGTGGTCATTGAGATCGATGCGGATGATTTCTATGTGGCCGCAGGGCAGCAGAACATTGCCTGCCGCCTGTATGTGCCCTCCAATGGTAAGATCTTTGCGCTGGGGAGCTATGTTATCCAGTGCAAGATAGAAAGTAACTGAGCTGGCTCACCCTCTCAGTCTCGCTTCGCTCGCCAGCTCTCCCGAAGGGAGAGCCCTTGGCATAAAGATGAAGTTTGCAAATATTGCCAAGGCCTCCCACTTTGGGGGAGGTGGCATTGCGTTAGCAATGACGGAGAGGTGAGGAGGCTGAAAATAGAAAGCGAAACCTGATAAATGATACTAGTAAGAGATATCCGCCTGCCGCTCTCTGCCGGGGAGCCGCAGGCATTCGAGAAAGCGCTGCATCTGGCGCGCATCCCCCGAGCAGGGCGGCCCATCTGGGCGTGGCCAGGCTGTCGGTGGATGCCCGTCACGGGCAGCCAAAGCTGGTGTATACCATAGCGGTAACGCTCAAGGACGAGGGTGAGGAATCTGCGTATGCAGGGGCCTCGCCCTGCGTTGCTATCCGCGGCAAAACGGATCTCAGCGTTCAGAACGGCACCCAGCGCCTGCCCCACCGGGCCTGTGGTCTGCGGCTGGGCCCGGCGGGCCTGTTTGCGGCGCTGCTGCTGGCCCGGCAGGGCTATAAGCCCATCGTGCTGGAGCGCGGCCCTGCGCTGGACGAGCGCGTGAAGGCGGTGGAGCACTTCTCAGCCACCGGCGAGCTGGACCCCAACGCCAACATCCAGTTTGGCGAGGGCGGCGCAGGCACCTTTTCGGACGGCAAGCTGACCACCCGCATCGGGGATGAGCTCTGCGGCTTTGTCACCGAGGTGTTTCTGCAGCACGGTGCCCCGGCGGAGATCGCCTGGAAGCAGAAGCCCCATGTGGGCACCGACCTGCTCCGGGGCGTTATCACCTCCATCCGCAGGGAAATCGAAGCTCTGGGCGGCGAGGTGCACTTCAACACGGCCCTCACCGGTTTTGAGCAGAAGAACGGCCGGCTGACCGGCATCTTTACCACCGGGGGAACCTTCCCCTGTGAAGCGCTGGTGTTTGCCGTGGGCCACTCGGCCCGGGACACCTTTGGGATGCTGATGGACAGCGGTCTTGTGCTGGAGTGCAAGCCCTTCAGCGTGGGTTTCCGGGCAGAGCATCTGCAGAGCGAGATCGAAAAGAGCCTGTACCACGAGGCTGCCGGGCATCCGGCCCTGCCGCGCGGAGAGTATCAGCTCTCCCAGCATGTGGGAGACCGGTGCGTGTACACCTTCTGCATGTGTC
>ENA-OPYX01001131-OPYX01001131.1-human-gut-metagenome-genome-assembly--contig:-NODE-1131-length-14760-cov-3.381398_pt1 | contig 14760 bp, 13 predicted proteins | sample MGYA00242639_ERZ504486 | MGnify/ENA primary metagenome ERZ504486 (study PRJEB26092, sample SAMD00036296) | human gut metagenome | host: Homo sapiens | study: EMG produced TPA metagenomics assembly of... | reverse complement strand
ACCCAAAGGCTTCAACAGAAACTGTAATATCTTCACAATGCCCATGATAACTGCCCGGATCACACGTAAATCAGACGGAAAAAGAACTTTCCCAAAACGTACCACAAACCGGCTGAGGCTCACGTTGTACAGGATCATGCCAAGCAGCACGCCCATGATCACAAACCAGCGTAGCGTTTCCATCACTTTTTTCTCATACATGAGCTGAAACAGCACAAAGGCACTGATCAGCCAGAAAAACATATCCTCCACAGCGATCCACACGGTTCCATGAGGAACCCCTCTGCGAAAGATCCGCAGCAGATCGTAACAGAAGATCAATGCCACGCCAAACGCCATTGCATGCAAAAACAGACTGCCCTGCTGCATGATCCCCGGACTTACCATCTACTTGAACAGCCGCCCCAGAAGCGACTCCCCCTGTGATGCTTTTCCCTTGTTTACATCCGAATACTGAATGGAATCAATTTTTCCCGACAGATCCACCTCACCTTTTTCCAGCGTCAGACGGTTCACATGAAGGTCCATGCCCCTGATCATCAACATCCCCATTTCTGTCTCCAGTAAAATCTCATTTACATCAAAGGATAAGATATCCGATATGCCATTCAACGCACAGGTTCCGCGGTTTGTCAGGATTATCTTGTGTTGTCTGGATGCCTGTCTCTCTTCCATAAAAAAAACCTCCCTTACTGTTTCCAGTATATGGGAGGTCGTCTGTATTTATGACTGATACATGCATCCTTCCTGATGGTTTCTACAAATGCATTTACTTTCCACCATCGGGAATTGTTTCTACAGGTATTTGAACATCTCTTTTGCTTCTTCCTTACGGGAAGTATCTGCTACCTGAAGCACCTGTGCACGTACGGATTTGTTTCCAAAGGCAATTTCGATCACATCGCCCACTTTGACATCCAGAGAAGCCTTTGCCACACGACCGTTTACCATGACACGTCCTGCGTCGCAGGCTTCATTTGCCACGGTGCGGCGTTTGATCAGTCTGGATACTTTTAAATATTTGTCTAATCTCATAATCTGCTCCAATTCGACTTGTTCAGACCAATGATTTACTTCCATTTTTGATCTGATGATAAAGGGGGCATGTCCCATAACGGAATGCCCCCAATGATCTGCTTTTTATCTGCAAAATTTTTACTTATAAAAACGGTTCACTATTCATTTCTGAATAAACATCGCTTTTATTTCGTTTTTATTGTACTTCGTCAGACGAATTATGCGTTTACGATATCTTTTAATGCTTTACCAGCTTTGAATTTCGGAGATTTGGAAGCCGGGATTTCCATATCAGCACCTGTCTGTGGGTTTCTTCCTGTTCTTGCTGCACGCTCAGCTACTTCGAAAGTACCGAAACCTACTAACTGAATTTTGTCACCGTTTTTTAAAGTATCTGCAACGATGTCTGTGAATGCTGCTAATGCTTTCTCTGCGTCTTTTTTGGAAAGTTCTGCTTTCTCAGCGATAGCTGCTACTAATTCTGTCTTGTTCATTATAATTGTCCTCCTATAGAACGAAACGTGTTCTCTTTTTTATTATATAGACTATTTATACTTGTTTTCCCTGTATTTGTCAAGGAAAACCACGTTTTCAGCGGTTTTCCAGACAGTTTTCAACATAAAAACAGTCTGTTTTCTTCTAGCCAAGCATTGGCTCAACAATTGCCATAACAGCGGCACCAAGTTCTGCTGCTTTGGCATCTGCTGCTTCCATGGTATCTGCTTTCACACCATAGTAGAATTTCAGTTTTGGCTCTGTACCTGACGGACGGAAGCATACCCATGCTGCATCCGGAAGTTCGTAATACAGAACATTGGAATTCGGCAGACCTGTCGGTGTTACCTCACCGGTTGCCAGATCTGTAACGGTATCTTTCTTGTAATCTCTTGCTTTCAGCACTTTGTACTCACCGATCTGTGCCGGTGTATTGTCACGCAGTGTTGTCATGATCTCCTGGATCTTTGCAAGACCTTCGATACCTTTTAATGTGATCGCTTTAACATCGTCTTTGTAATAGCCGTATTTCTCATAGAGATCCAGCATTGCATCCCACAGAGTCTTGCCCTGTGTCTTGTAGTATGCAGCTGCCTCACACAGTGCCATAGATGCAACAACAGCATCTTTATCACGGCAGTATGTACCCGGAAGGCATCCGTAGCTTTCCTCCATACCAAAGAGGTATGTGCCGTTTCCTTTTGTCTCAAACTCAAGCATCTTCTGTCCGATAAATTTGAAACCGGTCAGAACTTCATACAGTTTTACACCATAATCTGCTGCGATAGCATCTGCAAGGTTTGTAGAAACAATAGATTTTACAAAGGCTCCGTCTGCCGGAAGTCCGTATTTTTCTTTTCTCTGACTGATCTCATAAGCACCGATCAGGCATCCGGACATATTTCCGGTCAGGGAATGATATTCGCCTGTTTTGCTGTCTTTTACATAAACGCCAAGACGGTCTGCATCCGGATCAGTTGCCAGTACCAGATCTGCATCCAGCTCTTTTGCCATGCCAAGTCCAAGAGTAAATGCCTCAGCAGCTTCCGGGTTCGGATAGCTTACAGTCGGGAATTCACCATCCGGAAGTTCCTGCTCCGGAACTACATAAACGTGTTTGAAACCAAGCTCTTTTAATACACGGCGAACCGGGATATTTCCTGTACCGTGAAGTGGTGTGTATACAATTTTCAGATCATCTGCAACGGCATTGATGGCATCCTGATTCAGAACCAGTTTTTTCAGTTCTGCGATATACGGATCATCAATATTTGCGCCGATCACTTCATACAAACCTGCTGCAACGGCGTCCTCTTTGGACATTGTCTTGGTAGTTGCATAATCTGTCACAGCTTTTACCTCTGCCATGATTCCGCTGTCATGCGGCGGTGTGATCTGTGCGCCATCCTCCCAGTATACTTTGTATCCGTTGTATTCCGGTGGATTGTGGCTTGCTGTTACGTTGATACCTGCGGTACATCCAAGATAACGTACTGCGTAGGACAGCTCCGGTGTCGGGCGGAGACTCTCAAAAATATATGCCTTAATGCCATTTGCTGCCAGACATAATGCTGCTTCATTTGCAAATTCCGGAGACATTCTTCTGGAATCATAAGCAATTGCAACACCTTTTGCCTGAGCCCCTACTTTAATGATGTAGTTGGAAAGTCCCTGTGTAGCCTTACGAACGGTATAAACGTTCATACGGTTCGTTCCGGCACCGATGACACCTCTCAAACCTGCTGTACCAAACTCAAGATCCATGTAAAAACGGTCTTCTATCTCTTTTTCATCATTTGCAATGTTACGCAATTCCTGCTTGGTATCCTCATCAAAATAAGGATTGTTTAACCAGGATTCATATGCTTCTCTGTAACCCATGACATTAACCTCCTGTGTTCACTTCAATCATGTGAGCATATTTTGCTCATACACGTTTATTATAGCATAACGGTGAGTAATTGGAAACTAATTTTTTGTAGTTCGCGCATCATATCCGTGCAGATATCGCTCATATCTGCACATAAAACTGCTCTCTTATAATTCCTGTTTCAACACCGCAAGAAATTCTCCTCTTGCCTGGTTCTGCCGGATCTCTTTCTGCAATTTTTCGTAATTTTTGCCGGAATCCCACACTTTCCGCGTGCGGTAATACTGATTGGCAATTTTCCAGAATTTCTCCGGATAGGACAACCGGTAATAAAGACCTTGCAAATCCTGCGCCGTCAGCTCCTGTTTCCTGCGGTATCCCTCCAGAAGCTCCATGCCAAGCCGCACATTCCAGTTATTTTTCTCCATGATCTTGCGCATAAAATTCCCCAGATCCGAAATCTGAAGTCCGACTCCGGCATGCTCCAGATGAATCAGTGCCGCTCCATCCGGCGTAAATAAAATATTATGCTGATTCACTTCCCCATGGCAGATTCCCACCGTGTATCCGCCATCCTTTTCGGGATCTTTTTCCAGAAAATCCACCACAGTTTCTGACTGCTGATAAAATTGATCAAAGAACTGTAAAAACAACCGTTCAAAATCACTTTTATTATTCCGCTTTAATATGTACTTGCGGATATGCCGCAGATCCCGGTCGTGTTTGCGGTATTCCACACAAAGTCCTCCGTTACTGTCTGCCTCCGCATTTTCCGTATTTTTCTGCTCCGATACATTTTTTGTTCTGACACACGGACAAATTCTTCCCCACAGCAGCTTCGGTGAAACTGCGCCAGAAACGAAACTGCCAGCAGCAGATCGACTCTGTTATTTACTTCACATTCCCGCCCGCGCATCCAGCGGTGAAATGTATAAAAAACATGATCCACACCTTCTGTGAGCAGCGCACCTTCTTTATTTTTCAGCATCGCATCACAGCGAATCCCTTGCTGCTCCAGGCAGATCCCCAGCCAGTACAAAAATTCTGCTTTCTGTAAAGAGCCGGTATATTCCTTCAGCGCGAACAGATTCTGTTTTGATTCACAGATCAGAATCCCCCGTCCCTTGTAAAATTTTTCAATCTCCGGTTCCTGTTTTTCCAGAACCTGTTCCACCTGATAATACACAAAAACACCCCTTTATATGATTAATGTACAATTGATTTCCGTTTTGCACTCTTTTAATCATATGAAGAGGTGTGTTAAATTATGCCTTGGTGATGAAGTCCTTTATTTCTTATTGTTTCATGTAAAAATCACTTTATCTAAGGAACACAAGGGACTTACTTATTTGAGTTAAAGTACCAGTCCAGTAACGCTTCTTTCTCATTCAGCTTCGGATCTTCCAGAACCTGTTCCAGCATCGCATGCAGGATTACACCAATCTCTTTGCCCGGTTGAATCCCTCTTGCGATCAGGTCGGAACCGTTTACTGCCAGATCCTTTAAGGACAGGCACTGATGTTTTTCTATGATCTGGCGATACATATGTTCATAGCGATCCACGTAAAGCAGTTTTTCCTGCTGTAAAAAGCTGCTCTGCGCCAGAATATCTGCCCGTTTTACCTCAAAAAGCTCCGGATACTGCTCCGTTCCGTTGCGGAAGATTGCCCGGCGGACTGCCCGTCCTTTCAATGGCGGACGATCGTCATGTGCCCGAATCAGTGCGGTTACTTTTCGGATCGTATCGTTGTCAAATTTCAGTCTGCGCAGAATTTTACGCGCCATTTCTGCTCCAACTTCCGGATGACCGTGAAAATGATGGATTCCGTTTTCATCCTCTGTGCGACAGACCGGTTTTGCCACATCATGGAATAGCATAGTCAGACGCAGCACTCTGTCTGCCCGGATTTCCTGCATGGAGCGAATTGTATGCACTCCCACCGTATAAATGTGATGTGGGTTATGCTGTTCCGTTTCCATCATGGTACAAAATTCCGGCAGGATCACAGCAGCAATTCCGGTATCATAGATAGTTTTCATCTCCTCCGGATGATCGGATGTCACCAGTTTCACCAGTTCCACCTGAATCCGCTCTGCACTGATTTTTGACAGGTTTTCCGCCATATCACAGATTGCCTGACGGGTGGCATCTTCAATAGTAAATCCAAGCTGTGCCGCAAAACGAACCGCACGCATCATGCGCAGGGCGTCTTCGGTAAAACGCTCCGTCGGCTCTCCTACACAGCGGATACGCTTCGCCTTTAAGTCTGCGATACCGTCAAAAGCATCCACCAGACCGGTTTCATCATTATAAGCCATAGCATTAATGGTAAAATCCCGGCGTTTTAAATCTTCCAGCAGATTTGACGTAAAGATCACGTCCTTGGGATGACGGGCATCCTCATATTCGCCGTCAATCCGGTAAGTAGTGACCTCAAATCCTTCCTTATCCATCAGCACTGTTACGGTTCCGTGCTGAATCCCGGTATCCACCGTCCGTGGAAAAATTGCTTTCACCTGCTGCGGTTTGGCAGACGTGGTAATATCCCAGTCTCCAGGGGTGCGCCCAAGGATACTGTCACGGATACAACCGCCTACCGCATAGGCATCATAGCCATGTGCTTTCAGCTCACCAATGACGGTTTTTACTTTTTCCGGTAACTCGATCTTCATACGCACCCTCCTGAACTTTTATTTTCTCATGCTGATTTTTATTTTAACAGAAAAACGTCTCTGCGTTTTTCCCGCCAGATTTGAGTCACAAAATGACATCTTCCTCTGCAAATCTGTGCGATCTCCTATACTGAGGATCAGCTGTTTTTGCTGATTCCTAGTATGCCTTACCCCAGTAAACCAGTTTTTTCGCTGGTTTTCCACAGCATACGCATACATCAGAAATATGCTCCTGATCGTTAAACGGCATACATCTGGATGTTGCTGCTGTCTCTTCTTTAATCTTGTCCTCGCATGCACGGTCTCCACACCACATACCACGGATGAATCCCGGTTTATTTTCTACTGCGTCACAGAACTCGTCATAGTTGTGAGCATCTGTAATATGTGCATCACGATGTGCTTTTGCACGCTCGAACATGTCTTTCTGAATGGTCTCTAATAACTCAGGAACTACATTCTCTACTTCATCCAGAGAAACAACTGTTTTTTCACGGGTATCACGACGAACCAGTACACACTGATTGTTCTCAATATCTTTCGGTCCTAACTCTACACGGATCGGAATACCACGCATCTCCTGCTCAGAGAATTTCCATCCCGGACTCTTATCAGAATCATCTAATTTTGCACGGCATACTTTGCCCAAACGCTCCTGAATCTCCTGTGCTTTCTCCAGAACACCTTCTTTTCTCTGCTGGATTGGGATTACCATAACCTGTGTCGGTGCAATGTGCGGCGGCAGAACCAGTCCGGAATCATCGCCGTGAACCATGATAATGGCACCGATCAGACGTGTGGTCATGCCCCAGGATGTCTGATGTACATACTGTAATTTGTTCTCTTTGTCTGTATACTGGATGCCGAATGCTTTTGCAAATCCATCGCCAAAGTTATGACTTGTACCGGACTGCAGTGCTTTTCCATCATGCATCAGTGCCTCGATGGTGTAAGTAGCCTCAGCTCCTGCAAATTTCTCTTTCTCTGTCTTCTGTCCGCGGATGACTGGCATAGCCAGTACTTCCTCACAGAAATCTGCATAAAGGTTCAGCATCTGTACTGTACGTGCCTCAGCTTCTTCAGCAGTTGCGTGAGCGGTATGACCTTCCTGCCATAAGAACTCTCTGGAACGAAGGAACGGACGTGTTTCTTTCTCCCATCTTACAACGGAACACCACTGATTGTATACCTTTGGCAGATCGCGGTAAGACTGGATATCATTTTTATAAAAATCACAGAATAATGTCTCCGATGTCGGACGTACGCAGAGACGCTCCTGCAGCGGGTTTAATCCACCGTGTGTTACCCATGCAACTTCCGGTGCAAATCCTTCCACGTGATCCTTCTCTACATTTAAGAGGCTTTCCGGAATAAACATTGGCATGTATACATTCTCTACACCGGTCTCTTTAAAACGACGGTCAAGCTCTTTCTGAATGTTCTCCCAGATCGCATAACCTGCCGGTTTGATGACCATGCATCCTCTGACGCTGGAATAATCGGTTAATCCTGCTTTTTTTACTACATCTGTGTACCACTGTGCAAAATCCACATCCATAGATGTAATGGCTTCTACTAATTTTTTGTCCTTTGCCATGACTGTATCTCCTTTACACTTATTTAAGATAGAAAAAGCCGGAAATCCAATCCCTCATAGGGACCGGAATTCCGGCGGTACCACCCTGCTTATATGCATTATGCTGCATATCCACTCAATACCGTTAACGCCGGTTCTACGCCATACTCATCGCATGGGGCTCAGGGCTCGGTTCCAAATGTTCCAAACAAGGATGTCGCAGCATACATGCATCACATGTACATCCTCTCTCTGTAGAATTTCCCACCTGTACTATTTCCCGTCACAGCTGATTTCTTATTATATGTCTTTTCTAATTGAAAAACTGTAATCAACCGTTATTCTAAGCGAATCTGACGGGAATGTCAAGAGAGTGTTTCGCGCTTCAGCGTATGCGCTGCCTCAGAAACCGTTCTTTCCTATCTGCCTGTTCTTCTTTTCTGACCGTAAACAGTCACTCCTGCAGCGGTTCCTCCCACTGCAAAGAGAATAAACCATACCAGCATACGATTATCATCTGCTGTCTTTGGAGATTTCTTCTTTGTAGTTTCTGCCTTATTTGCCGCTTTTGTATCCGTTGTCGGTGTAGTCTTTGTATCATTACCGTTGGATCCGGTCGGTTTGTTGTTATCTGTGTCTCCGGTAGCAGGTGTAGGATTTTTCTTATCATCGGAATTACTATCCTGCTTTTTGTCTGTCAGTTTTGCAACGACCGTCTGTTCTTTCGTAACCTCCACAAAACCATTCTGTTCGATATAATATTTACCACAGTCTTCACAATACCAGTATTCTACATTTCCTTCTGCGGTCTTGGTAGCTGCTTTTGCTTCGACAAATTTCAAACCTTCATGAACACTCATATTGTATACACCATACTGTTCACCACAGATCACGCACTCTGCTTTCTTCACGCAGGTCGCACTTCCTCCGGTATGTTTACACTGATAATCACAAACTTTGCATGCACCATCTTCCCAGTCATGCGCTTCGCTTGCAGATACCTGTGCGTCACAGCAATCATATACCTGTCTGTGATCTGATTCGGTCTGTACCCATACTACTTTTCCACTATGTTTGGAAGGATCTTTTGCAGTATACTCCTTGCCACAGTTTTCACAGATAGCTCCGCTGGTACAGGTTGCCTCTCCGCCGCTATGTACACATACATATCCACAGGTCTCACAAACGCCATCTTTCCATTTGTGATTTTCTTTTGCTACTGTCACTTTGCCACAGCAATCATATTTCTTCTCATGGGTTGTTGCTGTCTGTGCCCAGTTTTCCATTCCGGTATGATGATCCGCATCTACTTCTCCATACGGAAGTTTACAGATTATACAAATTGCTTTCTCGGTACAGGTCGCTGTTCCTCCGGTATGATTACATCCATATCCACAGGTACTGCAATGACCATTTTCCCAAATATGATTCTCAGCTGCAGAAACTTCTGCGCCACAGCAGTTATATTTTTCCTGATGTGTTGTCTCTGTCTGTACCCATTCAACACTTCCGCTGTGATTTGTCGGATTCAGATCACCATACTCTTTCTGGCATTCGGTACAAACTGCTTTCTTTGTACAGCTTGCTTCTCCACCGGTACAATTTTTGGTTTCCTCTTTTGTACAACCCTGTGCGGTACACTTGCGTGTATGTGTGCCGTCACCATTGGACTGCCACTCGCCATAGGTATGCTCTGCTTTTGCTTCTGTAATGATCTGACCACAATCCTTACAGGTTACAGCTGTCGTACAGTCACCATTGTCTGTTCCGCTGTGTTTTGTCTTTGTACTTGTTGCTTTACATCCCTCATTTTCGCAAACTTTCCAATGATAGGTGGCATCTTTTAACCACGTATCACCGAACTTATGACTTGCCTGTGCCGGGAATGTCTTATGACAAACAGAACAGGTAGATTCTTTTGTACAATTGCTGCTGTCCGTTGTGTGATTTTTATTTACCGTAATAGTCAGATAAATACTATATCCGTCTTTGTCTGACAGCGCAATTTTCTGTACACCATCTGCTGCTGAAACAGTATAGTAACCGTCTTCACCTGCGGTCAGTTTTTTGCCATCAACTGTCACTTCAGTATAAGCAGCAGAGGTTACTTTAAATTTTGCATTTTCACAGTAAGTACCATTATTTTTGATGCCGTCTACCACAGTATTCGCATCTATTGTGCTGTAATAATAAGTGACTGTCTGGGTTCCTGCTGTATACTTACCTTTTTCACTGCCTTCTTTGCTTAAAAGTGTATATCCGGACGGAATCTTTATATTTGCAGGTACTTCATAACCGGTGCCCGGTGTACCCTGAAGTGTAATTGCCTCACGTAATGGCTGCTTGCTGTCTTTCAATAAATACTGAACAACTACTTTTCCTCTTGTCGTAGATACAGCTGATCCTGTAAAACTTGCTTTATCTACAAGGATCATTGTGGTATATGCCGGTACATTTACAGTAGCTCCGGAAATCTCTCCAAGAGATACCACACCTGCACTTTCGCCATTTGCAATAATTACCCATTCAGAATCTGCATCTGCGTTCGGAATAGTAATCTGTTTGGCAGCATCTGTCTCGTTATTTAATACTGCCATGCTATTCCATTCACCGGCAGCTTTTGTTGTATTTGTCAATACATATGCCTCTTTGGAAGCTATATCCTGACTCCTGGCAAGCGGTGAGAATGCTTTTCGAATATCCATCAGACCTCTGTAATAAGATACTACATCGGCAAATTCTGCGGAATCCTGCCATTCAACCAGATTACTGTCTTTCAGTGATGTTCCATTGACACTGTTGCACATTTCTTCTCCGGCATCCATATATAAGGTTCCCGGTGTTGCATATTTCATTGCTGCTGTCTGTTTATAGATTTTTACTGCTTTTTCGTTTCTTTCTCCATAATCACTGCCACCGATATTGTTGATGATCGTATCATAGAGAGAAGTTTTGTTCTGCCGATCGGCTTTTTGATAGTCGTCACCCCAGATCACCAGATTGGAATCTTTCTTCGCCAGTCCTGTTTTTATTTCTGATAACCAGTCGTTTTCTCTTGTGCTGTTTCTATCCCTTCTTGTATTAACGTTACTGATCAGATCAATAGAAAATCCATCTACATGATATTCTTTTGCCCAGTATGCCATGGAATCCACAATATAATTCCGATACATCGCACGCTCTGTCGCACATTCATTATCATAATCCGTAGTTGTATAATAGGTATAACCATTTGCACTATCTCGCCATACCATTCTATAAAAATATCCCGGAACTGTTTTCTCCAGTACAGAATCTTTCGGAGAAACCGTATGCGTATATGGCATTTCCATCACAACAGAAATACCGGCTTTGTGCAGTGCCTGAATCATTTCTTTGCATTCTTTTATAACAGTCTTGCTGTCTGACGTTTTCGAAGCATAAGAACTTTCCGGAACATTAAAGTTCTGAATATCATACTCCCCGTATTCGTCAGTGGAAGCAAAATCTGCAAACGGTGCAAGCTGTACGGTTGTAACACCCAGTTCTTTCAGATAATCAATACCGGACACCAGTTCACCCGCACTGTTTACCGTTGCACCCGTTTCTGTAAATGCACTGTATTTTCCGCCGCCTGTTGTACCGGAAGCCGGATCTGTGGAAAAATTCTTCACACTTACTTTATAAACCGTGTTTGCCTTTGCTGTATCTACATACACATGTCTGTCATTGCTCCAACCATCCGGAGATACGGTAGACGGATCTATAATATAAGACCTCTGTCCGTCTTCACTGGCAGCAACACCATATGGATCTGCTGTCTGATATTTATTAAAAGTTGATCCACTAACGTTTCCATTTACATCCACATAACGAATATCTTTTGCATTTGTAATTGTATAGTCATAATAATAGTCATCCCATCTGCCTACAAGTGTTATTTCCCATGCACCGGTCCATCTTCCATTTCTAAGCAGTTTTTCCAACACATATGTGCCTACTTTAAATGCATTTTCATCTTCATTACTTCCAGTTGTATAGATATTAACTTTTACATCTGTTGCAACCGGAGCCCACACTACAAACTCTGTAGATGTTTTTTCGTATGTTACACCAAGTTTTTTTCCGTATGCATCTTCATCATAGAAAAACAGCTCATCAATTGTTGTATTCGCTGCTTCATCGAAGTAATTATTTACCCTGTAGGACGATGCCCTTCCGTCTACAACACTGCCGGAAAATACCATTCCCACTGCCAGCGCCACTGCCATAATCTTTTTTAAATATTTCATAAGCTCTCCTTCCTCTTGTCGTACTTTATCCGCAATATTTCAGAAATATTACAAAAAGCATTACATTCTGTCACTATTCTACAACAAAATATACAAAAAAAAATGCCATTTGCATGAAATGACATTTTTACGACATGAACGATATATTTTTCTTATTTTTTTCCTCCTGAAACTGCTCATTTTTTTGATGATCGCAACGATTCCGACACCGATGATCCAGATAATTCCCATCAGGAAAAGGAATACTGCAAGTACCGTTCCCCCATCTGATCCCATCAGTGGAGCATAAAAATCTCCCATCAGTATGACAAACTGAGAAATCATCAACAATAACGCAACCATCGCCTGTGCAAACAGTCCGGAATGATTCTTATACAACTGACGATATAAAATAAACATCAATGCAATCACGATCACTACAACAAACAGAAATCCAAACAAATTTCCTGCACCGGTTCCCGGTTTTGCTGATCGTGTACCCGCGCGGATACCGGCGATTGCTGCCACCGGCAGAACACCCTGCCAGAATCCAGCTCTCTTTTTCTTCATCCCACGTTTATCATCCAGTACATAATAGAGTTTTGCCGCTTCCTCGTACATATCCGCCGGGTTCAGTCCACGGAAACGATAATACTCAATAATATGATCATAGATCATTGGTTTGAGATGACTATCTGTCAGCATATCTGCAAAATATGCCATAAACGCCGGTTGACTTTAATGCGGTCTGATATTCCGGTTTCTGGAAAAAACTGTTGAAACAGCTTTTAATTTGTTGCAATATGGTGGTTTTAGCAACATTTCCATCTCAACCAGGGCTTTCTGAATCAGCAGGATCAGGCGTTGCTCATCCTTCCGCTCATTTTCCTCAATTACTTCGTCAAAATCATACTGTAGCGCAGGATCCTGCTGTGCAGATTCACTCTGAGATTCCCATACAGTCTGATTTTCTGCATTTTTCTCCGCATAATCTTCTATGCCATAATCTTCTGTCACTTCCTGATATTCACCCTGCGCTTCTGCTTCTGTGCTATCTGTACTTTTCTCTGAAGTATTCGTATTCTGTTCTGTACCTTCTAATTCTTCCTCTGAAAATGTACCCTGATGATTGCTTTTGGGCGTTACTTTCTCTGCTGCTTCTCCAACAGATGCATCTTCTGCTTCCATCGTTTTGGGTTCCTGCTCCGGATTTCGTCGTTCACTTCTCTGTTCACGGCTCCGTCTGCGCAGCGTCATATATGCCTCATGGATCTGCTGAAATTCATCCGGATGCTCCTCCGGGTGATACTTTTTGGATAAAGCTGCATAAGCTTCCTTTATCTCCTCCTGTGAACTTCCCCGTTTGATATGTAAAATCTCATACGCTTCTGATTCATACATCTGACTGTCTCCTCCAAAAGTGTCTGTGTTTTCTTGTTCTTTCTGATCTGTTTATCGTAATTGACGCTTTCTATCTCTGGTCTGACGATTCCAATTCGTTTATCTAAAACAGATTACGTTTCGCCATCGTCATCATCGCTCCACTCAGGGAAATCCAGTTTTCCCTCAAATGGATCATAATGCTCCAATGACGCAATCATATGTTCCAAAAATTCCCGATACTTCCGAATCCGGCGCGGATCCTGTTCTGCCAAGGTACTTTCAAAGTTTCGAATATGATACATCAACCTGTCTCTGGTTTCCGGTAATGCTTCTTCATAAAGTGCCTGCAAACGCTCCAGAATCAATTGATTTTCCGTCATATCTTTCGGATGCACTTTCAGTTTTTCAAGCTGCTTCATCCGTCTGGCAAGTTCTTTTTCATCCATGTTCTGAGACAGCACTTTTTTCACACTTTTTCCTGTGGATACAACCGTTACTTCCACTTCCAGTATTCCGTTAATATCGTAAGTGAAGCGGACATCAACCGACTCCATACCTTTCCTTTTTCTTCGGAACCGCAACTGTGACACCCCCAGCTGCACATTGTCCTCCGCATATGGTTCTTCTCCCTGCAAAATTCAATTTTCACTTCGCTCTGATAATCAGCAGCAGTAGAAAAACCGCGTAATTTTTGGAACATGGCAAAATAGAATTACGCTCAATGATCGCACTCATATATGGATGTTTCGGATCTGCTTCATTATTCACCCCGGTACCTAACGTAAACGGGCAGATATCCGTCAGAATATAATCCCTCACTTCATCCTTACGCTCCATGACACCGCACACCAGTCCAAGTCCCCGGGCAATCAGCTGATCACTGAAACCAGTTACCAGAGGTGTCTGATCAAAAAGCTGCTCCATGTAAGACTGTACCAGCGGCATCTTTCCGGAACCGCCTGCCAGAATCACGGCATCGATATCTTCCACTTCCACACGACTGTCCCTCAGGGCACGCCGAAGCACCGTCTGGATCCGCTTCCAGACGGCAGAACTTTCCCGCATCATCCGCTCGTTTGTATACACGCTCTGATATGTCTGTCCGCCAAGCACCGCAGTCATTTTCACTTCCTTCTCCGTGGATAAGGCGATTTTGCATTTTTCCGCCTGACGGAGCAGGATCGCGTACTCCTTTTCACTTAAGTTTCCCCGCTGAAGCTGATGTTCTCTCAGGAAACCTTCTGCAACGGCTTCGTTGAAATCATCGCCACCCAGATGATTGTCCCCGGAAACTGCCAGAATATCTACCATAGTATCAAAGCAGTCTACAATAGAAACATCCAGTGTACCGCCTCCGAAGTCAAACACCAGAAAAAGCTGCTCATTTTGTGTATCAAAATAAGAAGCCAATGCTGCCGCACTCGGCTCATTTACAATTCTTTTTACATTGACACCGGCCAACGCACCCGCACGTTTCGTTGCCACACGCTGTTTAT